>PDWI01001656.1_pt1 | contig 34772 bp, 53 predicted proteins | sample 1430891 | NCBI WGS metagenome assembly PDWI01 (sample SAMN01162508, study PRJNA174530) | Oral metagenome, whole genome shotgun sequencing project. | biome: Marine environment; feature: Marine mammal; material: Swab sample of the gingival sulcus; isolation source: swab sample of gingival sulcus... | reverse complement strand
TGGTTTATAAAGATATGCAAAAAACATAATATACAATCAAATAATAATTATTTTTTTTGATAATTATTCAGAATTTGCATTTATTCGTAAGTTAATTTTATAAAAAAGAACTATGAATAATGTTTTTGTTGAATATTTAGGATACATAGCAACCATATTAATATTGGTTTCTATGATGATGAACTCAATAGTTAAGTTGCGTATTTACAATGTTATAGGAGCTTTAACTTTTGGTATTTATGGTTTTATTATAGGGTCAATTCCTGTTGCTATAACCAATATTTTTATTGTGTGTATAAATATATATCATCTTATAAAAATGGTTTATGCAAAAAAAACTTTTTCGTTTATTGAATTACCTTCCGACAGCGATTTCTTACAGAAATTTACAGAAAAACAAAAACTTAATGTAGCGGATAATAAATATTCGCATAATCTTTTAATTACTGATGATGCCTTAGTAGTGGGTGTGTTAATGTGTTATCAATTAGATGATAAACATATTTTTATTGATGTTATGCACATAGCCAAAGGTAATAATATTAAGCAGATTGCTAACTTCATGTTTGTAGAAAATAGTAAATATTTTAAAGATAAAGGATTTGATATCTTAGTAACAAATATCTCAGCAGGAGTAAAAGATAAAACATTACAAGAGATTGGTTTTGTTCAACAATCTGATAAAGATTATATTTTTGAATTGGGCATAAGTTAAAATATACATACGTCAAAATGTAATATTTATCAAGATATTAAAATGAAAATAGGATTCTTAATAGTGTATGGTTTAATTCTTTTTTTGACGTTTATTGGATATTTATTTATTATAAAGTTGTTTAAACTCCGATTGAATAAGTCTACTAAGTTTATAATAATAGGGTTGATTTCATTAGTTTTTTTTTCTTGTATTACTTTAATTCCAACTAAGAAAGAATGTGTAAATATAGACTTAAAGCAAGCTACATTATTTGCAGAATACATTAATGAATTGGATTCGATAGAACAATTTTCGTGTAATATGACTGATTCAATTTTTGGAATCAATGATACATATTTTGCGTACGAAAAAAGGCATGTTGATACTCAATATCGAAAAATATATTATTACAAAGAATCAAAGGATTTAGATAAGATTGGAGGAGAGAAAGTATATTTTAAAATTGCAAATAAACTTGACTCTTTAAAACTTGGATGGTTTTACAAAGAAAACAAATTGCTAGTTTTTGTTCAAGGAGGGTGGATTGATTCAGAATTTGGTTTAATTTATGCACCTGATTCTTTGCATAAGCCCTTAAAAGGAGAGATGATAAATTTTAATGAGATTAAAGATTTGGAAAAGATTAATGATTTATGGTATTCATTCTATGCAGATTGAGAAGAAAATCATATACACAATATTAAGAGTATAAATAAAAAAATCGTATGTAAAAAAAGTTTTTCATTTAGCCCGCACTGCATTTATGCTGAAACAACATAGAAGTTTACATTTAGAGATTGTCTAAAATATTACCTCAATAACTTTAATGTCAAATATTAAATCGGCTTTTGGGGGAACTTTTCCTTTTATGCCCTCTTCTCCGTAGGCTAATTTGTATGGTATAATAAACTGATATTCAGCTCCTTTTTTCATTAGTTTTAAAGCGTCGTCAATTCCTTCAATAATAGCATTAATACCTATGGGCATTTGCATTGGCTCGTTTCGTTTTACACTTGAATTAAATAGTCTGCCATTGGTAAAAAAGGCTGAGTAATCAAACTTTACAATACAACTATCTTTTATTGTTTTTCCTTCGCCTTGCTTAAAAATAATATAACGCAAACCTGATTTGGTAGTTATTGTGTCCTTGCCAGTAGCGTCCCATTTGCTTACTTTTATTTCGGGGATAATATCAACCATTTCAATCTCCATAGTTAAATCGGACTTGGGCGGAATAATATTTTTATATCCTTTTTTGCCATAAGCTAATTTATATGGAATTATAAACCGATATTTACTTCCTTTATTCATTTGTTGTAAGCTAATATTCCAGCCTCTGAACAGATTGTTGCTACCAACAGTAACTCTAATTGGCTTAGCTTTTTTTGCTGTGGTTTCAAAGATGTCGCCATTGCTTAAAAATCCTGTGTAATGTATATAGGCATTATCCCCAATTTGTGCCTTTTTGCCTTCGCCCTTTTTTATAGGATAATAAATTATTCCGTTATCAGTCTTTTGGGGTTTTATGTCCGATATATTATAAGGTTTTATAGGGTCGGTAGGGTCTATTTGTAATAGTGCGATATCAAATATTAAAGTGTCTTCGGGGTTAATTCCTTTGTAAGATAGATTTCCGTATCCTAATTTTGGAGGAATAACAAGTTCAATTATTCCGCCCTCTGATACTAGTTTTAGTCCTTCTTCCCAGCCTTTAATTAATTGACCACAACCTAAATAAAAATCTAACTCTCCTTTGTCGCGAGTGCTTTCAAATACCGAATCGTTTGATAGCTTTCCTATGTAATGCACCCAAATTCTATTGCCTTTATGTGCAAATTTGCCATTACCTTTTTTTAATATTTTATACTGAAGTCCTGATTTGGTTGTTGAAAAAGCTCCATTATCTTCTTTTTGAGCAAAAGCAAAACAATACGCAAATAATAAAAATATAGTCAGATTTTTTTTTGTCAGCATTAAGTATTTGTTTAATTGTGTAGATTATTCAATATCCATAAGTTCAATATCAAAAATTAATATTGAATTAGGCGGAATAGGACCTTGTTGTTTGTTACCATAAGCTAACGACGAAGGTATAATTAACTGAGCTTTTTCGCCTTTTCGCATTTTTGATACGCCTTCTTCCAAACCGTCAATAACATTACCTACGCCTAAAGTAAAGGTAAACGGTTCATTACGTTTTACCGATGAATCAAATAGTTTGCCATCAACAAAATAGCCATTGTAATGTATTGTAACTTTTTTGCCAGGAGTAGGAAACTCAGCGTTTGTTTTGTGAGTTTTTACAATATATAAACCGCTTAATGTGGGCTCTTCCGATATATTATGCTTTTTTAGGTATGCTGACATTTGCCTGTCCTCGTAACGCTCGGCAATTATCTGAGCATCTTTCTGTTCCTGCTCGTATTCTTCTTTTGTTATTATATCTAACACTTTTATTGCCAAGCATACATTTTTCGTACGTTTTAATTCCTTAGGAATTGGTATTTTACGTGTTTGGGTATAATAATCAATAGCATTTAGCAAGAATAATGCACTGTCGCCTTTGTGCATCATCGATAAGGCATCTTCTATTGTTCCACCTTCGTACAATGGTTTTGTTAGTTGAATGCGGAATATCCCAGAAGTTTCTAATTCTTGGTATTCGGGTGTGTAAGCTGAAAATATTAATGTCTGAACATCACCAATTTTAGCAGTTGGGTTCTGTTCGTTTTCTACAATAAACTTATATTTAAGTCCGCTCTTATGAGTCTTAAATTCGTCATTATTACACGAATATAATAATGTAAGAAATATCAATAAGATTATACTATTTTTCTTCATTTCGTTGTATGGCTGATACTACTTCTATCTCGTAAATAACTGTTGTGAACGGAGGAATAATTCCTGTTGATGAACCTAATTCGCCCCAAGCAAGTTGCGATGGTAATATTACTACGGCTTTTTCTTTTTCTCTCATCATGCCAATTGCTTTTTCCATTCCGGGGATAACCTGCATCTCGCTACCATAAACAAACTCAAGAGCTTGTTTGCGTTTTACGGTAGAATCAAAGAATTTACCATTTAAGAATCGTCCTTCGTAATGAACAGTAACAATATCACCTAATTCAACAGGTTTGCCTGTGCCTTTCTTTACCGAAAGAAAATACATACCATCTTCGGTTGGTTCAACATTTATCTTTTCTTCTTCAATAAATTTAGATAATAATAATTTTTCGTATTCGCCAAAGTCTTCAATCCATTTCAGAAATTCTTGTTTATCAGCCTCGTATTGTTCAGCGGTGCGTATTTCATTCATTTTTAACCCTATCTTTATGTTCGGACTATTTTTTAGGAATGAAGGTACTGTGGTTAATAAAGTTTTTGTAAAGAAGTTTTTAGTATTAATAATAAATGAAGCACTGTCGCCTTCCGATAACATTAAAAAACATTCGTCAATAGAGCCTTTAAAGTCAGGTTTAGTAAGCTGAAATGTTCTTGCTCCTTTAAAAAACATAGAATCGTTTAAAGTTGAGTAACTTATGTTTACTGTAACATAATCCGAGGGTTTGGGTGGGTCAATAGTATCTCCTATTTGTAATAATTTATAATATATTCCGTGTTTAGCTTTTGAGTATCCCTCATATTTATTACACGATGAAAAACTTAATGATGCTACAAATAATATACCTATTAATATATTGTAGTTTGTTATAATATTACAAAATAGTTTCTTCATTTATCTAAAGTTTACGACCGAGTTTAGTTAAAAGTTAAATGTTGTATTTTAAACAAGGTCTGATTTTATATGCTAAATTTAGTCTGCTAATTTAATTAATTCTATTTGATAAACAATAGTTGTACGTAAAGGAATTTTATTTTCGTCGCCTAATAAGCCATGAGCCAAATGAGGCGGTAGAATAAATCGTCCTTTGTCGCCTACCTTCATTAGTAGTATAGCTTTTTCTAATCCAAATTCCACTCCTCCGTGTCCTATGTTAAACTTTAAAATCCCTGTACTGTCCGATGAATAGCATAATGTACCATCTAATAAGCTAACCGTATATTTTAGAAAAGCAGTTTTGCCAACCTTTGCCGAGTCAATATTTTTTTGTTCAGCATGTATTATCTGATACCACATTCCGCTTTTGCTTTTCTGCATGTCCCAATTTCGGCGTTTAGCATAGTCGCTTATTCTTCCTTGGTCGATGCTAAGTAGCCCTTTGTTAGCTTTTACCAAATTTTCTTTAAATTGCTTTTCGGCAGCTGGATTATACTGTCTTCGTTTATGTTTATTATTGTTACACGAAGAAAATAATATTACAACCAAAATTATATTTATATATAGAATTTGTTTCATAATAGGGTGTAAAATTAAGAATAAAATTTAAAACTTAACGACTTTTAATTCTAAAGACCCTATGATTTTACTGTAGCAAGTGTATTTTGTGAATATTTTTTAAATAAAAAAGACAAAAAAATTGTAAAATAAAAAATAAAGTATCATATTTGCACCCGCCTAACAAAAATGCCGAGGTAGCTCAGCTGGTTAGAGCGCAGGATTCATAATCCTGAGGTCGCCGGATCATGCCCGGCTCTCGGTACTAAAAACGTTTAAATAACTATCTTTCAGCATGTTAGAGCTTTTTTTGAGATAGTTTTTTAATCAAAAAAATAAAGTGATAGTTATTTAAACGTTTCTTTTTTAAGTATTTACAGAGGTATTTTTGCAATACATTTAGTAAAGAAAAAAAAGAGTTCATTTTTTAAATAAACTGCCTAATTGGGAAAGGGGGAGTTATTATTATAAAAAAATGGACAATAACATAAGACTTGCTAAGCTGGTTGAAACTGGCGAACGTTGGTATATTGAATATAATTTTAGAGATGAAGTTACAGGGAACTTTCATCGCCCGCCTTATCGTGTCTATGTATCTACAAAACTCAAACTTAAAAAAGAGCGTAGAGAATGGGCAAAACAGAAAATAGCAGAAATAAATAAGGAATTAAAGAAAAAGCGTTTTGTTCAGAAAAAGATTGAAAAAGATGTTTTAACTTTAAAACAAGGTATGTTATTAGTATTGTACTATAAAAAAGCCTCTTTACGAAAAGATAGCTATAACACATACAAAGATATTGTAAATACGTTTTTAAAATTCTTAAAACAGAAAAAATACACGTATTTATTATGCCACAAATTTGACGAAAAAAAAGCACGTGATTTTATGGATTATGCTAAAACTGTTTGTGAATACTCCAATAGGACTTATAATAATTATCTAAAAGCAATGCGTACTTTTTTTAAGGAGTTGCAAAAAAGAAAATATATAAAAGACAATCCTTTTGCTGATATTGATAAATTAGAAGTGGAAGAAACAGAAATTATTTGCTTTAATCGTCATGAGTTAAATGTTATAAAAAATACATTACCTAAATACAATCAAGGTTTATACCTTGCATCGCAACTATTATTTTATGCTTATCTAAGACCAAAAGAAACTACACGTTTACGTGTTGAAAATATTGACTTGAAAAATAGAATTATTAGAGTACCCGGAAAAGCGAGTAAAAATAAAAAAACTCAAACAGTTGTTATTCCTAATCAATTATATAAAATACTAAAGGATTTTGAATTAGACAAATACCCACCACATTACAGACTTATAAGTAAACATCTTATGCCCGGAGAAAAACAAGTATCTCCAAAACGCATATCTGAGGCTTGGCGTGAATATGCTAACGAACATAAATTAGACCGCCGTAAGACCTTTTACCATTTAAAACATACAAGCGTAGGTTTAGCTGTTGAAAATGGTATAAATGTAAGAGATTTGCAATTACAATTACGACATACCAGTTTGGAAACTACTCAAATTTATATTGAGAAATTTAACAATATGGCAAGTGAGTATGTAAAAAATAATTTTCCTACTTTCTAAATATGAACCTATTACCATTAAAAAATGGTAACAGGTTCGTTTTGTGGTTGTGGAATGGTAGCCACTTGTTGTGGCTGTTCTTCAGTTTGTTCTAAAATAAGTTTTTGCTGAAAAACGCTATATTCCAAATCTTCGCCATTATAACGGTTCTTCTCGCAAACTGCTATACCGCCTTTATTTACTTGGATTACCATACCTGCATCGTATTCGGGCATATTGCCACCTCGTGCTACTTTACCTGTTGTACTTTGGAATATTACAACAAACATTGTTTGCGGATATTTTTTGCGTAATGTATCAAAATCATCTTGTTTGGTGTTTCCTATTTTTCCCCAACTGTCAATACAAACAACGTCAAAGTGTTGTGCTGCTTGTTCAATTGTTTTTAATCCTTTGGGGCATTCATCGGCAATGCTTATGTTATGGACGTTGTTTTGTTGTATGTATTCATCTCGCATACTTTTTAAAATGTTGGAACGTTTGCCAATCTCCAACGAAAAACATGCAACTTTAAAATTATGCTGAGCAAATAAATTCATTATTTGGAATAAAAGACGTGATTTTCCTGCACCTTTGTCGCCACGTAGTAAAATACTATATTCGTATTTTTCTACATAGCCTAAAAATCGCCCTAAGTCGCCTTGTAACCATATTACATCATTTGTTTGCTCTTGGTCAAGCAATGATATATTTGTAAAAATATCATTATCAATAGGTTTTTTAGGAGCTTGTTTTTGTTCATTGTTCGGTGCATTGCTCGGCTTTATTGCTTGTTTTGTAGGGGGTTGTGGCAAATCTACAACTATACGATTTTGCTCGGTTCCGTTTAAATTTTTTTCGCTTTTTTGTTCAGTTTTGTTTGTTGTTTGTAAATCTTTTATTATATTTGCACTACTCTTAATTAGTTGTTTAACGTCAGCGGAATTGTACTGCTGTTTATTCAACCAATTAAGAGTTTGCTTTTTATTAGCCCACAGTAATAAGCCCTCTTTAATCCATTGTATAATATGTAAGTTCGTTTTTCTGTAATATACACTCCTTACACTATTGATGTATATATCATTTTTGTTTTCGTTAAATTTAATAGGAATTACAAAGTTTTTGCCTTTGTACTCAATTTCTATAACAACAACCAAAGATTTTAATTTTGTGGCACTAACAAATACCATTAAAGGGGAGTGTATCAGCTTTGGTAAATTCTGAATTAACTCTAAATCAAAAGGGTGTTGTTCTTGTTTTGATTTCTTTAATAAACGAGATGCTGACAACTCAATAGGATAATTAGGCATACCAGCATTTAATAAACTTATGCTTGGCATACCTAATTTAAAAATATGATTTTTATTTAATTTGTTGTTTATTAGTTGTTTAAGCTCTTTATTGAATTGTGTATTTAACCGTTCAATATCAAATAACAGATTGTCATTTTCGTTTACACTTTTTTTTTTAGATTTTTTGCCACCTTTTAACCCATTCAGTTCAGCACTTTGCATTTTAATAGTTTCGGTTTTGTTGTTTAGGTAGTCATTGATATTTTGCAATGCCTTTTTTAATTCATTGTAAAAAGTGTCTGTTTTTGGTATAGCTCCTTTCTTAAAGGCATTGCTTATACTTGTTGCTAAACGTTTGGCTTTTGCTGTATCGATATTGCGTTCTCCGTAAATATTTATGTAACGGTTGTATAATAGAACTGCTTTTCGGCGTTGATTTTCTTGTGATATTTTTCGTAACTTATCGTAAAAATCCTTATTTTCTTTGATTTCAGTAACTATTAACTGTGTTAGTTTAGCAGAATTTATCTTTTCTAATGCCACTTTTAAACGCTTTGCCAATTCTCTAATTATTTCAGCATTTGGGCTTGTTTTACGGATTTTCTGATTTGAAATTTGTTTTTCTAAATCTCGGTAAATGTTTAATATGGTTTTAGTTGCACGTGGTTTTCCTATGCAATTTACAAAACGTTTAATTATTCGTACCTCTTGGGTGTAACTTGCTACTAAATTAACGTTGGGTTGGTTCTTTTTTATTGTTGTTGCTTTTGCTTTGGCATAATCCCAATACATAAAACTATCAATTATTTTTACATAGTCGTTGGTAAAAGATAAAGATGCTTTGCCTAAATCAAAATTAATTTGCTGACCATCTTCTTTTTTAGCTATAATACGGTCTTCATAAACATCATCTATAATTAAATCTATTTGCTTTTCTTTTTTTCCACTTGAGTATTTATAACAAACTTTTTTGCCTTTATTTTGCTTCCACCATTTTTTTAACTGCGATAAGTTTTTTGGATAATCTTTTTTTTGTATTTTTTTTAGTTCAGCTTTCTTTTTGGTTTTGGTTGCAGTTGTTTTTTGTTTTGAACCTATTTCATACATTTTCAAAGTATTAATTAATGCCGATAATTCATTTTTTTCTTTTTCGGTTTGTTTGTTTAAACCTATTTTCTGAAAATGATTTTGTACCTGTTCTATATGCTCATATAAAAAATTAGTATCATCTCCAATATCATATCGTCCCTCATATACTATTTCATTACCTTGTTTTATTTGAAAGTGTGTTTTATCATAGCTAAAATCATCGTCTTCTTTATTTGTATGGGTTAAGTCAAATGCTCCTTTTGAATATGGCAGCCATACACCTGTTTTTATATTAGAATTTTCAGATGATGTAAATCTAATTTGAGGTTCAGTATTCTTTTTAGTTGTTGTTTGTATTTGTTCTTTTTTTAATTCTGTTTTATCATTCAACGTATTCCATATTTTATTATAACAATCTTTAAAGATTTTGCGTTGTTCCTCTGTTGGAATGCTTTTATAATAACGATGTGCTACATTTTTTTCTTTATACAAATACACTATCCTTGCTTTTTCTACTCCTTTTACAAAAAAAGTGTTTGGGTGTCGTCTCCATTGATTTAATTCCTTAGTTTCCAGCAAGTCTAAAATAACTTGTGGTAAGTTTTCTTTTGCATCTTCTACATTGGCTATTTTATATTGCTCTTTTTCGATAGCCTCTTTGGTTTTTTTGATACTTGCCTCTAAGTTTTTTAATGCTTCATTTTGTTTGTCCCAACGATTAAGCGTTGCCTGTCCATTTCTCTTATCATTTAGAGGTTGTCCGTTTGCTCTCTTAACGTCAGCAAAATGGGCTTTTAGTTTTTTGTCAAATTGTTGTTGCTTTTTAGCAAGTGAATTTTCTAATATTTCAAGACGTTTAGTTTTCATAATATGAATGATTTTTCTAAATGTTATTTAAGATTAAGTATAGTTACAACACTAATTCCCCTAATTGGGTATTATTAACAGAGTTATTAGGTGTTTTACCTGCTGAGCCATTGTTTAACGGTTCGTTATTATTTGGCTGTGGTTGGGGTTGTGTTTGTGTCTGCATTTTGCTTGATAGCAAAGAAATACCTAATATACCTATACCTAAGTATAACAAGTGTTTTGTTTGTATTTTGGGTAAAATGCTCATGGTTTTGTGTTTTAAGGGTTTGTATTTTTTTTATTATCTATCAGTAAAATTTGCGACACCGCAGAACTCAAAGCAAGTGCAAGTCCTACTTCCATTTTAAAGTATCGTGCAACTTGATAAAACGTTACTGCGGTTGCCGCAACATAAACCGCTTCTTTTATTCGTGGGTCAATATGTTTTACTTTGGCATTCATTCTTTATTTTTCTTGTTTCGTAAGTTTCTCATTCCTCTTAATGCTCCGGGCATAATTTTCTCGGCACTACGTCCCATGACGTAACCACCCATTGCTAACTGAATAACGTCCCATAATTCAGAGTGTAATACTGGCTGTGGTATTTGCCAAAAGTGGAATAATAACGGTGCTATTAAGATGCTGTATGTTATTATAAATCCAAATGTTAGCATTAGGATAGGTCGCCAATTACGTTGCAATTTATTGCCCTGCATTTCGGTCATTAAAATATCTCGCTTTATAGCTAATAGTTCGCCTTGTACGTCTTTAAGCAAAGCCAGTATTTCCTCTTTTGACGAAAAATTTTTGTCAAATGCCCCGCCTATTTTTTCGGTGGTGTTGCCGATGCTGTCTATTATCTTATTTAACCTACTCATTTGTATTTTGTGTTATTGTTGTTTCGGTATTGTTATTATTATTGTTGTCAATAATACGTTTTACTAAAAAAGCTCCAGCTATAATAAAAAGTATGCTTACTGTTGTTATTCCTACTGTTTTGTAGTTAAAATGCGATAGACGTTTTAACCAACCTTTTAAGAATTTACCTTTACCATTCTTTTTTGCAATACTTTCATAAAAGTCCTTACGCATCTTTTTTATTGCATTGAATAATTGCTTAGGATTACAGTTGTTAATAGCTCTAACTGTTTGATTTCCCATTATACCGTCCACTAAAATATTTTGTTCAAAATCAGCCGACAGTAATAGTTGTAGTTTTACGATTGCTCTTTTGCCACTATTCACAACAAAATCAAAAATAATCTCCTGTATAGCTTCATCTTTGACCTGTCCTAAATGGAGTTTTTTCCAAAAATTAACATGGTAAAAGTCAAATACTAATTTATCAAGGGTTGTGTTTTTGATAAAATAATTATTTCGTAAGGTGCCACCATGTTTAGCCTTTTCGTTATCTACTATTTCCCAACCAGCCCAATGTGGGTGGTATCGTCGGGCAATACCCATATAGGTTTCGCCACCACTATCGCCTTTTATGTTTGCATAACCGCCCTCTAACATCATTGTTAGATTAAATGCTTTTTCAAAACTCATAATACTGCTATTTTAAAGTTTAAATAAATTTTTGCCAGTCGTTAGTTACATTCAAATATGTGTTTGACGAATATTTATATATTCGTTGTTTGCCACCATTTGGATTGTATGCTATGTATATGCTGTTATTTTCAAGTGTAATTACATCAAAATTACCCTGTTGTTTAGCTATCTGTATTATTCTTTTAAGTGCTTTGTGTCCACCTTTTTGTGGTCTTATTTCTACTCCTAAGCCATTTGCCAAGCCTTTTTTTGTTTGTGTAATAATTGGTAGATGTGGCATATTTAACCAATGAGGAGTATAACCTTTGCTTATGAGTATCGGACTGCCAAATGCTTTTCTTAATGGGTCTAATACGTGTTTAATTAGTAATAAGATATTATTTTGAGTTACTATATTTACCTGTTTGTTTTTGGTAACTTCTTTTATTTTAAAGTATTTAGGTTTATATGGTTTAACATTTACGTTATTTTCGGCTGAATCAACAGGTAATACGGCATTACTCTTATTTCTATTAAATAAATAAGCTATACCACCAATAGCTAACAATCCTATTCCTAAGTAAAATAACTTATTAGGTTTTGATTGTTCTGTTGGCTGTTCAGCAGTTTGTTGTTGGTTAATGGTTTCCATATTTAACTATTTTGTAATAATTTTAGTTTAGTTTCGTGCTTTTTGTCAAGGATATTATTATCTGCTTTTGCTATTTCGTATTGATTTTTTGTAAGCAATACAACATCTGCTTTATGTACCCAAAAAACTGCATTTGCAGTATTTATTTTAGTATTAACCTCAATCATTCCGTTTTGCTCTCTACCTGTTAGCATTCCTAAATATGTATGATTGTTTACTTTTGTTATAGGATTTCGTCCGTTACCATATTCGGGCAATATGGTAGTTCCTGTGCCATTAAAAAGTGTTGCCCCAGCCGAATTGTTTACAACTACATATTTTTTTGTTTGTTGAATAAATACGGTGTTGTTTGTTGTATCGGTTGGTTTAGTTACTTTATCATTTTGCATTAATGTTTTTACATTTTTATCTTTACTTAAATAGTAGGCTAACCAACCCAAACTCAATATAAATGCTATATTTTCCATTGTTACTAATTTTAGAATATTAAACGGTTGTAGTTTTCATCGTATAAACGCCATTCCCTTATTTTACCTTTTTTAACATATACTTTATACAGAACTACATTTTTTGTTGTCATTTTTAAAGGAAAATGCTTTAAACACCATTTTGTTAAAATATTTCTTATTATTTTTCTCATAATTAGCGGTTTAATATGCTTTGAAATACTATAAATTCTCCTGAATTTAATTCACTTTGTATATGCTCTAATAAGTGTTTGTTATACAGTTTTTTGTATGCTTTGGCTACCTCTTTAAATGGAACCTTTGCTTTCTTTATCTGTTTGGTAACACTGTATATTAATTGCTCATTTGTTCCCCAGCCGTCCATAGCACTAAAATACAGAGTTGCAAATTTTACTGCTTGTGCTTTTGTACTGTCGCCACCCATTTCGCCTTGCATCTCAATAAAATTTTTTTCCTCTTGTTGTTTTTTTATTCTGCGACTAATAATAACATAAGCAAGTGCAGCTATTCCAACACCTGCAACTATTGTAATTGTCTTTTTTATATTGACGTTGGGTATTGGTAAATTTTCCTGTATTTTATTTGCTGTATCCATTTTTATACTAAGTGTTTAAATTTTTGTATCTTTTCGTTAATACCTTTCTTTTTGCTCTTTTCTGCTAAGGTTTTCAGACTCTCAACGCTTAAATTTGTAACTAACAAACAAACACTTTCTTTAATGCTTATTTCATCTACTATGGATAAGTCGGCTTTTTCTACACAAATATTGAATGAAGACATTACTATGGATTTTGAGGGTTAGACAATAATTCATTTAATTGGTCTATCATATCAACATTGTAGCTTATCTTATCTACTAAACGATAAAATTTCTCAGCCACTTCTTTCTCTTGTTTTGTTATCCAGTCGCTTACATTAATAGCTATCTTACTTTGTATGCTATTGCCTTGCTGACGTTGTTCGGTTTGTTGTGCGGTTGGCTGTTCAGCAGGTAATTGTGCAGGTGGTGTAACTTCAACACCCATTAATCTACCGACTGCCATGCCTAAAATATTGGCTAATGCAGGGTTGTCGCCTACCTTTTCCATAACGCCACTTAACCCATTGCTTTGCTCTAATTCTTTGCTCTTTAAAGTTATATCAAATTCTTTGTCTTTGAATTTAACTTCTTTTTCAAGCTCAAAATTTTCCTTTTTTAAACGCTCTGTTTCCGTTTCTAAATTATCTATTTTTCTCTCGGCTTTTTCCAGTTTGTGTTGGTAATCACGTAATAGATAATCTTTATAATCTTGAGGAGCTGTTATAGGTTGTGGTGGCGTAATTAAGCCCCCTAAATTTGGGGTTATTGGGTTTGTGCTGTCAATATTTACAGGATAATTGTCTGTTTTTTTATTGACAGAGCCATTACGCCTACGTTCTTGAATTATTAGTTGTTCGGGTTGGTGTGCATCAACAACTTCCTCTAATAATTCAAGTACGTTATTAGGCTCTATATTGGCGTACAAGGTACGTTCTGCACCATTATTTTTAATGATAACATCAAAAGGTTGTTGTAACCTCTCTAAGTGTGTTGCTGTTTGTTTTATATTCATTACTATTGCGATTTATGTATTAATAATTAGGTTATTACTTCTTATCTTCTACGTCTGAAAAAACGGCGGCGTCGTCTTCTTCTTCTTCTTTTAAAAAGTTTTTTAAAGCCACGTTTTAATAATCGTGCTGTACCTACTGTTGGAATAAGAGCACTTGCTACGTTTAACACTTTTTTGTTTTTACGTAATCTTTTAGCAGTTCTAAAGCCATGCTTTAATAATCGTGCTGTACCTACTCCGGGTATAAAGGCACTTGCTACATTTAAGGCTCTACGATTTTTACTGAACCTTTTAGCAGTTCTAAAACCATGACGTAAAAGTCTTGCAGTGCCTACTCCGGGTATAAAAGCACTTGCAATATTTAAGGCTCTGCGGTTTCTTCCGAACCTTTTAGCAGTTCTAAAACCGTGTCGTAAAAGTCTTGCAGTACCTACTCCGGGCATCAGTAAACTTGCAACATTTAAAGCTCTTCGGTTTCGGCGAAGTAGTCGGCGATTGTAAATGCTTGAACGTTTAAGGCGTAGTTTTCTGTGTGGCATTCTTCGGCGACTTCTTAACAATCTTTGTGTTTCGTCTAATTCGCGTTTTAGCTCGGTAAAGGATACGTTGCCATGGAAGTTGGAACGTCTTTTTTTTTGCAGATTAAACGATGCTTTAGCATTCTGACGTGCAATTTTCTCTAATAGTTGTAATTGCTTTTTCATCATCTGCATATATGCACTATTGTTTGAGCTGTTTTTTTTGTGTGAATTTTGCTTTTTCCAAACATGCATTTGCTGAGTTACCCAATTCTTTTGCTTGTTTAACTCTTTTTTATACATATGTATTTCGTGTTGGTTTTTGCGGATAATACGTTGTAAATGTGCGTATCTATTCACAGACACTTGACGTTTACGCAGTTTGTGGTTTAAAGCATTTAACATTTGTTGTTGCTTTGCCGATTGTTTTGTAAGGTCTTCAATTTGTTTCTGCAAACTTTTAATACCACTTGTATTTGTAGCTATACCTTTGTCTTGGGTTTGCTGTTGTGCAACAAATTGTTTGCGTACATTACCTTTTTTTATTGTTGGTATTTTGTTGTACTTTGGCACTAACACTCCTTTGCCATATTGTACTTTGGGTATATATTTATTGCTATTGCTATCGGTTTGAACTCCGAAAGCATTGGCTATACCATCGCTTAACTGTTCTAAAAATTTTGACATGGGTTTAAGGTTTTATTTGATTTTATCAATTAATTTATCTACTTTATTTTCAATGCGTTCTAATCGTTTTTTTAAATCTACTTGCATCTCTTTATTGCCTTTTTTCTCTAATTCCGTGTGTATTATTGCTATATCTTTTTCTGTTTTAGCTTTGAATATTTGTACATTCTGAAAAAATGTGAATACGCCAATTATAAGAGCAACAGATAATGAAGACAATACTTTCATTAATACTGTATCTTTTTTGTTGTTATTTGTTACATTATTTTCCATTGTAATATTGTTTTTTACATTCCTAACATTTGTCTTATTTCTTCAATACTTTGAGCATTTCTATAAGCCAAATCATTTGCCTGATTGCTCTTTTGATAAGCCAGTTCGGACATTTGGGTTATTTGTTGTAAGCGGGTTTCTACAAATTGTCTTAATGAGTGTATCTGTTGTTGTAATGCGTTATTTGTCGGTATATTTGAGTTAGATAATGTGTTTATTGCTTTATGTACGTCGTTAAACCTGCTATTGGTATTGTTTGATAATGTAGTTATAGTGTTTGCTAAAAATTCTGCGTTTGTTTTGTTTGTATTGACATCTTGTAATAACTTGTTAATATCAGTTCGGTTATTTGTAATATTGGTAGTATTACTATTTATTTTTGTTGCATTATCACTTATATTTGTTGTGTTTGTGGTAACATCTTGTAATAACTTGTTAATATCAGTTCGGTTGGTTGTAACGTTTGCTTTGTTGGTTTTTATGTTTGCCTCATTTGTAGCTACGTCATTTGATATTGATTGAATTTCTACACTTTGTTGTGTAAACTTGTTTTCGTGTTGTTGTTGCGTTTGTTTTATTGTTTCTATATCTAAATCGTGAGTTTCATCGTTAGCAAACAAGGTTTTTAGATTATTCCAAATAACAGTATCTTGCTTTGTTAATCGTTCAGTTTCTTGGTTTAGTGTGATTAGTTTTTTTTCTATTTTAAAGAATTTAATTTCGTTTGCTTGATGCACTCCATAAAATGATTTGTTTATATCATCTTGCTCTTTTTTGTTTTTGCTAACAAGATTTTCTAATCTTGTTAAATCAGTTACTAATAACTTAAATTCTTTGTTGTCGGTGCTTAAATCGGTACTTTGTACTGCTAAAACAATGCAATCAACTTGCGTTATTGTGTTTTCGGCAACAAATAATCCTTTATTAGCATCATCGCCTATTATTGGCAAATTAAACGATATTGATAGTGGTTTAAACTCCCCTTTTGTTTGGGTGGTTAATTGCTTTTCGTTACGCTTAATAGTATCGATAAAAAGCCGTATGCGTGAACCGTGTTTATAATTATGTAAATTGATTTTCATAGCTTATATAAGATTTGGTTCATCAATTAAAAACATATTACAAAATAACAACTCGTTATATTCTTCGCCTTTTAAATCAACATCTACCGATAATTTATCAGCGTTATCTTGCGTTAATAGAGTGTTTATTCTATCGTCAAGCACAATAATCTCTTTAGGGGCTTGTGCATCGGCACTAACTCCATTACCAACATTATCGCCTATTATTTTACCTACACTCATTGTTAAAACTCGTCTGTGGTGGTTGTGCTTTTAATTACTTCTACTAATCCTGTATGTGCATTTTTAAATTTTATTTGCATGATACCAGTGTAATTATATCCACTATCGCCCGGAAACTCTCGGGCTGTCTTCGGAGCTATCTCCATAAGTGTACTTTCGCCCTTGTATGATAACAATGCGGTGCTATTACCAATATTATGTACGGTAAAAGATACTACACCCTCAATATCAAAGGTTTCGCCACTGTTTTTAAGTGTATCTACAAATATTTTTTTCTTTAAAAAACGCATGGGTTAATGGATTGAAAGGTTACTACTTCTTTTGCTCACGTTCTAATACAAGTACAACATCGTACTCTAATTTTTCGGTTGTTTCTTCGGGTATATCAGTTATGAATTTGATTTTATTACCCTCGGCACGTATGTTTACAGGTATTACACGGTTTTCTAAATTTAGGCCAGCAGCTTTATCTGACTGTAAAAAGTCCTTATTCAAAGGAGATATAATAGTTTTGTTGCGGTCTTCAACTCCTACTCGGTAGGTTGGTATTCCACCGTCTTCTACTTCTATTATGCACAAGCCTACGCAATTCTCATAGCCTTGGTCTAATATTATTTCTTGTCTGTGAGCTCGTGCTACTGTTCCTGTTGGATAAGTAATAGTTTCGCTTTGATAAAATTTCTCTTTCATTTTTTTAGCTTTTAAATGTTAAAAAAAACAAAGGCAAAGCATTGTGTTTGCCTTTGTTCGGATTTATTGCTATTTGCTTGAGGTCTCTGTTCCGATGAAACGAACTTGCACAAAATAGTCATCTGTACCTGCATCAATACCACTTGTAGAGCTGAACTCTAACTGAATATTAATAGGTTTTTGCTCAACCAACACGATAGGTGTACCTAAGTGTAGTACATCTTCTTCGCCTTGTGTTTTCTCTGACATTTTACCAGTTGTAAAACGCTCAACAGGTAACTTTGTAAGCACCTTGCTATCTTGTTTTACAATTAGTTTTGCACGTAATAATTCAACAGGAAAATCGTTGAATAATGTAGTGTACTTTACTTTGTCAGCAGTTTTATTTTCTGACTTTGCAGCCTTACCAAACGCTAAGCGAATACGTCCAACTCCTACGTTTTGACCATTCTCTAAGTGTTGTGCATCAAAGTCAGATATTCCAACTACTTTGTCGTTTGTACTTACAAGCATCTCGTAAGTACCACCACCAGCCTCGTTTATTTTTGCAGTATGTAAAATATCTGCGTCCATGAAACGAAGTTTTTTAGCAGCTAAGTCTGCTTGTGTTTGTTTTGGGAATAATTCCTTTTTTGCCAAAAGAAATCTTTGTTCTCTTGTGAAATCGCTATTTAATAATTGCATGTTTTTAAATTTTAAATTGTTAAAAAATTATTTTCTTTTATTCTTATACCTATTAAGAATTAGTTGTTACACTAATTCTTGTAGGTCGTTTCCAGCAAGTCCATTGATTGGCTCCTCGTCATAATCGTCTTCATCAATAGCGACATACTCGCCTGTTAATCCGTCAATCATGTACGTATTACCGTCCTCGTCTTGCACTAATTGAGGTTGTCCGTTTAAACCTCCTAACTCAACAAGGTTTCCGTCTTCGTCTTCGTAAAGGTCGCCCATTCCATTAATTGTAGGAGTAATTTTTTGCATTACTTCTACTTTCTCTGCAACTTTGCCAAGAGTTCCGATAGCTCCGATTGTAGCTATACCTTGTCCAAAGTTTTTAACGTTTCCTTTTCCTTTAAGTGCCATATAAACACCTGCACCCAATAGGGCTATTGGTGTAATAGGCGACTGTACTTTTTTTATTGCTACACCAGCTACTAATGCACCGCCCGTGTTAGCTAATAAATCTTTTGCATCTGCTTTCATGTGTTAATGAATTTTTAATTAAACTTCTCTTTTATTGTTATTTTTTTACGTGCTTATATGCACGGCGTACTATCCGCAAGGTTTTTAAATAAGGTTCATATTTGCTATTTTTGACTGCATCGACAAACGTGTAAGTGTTGCTATATCGCTAATCTTATTGTTTGCTTTTGCTTTGTTCTGAATGAACCTATCAATGTTTTTTTGTCTGTTAATTTGTTTGCTTACAATATTTTGTTGTATAGGCATTGTTTGGCTTATTGTTGGTTGCATTGCTTGTTGCATTGCTCGTATTGGCATATTGCTTTTTACTGATGTTATTCGGTTTATTGGTCGTATTGACATATTACGTTTTCGCATACGTTGTACGGCTATCGGTTTGCTAATACTGTTTGTTTTAATACCATTTTTTAACTGTGCTTTTAACTTTACTTGATTAGCTCTTTGCTTTGCTAATTTTTCAGCCGCTTTGCGTTTTTTTCTTCTTTCGTATGCCTCAATACCAATAGATGCCGCTGTTAATGCTAACGATACTCCTTGACCTATGCCGGGTATTACATTTGCAACAACCGCAGCTACAGGAATAACTTTACGTGCTACTTTATAGGCAACTTTTCCAGCTTTCTTTAAGCCTTTGCCTACACGTCTAAAGCCTTTTTTAATTTTTTTTCTAATCCTTTTAAATCGTTTTTTAAACCAACCGTCCAATGCACCTAATCCGTTCATCTGAACTAAACCATTGATGTAAGCGTTTAGCTCATGTTCGGGTACTGCCTCGTATTCATACACACCGTCAAATACGTGATTATACGCACCTGCTTCGGGTATAAAATAAAGGGGTTGTATGTTGGTTGTGTTTTGCATTTTATTGTTTTGCTACTTTTATCATGGTGAATAAAGTACCTGCTATTACTGAGCCGAATAACAATGTTTTTACATCAATATTGCCACCTAAACCTGCTCGGGTTTGTTGTTGTCGCATAGCTATTTTACCTGCTTCGGCTTCGGCTGTTAGCTTAGCTATTCGCATAGCTTCGCCATTTGATACGCCCTTGTTCGCCTCTATCTGTGCATCAATGCTTTTGTTTTGCCAGTAATTGTTTGTTCCATTGTTTGGGTTCATCATGCCCATTGCTGGTGCCATCATACCCATACCCATAGGCGTTGGTTGTCCTGTTATTGCCGACATGCCTAACATTGTAGCGGCGTTAATCAATGCACCTGAATTATTGCGTAAAAAACCACCACCATAAGGAACACCACCGCCAGTAGGTTGTACTTGTGCAGGTATTGGTGTTATTGGTGTCATGTTTGGTTCTCTTACGAAATTAGGAGATACATTTTGAGCATTTAGCCTTTTTAATCTTCGTGCTTGTCTAAGGGCTTTTCTTCTTCTAAAAAATCCAACAATACCGCCTTTCCCACCCTGCTTACCATGTAAAATACGACCGCCTACTCTTTTAAGGACATTTAAGCCTTTGCTAAGAAATCCCCAACCGTCTAACCCGTCAATGTAATGAGGGTTTTCGTTAAGTAAACCACCAAAAATATCTCCTAATAGGTCGTAATTATTGGTTTGTTTGGTTTGCTCTAAGCCATTAAGACCATTAACGCTACCGTTTAAATAGCGTATTGGTCGCATAAAATTGTCTTGCTTTTCAGTGAATGGGTATTCTTCGTTGAAAGTGTCTAAAACAGGGTCGATTGTTATGTAATTGTCAGCATTATTCAGAGCGTTTTGTGTGCCATTTTTTGGCACAACAACGTAAACGTGCTGAAAATAATCGCGGTTCTTTATCTTTACCATACGTAAAGCAAAAGGAATGCGTAAGTTAGATAGGATACTACCTATAAATATGCTATAACAATCGCAATCAACCCCTGTTTTACGGTCGTGCCATGCTCGTGCAGGTCGGCGTAATTGTTCTGCATGGCGTGAGTCGGGCTTGTATTGTATGTGATTATAAATGAAATTAAATATTTTACCGCAAGTGTCTTCTAAACTTTTGCCACGAAATAACGGTGCAATGCGTTTTGTGTCTGCAAGTGTTTTCTTAATGATATCCGACATAAAATTAAGAGTGTCGTGTGTTGTACCAGCATACGATAAATAAGGGTCGGCAAATATTGGTTTCTTAAAGAATTTATCAAACTCTTTGCCGTCAAATATTTTTCGGTTACCCTCGGCAACTACTCCTAATCCGTTTAAATATTGTATTGGTGTCATAATTAGATATTAAATTTTTTAGTTTGTTGCACTGGTACGCCATTAACATTTACAACTACTTTAATGGTAAATTCACGACTACCACCGTTCCTTAATTGCTGTATTGTTGGTATTGCGGATAAATAAGGAACTTTAAACATTATGTTATTTACACTTGCTGTTTTGTGTTTTCCAATAGTTGTTGTTTTTGTGTTGTCGGTTGAAGTCAAATATCTTGACATGTTTCCGTTTGTGTGGTATAATTCCGCACCAAAATCTGTTAATTTAAGATTGTAGTTAGATGTGTTGGCTAATTTAACATCGCATGAAAATTCAATGCCTGTCAAATCTATGTGATGTAATCTGAACCCAACAATTTGTATTTTGATGCTGTTAGGGTCAAAATTTACTGGTATGATATTATCATCTCCTAACTCAATATTACCGTTATTGTTATAGTTAATGCGTTTACGGTGCAACATAAAAAACATTGCACCCGCCAATATTACGGTAGCTGTTAGCATTAATGCTTTTTTGTTTGTACCATTGCTTGGGTTATTATTTGGGTTTTGGTTGTTCATTGTATTTTTTTGTTATAAACATTGTGCGTTTGAGTGTGTAAAAATACAATGAGCAAAAAGTTGGTTGTCCGCTTTTGTCCGATATTGTCCGCTTTTGTCCGCTTTTGTCCGTTTTTGTCCGATATTGTCCGCTTTTTATAATGATAAATTTATTTATTATTTGTATATTTGTGTGCTATTTGCTTGATAATATGTATAGTTGGATATTTTACATTTTATCAAATATGAGTGCTGTAATAAAGGGTAAAACGAAAAAAGAGTTAGCTCTTGAATACGAATATTCAAGTAAAACTATTAGGCGAATGTGTAAGGAAGCTGGTATTTTTACCAAAAAAAGATTAACATCAAAGGAAGTTAAACTGTTTTACGAAACATTTGGCTTACCTGTAATAAATATTTCGTAATATTGTAGGTGCATTGCTCAGCATAACCTCAATATTATTAAGAATTTACGTTTTTATATGGTTCATTGCACGTTTGGTTTTGGTGCAATAAAAAAAGGCGGTTGGTTACCGCCTTTTTAATTTGCTATGCTTGATAAAAGTTTTTTATTATTCGGTATATGCTCTTTCTAATACCAAATCTGCTATTTCTTCAGCTTTTTGTACTAAGTCCTCAGTAGTTTGTGAACTTGTTGCCGACCCTGATAATGCCGATAACATTACTTCTATCTTGATAGATGCCATTTCTTCAAAGGTTTCATCTTGTAGGTTTGGTAACCCATTGTTGTTTTGTTTTTCTGTCATTTTTGTAAAATTTATTTGTGAAACATATTATTTTTTATTACATTTGTATTATCTAATTGTTTGATAGGTAAGTGTTCTATCAGTAAAACTACTAACGTCAGTCCTTATAGTAGTAACAATTAAAAAAAAGTGCTATTTATGTAGCACTTTTTTTTGTGCTATTGGTCGTAAATCAAAAGCTGTTAATAATAGTTTTTTGTCTTTTTTATTCCATTTAGTTATAATAATAAGTTTATAGCGTTCTCCTTCTAATATTATTCTTTGTAATCTTTCTGTTTGCTTTACTTTTCCAAACATAAATCCAAAAACAATAAAATCTTCTACCTCAAAACCTAATTGTTTAATTTCCTTTCCGTGTTTTTCAATAATATGTTTTAAACCATATCCTTTGTTTGTTTTTGGGTCATTTTCGCCCCAAACAATATCAACATATCCAATATCATCTCGATATAATGCTTTTGGACACTCTCCTTGTTTTACTTTTTTTAGATGCTGTATTGCTTGTTTAGGTTTGCCTTTAAACTGTGGGTATATTGTGCCAAAATCCCCTTTTTGTAAGCCTTGTAAAGTTTTATTTTTACGCATTGCTCGGAGCTTTGCACGTCCTTTTTTTAAGGCTTCTAATTGTTTTGGTGTTAATTTTTTTCGTGTCATTTTTTTTGTATTTGTTCAAAAATATGAAAGATGTTATTTTTATACAATAAAAGTTATTTAACTATAATCTATAACTTTTAAATAAGTCGCTGTACTTTTGTTTATAATTGCTATCAACTTGTTTAAAATTTTCTACAGTTTTATATGTATGCAACAATGCCGCATGAGTTACATCAAATAATTTAGCAATTTCTTTATTCGGTAGTTTTATAATTTTTTTAATTAAGTAAATAGCTATCTGACGTGCATTAACTATTTCCCTTTTTCGGCATTTATTCATAATTTTAAAGCCTGTATATTGTTCTACATGCTCTATTATGGATTGTGGGGTTTCTTTTCGCTCAATTTCTTCTAATGCTTCAAGGGTAATGTTCATTTCTTCCCACACTGCTAATATGTGTATTTGAGCAGCTAAATCCTGTTTAACATAGGGTATAACCTCTTTTTTTAGCCTGTATTCTTTCATAATGATATTTCGTTATAATGTACCTTAATACATTCAAATAAATAATGTGCAATGCTTGGTATAACTGCATTGCCTAACATCTCTATTGCCGTTTTGTCCAGTTCTTTGGAAAATTCATCATACATTCGTACATGTGAATAGTCTGAATTGCTGTTAAACCGCTTAAATGGAAATGGTAAATCGCTTTGTCTTGGTGTTTCTTTTGAAAATATTTTTGGTAACTTTCTAAACACGGAATTATTACTTTTACATCCGATTTGTTCGGTGTAGGCAATAATATAGATGCGTTCCCTTTTATGGCAATAGCCAAACTTTGTTGCAGGTAAACATTGCCATTCTGCATAATACCCGCTTTTGGAAAGGTCGCAAAGGACTTGTTCAAGTCCGCGAACAATGAGCATTGGGCTGTTTTCAATGAGGACGTATTTAGGTCTAACTTGCCCAATAATTCGCCACATTTCAGACCAAAGCCCGGACCTTTCTCCATAAATTCCTGTTGGTTGTTTTTCATTACTCCATACTTTTTTGTTTGATACGTTTGCTATGCTTATATCTTGACACGGAAACCCGCCCGAAATAATATCTACATACGGGGGATTATGTAATTCTATTATATCGGTAAATTGCTCGGTACTTGGAAAGTGTTTATTTAGCACTTTTCGGCATTCTGCATTTTGTTCGCAGTTCCAAATTGTAGGTATTCCACTCTGTTCTGCACCTAAGTCAAAACCGCCAATACCACTAAAAAGACTTCCGTGTGTTAGATTTTTCATTGTAAAGGATTTAGTTTCTCAGTAAGAATAATATAATTAGGCTCTAAATTTTGTGTTTGACCGTTCTCAATCAAATCCTTTATATCCTTATCGTTAAGCAAATTATTACTTCTTAAAAAAATACTCAATTCTTTCATAATCAGTAAAACATGCTATTCTCTTTTGACTATTACAATCATGCCAAGCATTGCAAGTGCATAGTATTAATATTTCTTTGTTTGTCATTTTGTGTCAATTTTTTCAAAATAAAACTTCACTTCTTTATTTGTTTCTTTAACCAAACCATAACGTTTTGCGAATTTATACTGGTTAATATTCTCATTAAGCGAATGGATAAAATAAGCAATCATATCTCTAAATTGCTCCACATTCAAAGAGTGCTTCATTCTATTACAACTCGGACAACTTGGGTTTAAATTATCAAAGTTGTCATTATTAGGAAACATACACCCCTCGCATTCTATATTTCTTCGTATTGGTTCTATGTGGTCAGCATGCCAGCCGTTTTTGAGTTCTGTGCCACAATATGCACATCTTCCACCATACTTGTTTTTAAGGACTTCCCTTTGTTGTTTTGTTAATCTCATTGTTATTCAATATCAAATTCATCAATTGTCGGAACTTCAAAATCTACACTAAAATCGGTAATTTTAACAGTTGCTCTTGCTTTTATAAAATCCTCAAATTGGCTATGAGGCATTGTTTTGCATTTCTCATATTCCTCATTAGTTAATTCAACACTGACTTCTATTTCGCCAATTGTATAATTTTCAGGAAATGGCATAAATGAATATCTCTTTTTATTTTCCATTGCTTTAATATTTAATTGATTATTAGTTTTTATTCTTGCTGTTTGTGCTGCCTGTTGTAATTTATAGTAAGTTATAGTGTCTATGTTATTAATAAATACACTTATACTGAATGGAACATACACAGTTATCAGTAGTATTATGTTTCTGTCTTTCATAATTTTTATTCGTAATTTAAAATTTTATAAACCACATAGTCCCTCACATTCTTCTATTAATTCTGGAAATAGGCTATTTTTATAATCTCGTTGTTCTTCTATAATTTTCCATCTAAAACATTTATTCTTGCAAATTAGCCCTCTCTCTTCTAACTTAAATCTTTTGTCATAATCACTTACAGTGTGATTTATTTTGAATATAAAAGGACTGTCGTTATCCCATTTCTTTAACAGCTCCCAATATTTAGGATATTCTTTACGCAACAACCTTAAATCATTGACGCTCTGCTTGTGGCAAAACCAACAACCGCCACGTTTTCTGTTTTTATAAATCGGAGCTAATAGGTTATTTTCTTCGCACCATTTATAGCAGTCGTTTTCTGTCCAGCCTATTTCAACTAAAGGGAGTTGTGTATTAGTTTTTGTTTGATGTTTTTTTACCCTTTCTATTTCATCAATAGCTATTCCTAAATATGTAATGTCGTTAGGATTAAATTTTAAAGGCTGTAATTTAAATTTACTTATGCACCAGCTTTTTTTTATACAAGGAAATCCGTATATTTCACCTATATTTTTACCTCGTATCCTTTTTCTGTAAAAAATATCTTCATAGGTATATTTAGCTCTTATGTGTTCAACCTTATATCCGTACCTTTCTTTAATTATCCTATCGGCTTTGTTTTTAAAACTAATCATTTCGGGTAGTTCGGCAGGTATTTCATCGTTAGCCATAAGTTCTGAATGTACTATTCTATCAAGAGGCAATTTTAATCTGTTTATTGCCTCTAAACAAGCCAAGCTGTCCTTTCCGTACGACAATGATAGAATGTGCTTCATTTCTTAAACTCCTGTTTTTATAATTTTACAATCCACAAAGCCCCTTAATTACTCCTATCAACCCATTTTTTAATTATTTTGCCACTTATATTATCAACAAAAAGGGCTGTTTTTATATTGTTACGATATTTGTTCCATAAAAAGGTTTTGGTCATTGACTCAATAATTGCATTGTCCGACTTTTTATTCATGTTCAGCAAACAATATTGTACTTCGTGGTCTTCGCCTTTTCTGTTGTAAAAGCCTTTTTTAAAAAACATTACAAGCCGTATGCGTGAGCCATTAGGGTCAAAAAAATGTTTTTTCTCGTTGGTTTCTGTTTTTTGGTTCATATCTGTTTGATTTTAAGTGAATATTAAGCGTATTTTTTGTTATTTATCTGCCTTATTGCCTCGTAAAATACCTTTGTTTGCTTAGGCATTACGTTTTTTACATAGTTCTCACAAGCGTTGAGCTGTTCAAGAGTTCCATGTTTGGCGTATAAGCGTAAAATTCTGTTTAATTTTTCGGTTTCGGTTAGTCCTTTTTCGCGTACAACACCGTTTACTTTTCGTGTTGCTTGTAGTTTGTTGTAATTTAATTGCCATTTTTTAGTGGCAACAAAGCCTTTGGGATTGTCTTTATCAAGATAGCGTACTGGGAATATCCATTGCGTGTTAAAATTGTTACGTTCAATGTATCCTTTTGCTAAATCAATTCGGCGTTTGTAATTTTCGGTGTATCGGTCTATATCCTTTTGAGTTATGTTAAACATTTCATTTAAAAAGTATTCATCTATCAGATAATCAATAGCTTTTGCTTTCTGACTTGGGTTAATATCATGGTTAGGGAATAGATTTTCAACCATGTACCAATAAACCACAGTTGCCGCCCCTGTAAGATATTCGCGGATACGTTGTTGTTTTTGCTCAATTTTTTGCCAATAGGTTAGTTCTTCGGAATTTTCGCCGCCGCCCCCGCCGTTTTTAGGGGTTATTTTTTCGCCGTTTTCGGCTTGTTTGTTGTTTAGGGTTGTTTTGCTTGGGGTGTTTTCTGTAAAAGTTTTCTGTATGTTTTCAGAAGTTTTAGGATAGCTTATATTTTCGGCTTGTCCGAAAATGCCATATTGTTCGAGGTGGGTTGTGTCAATTTTTAGATTTTTAACAAAATCGGAGTTTGTTATTATTGAATTATTGAATGTTTTAACTCTCTTATCAGAAAACATATGCTGAAAAATTTTCACCTTAGCCTTTCGGATTGCCTGTTTTTTCGTTCTCAAAAATTCGGTTGAAAATTTTGATTTTGGTTCGTATTCGCGGTTTGAATAATCACTTATTAACAGAAAATTGGGGTTTATTAACAGTTCAAAATTGCACTGTGTTCCGTGAAATTTTGCTCGTTTGATTACTCCAGCCCAAACAAGTCGGTCAAGATAATTAGATATTGTTCGTTTAGTAATTTCTTTGTTAAAACCATTGTCGGCTAATTCCTTTCGGTTAGTGCTTATACGTAACGGCTGATTGCTCTCCATTGCTAACAATGGGCTATTTTGAAGCATTTTATTGCTTATTTTTAATGTTCGCGATGCTATACGTATTAAGGTATAGAATAATCGGCGATGAGCTGGTTTTAATTTTTCGCGGTTAGGTAGGTCTGCGTTGTATTCTACCGAAAAATTAGTCCATAATTCCACGTATTTGTTAAAGTGGTTGCCAGTAATGTTAATATATGGTTGTTGTATTGTCATTTTTCTGTTTATTTATTTGTTATTGTTGTTATTTTTAGTATCTTTGTTGTGTTGTATATTGGGTATATATGCCCTTTTTTGTTTTGCCCCAACCTGCAATAAAATTTTTTTTATACATTTTTGCTTATTTCTTATATTTACAATCATTTTAACGTTGTTTTAAAGCAAAGCCGCACACTACCGTAATAGTGCTTGGCTTTTATTTGCTTGGGGTTTCATTTGTTAATGATTTTATAATTTTGATTAGATGCTCTAACTCCGGGTTTTTAAAAAAATATTCTATATAATCTACTGGTTTGTTGTAGTGATGTTTATTCTCGCTTATATGCTTTTTACAAGCCTTTTCAGTTAAAAAAGTCCTATAAATATCTATTGTTTGTCTGCTTACTGTAGGTAATTCTTTTTCTTCTTTTACCTGATAAAAATAAGGGTCAGTAGTCGCTCTATTATCCTGCTTATTTAATTCGGTTGATAGATTATGTAAAAAATCATAATCCACTTGGCTAAGTTCTATTGTAATTTTTTTGCTCATATCTTTTATTTTTATATTTATTCTTGTTGTTATTTTTTTTCATTCCTACATGTTTTAAAGCAAAGCCGCACACTACTGTAGTAGTGCTTGGCTTTTATTTGCTTGGGGTTTCTTTGTTAATGATTTTATAATTTTGATTAGATGCTCTAACTCGGGGTTTCTAAAAGCGTATTCTACATAATCTACTGGTTTGTTGTAGTGGTGTTTATTCTCGCTTATATGCTTTTTACAAGCCTTTTCGGTAAAAAAAACATTCCTATAAACATCTATTGTTTGTACGTTTACTTTAGTGTAGTTTATGTTTAATATTTCGTCCTTTTCTAATTCACTTAGGGCGTTATATTTTTGATTGTCGGATTTACTGTCTAAATCCCATTCTTTATACTCAAATATAGCTTCCTTTTCGTCTTCCTTTGTCCGTAAATGTATTTCTCCGTCTAAAATCCATACTTCCTCGCCCATGTTATTGGCTGTTGGTAGTTCTTTTTCTTCTTTTATCTGATAAATGTAAGGGTCAGCAGTAGCTCTATTGTCCTGCGTATTTAACTCGTTTGACAGATTATGTAAAAAATCATAATCCACTTGGCTAAGTTCTATTGTAATTTTTTTGTTCATATCTTTAATGGTTTTGAGGTACTGTGTCTAAATATTCAATAATGCTTTCTTTTAATTCTTCTTTTGTTTGGTGTGAAAGCATTCCAAACATTTTGCGTAGTATTAAATATTGTTGGTTTATTTCGTTGCAAGAACTATTATTTATTGTTTCTAAAATTTCGTCAATTTTGTGTTTTTCTTTTATGTTTAGCTCTAAATTTGAAGGGAACACAACGAAATTTATCCCTCGCTGTTCTAATTCTTTTATTATATCGCTATCGTGAACATCGTTAAGAGTGGTAAACTCAATTTCAGCAGGTTTTAATTCATTTCGTGTTATTAGCTCATTTATCATATCTTCGGTACTTAATTGATTGAATAAATCGGGCTTAAATACCTCCATTTTCACATCGCCTAAATCTAATTTTACAAATCGTACTTGAGCCGATGCTGTAGTGTCTTTTACTTCTATTTGTAAGATGTTATCTTTCATTGTTTTTATATTTAAAGGTTCATATTTATTTGTTCTACACGTGGTAGTGGTTTTATTTCATTTGCCGACATGCGTTGCTTTGGTTTCTTTTTAAGCTCATCAGCATAGTATTCGTTTATGTACCATTGACCGTAAACATTTTTGTAAAAATGCTGTGGGTATTTTTTTATTCGCTCATATTTGTATGATGATTTAACCGAAAAACCATTACGACGTAAAAACTCGTCATATAATAGAATATGAGCTCCGTACATGTATATACGATAGGGTAGGCGTTTATGCCCTTGTCTTGTGTTTACGTCAATGAAAATCATGGTTTTATTATTTTTCGGTTTCGGTTGTTAATTTCGCTATTTCTAAATCTATTTTTTTATGTTCTAACTGACTTTTTAAATTTTGTTCATTCATCTTTACTTTGCGTTTGTTTTCGGATAAATTAGTAATGATATATGTTATACTTACTATTAATACCATTGCTGATATGTACAGTGCTATTATTAATGTGTCTGTCATTTTACACTATTTTATAATTATCCAATTCAATCCACGTAGTATCATGTGGATTATTAGGTTTTGAGATTAGTAGAAATGCTGGGTTTATTAAAAGCTCAAAATTGTTATATCTGTTGGTTTCTTTTTTTATATATGGTTCTTCTATGTTCATTTTTTTACGTTTTTTAACTCCTGTTTGGGAAAGGGGGAGTTTGGTTTTGGTATTCTTTTTTATTTAAACTTCTGTAAATATTTCACTCTGTTTTAAACCTGTGTGTTTTTCTATTGATTTTAACGCACGTATTGTTGATAACTCTTCGGGGTTATCTTTTTTGTAGCGGTATATGGTTGAATAGGATACGCCTATATCTGCCGCTACTCGTAATAATACATTGTTTGTTAATAGCTCTTTGGCTTTTTCTGTTAGTTGTAGCTCTTGTATTGTGTTCATTTTTTTATTTCTTATTAATTATTACTCTGCCAAACTTTGACTTAGTCTTACTTTTTCTATGCGGATTGTAGCTTCTCTGCCTGTGTATCTTTGACGAATGAACCTTATTGCTTCGTCTAAGGTAAAACTGCGACTATTCATATATGTATAAATTTCACCATCTATTTTTTGCGACCATATTACCTCGCCTCTTCTGTATACTTCAACTAAAGCTTTTAGCGGTTGATTGCAGTCTCCTTCAAAGTTTACTTGTGATGCGTATGGTACAATTAGTTTTGTTAATTGATTGCGACAACAATCTATATCGATTGCCTTTGGTAAAGTCAATTTTGTTAATTGATTGTTATAGCAGTCAACCCTTTCAGCATTAGGAGTAATTATTTCTGTTAATTGATTATGACGGCAATTTATACTGATTGCCTTTGGTAAAGTCAATTTTGTTAATTGATTGTTATAGCAGTCAACCCTTTCGGCATTAGGAGTAATTATTTCTGTTAATTGATTGTTACAGCATCTTACCACAATAGCCTTTGGTAGGTTTAGTTCGGTTAATTGATTGAAAGAGCAATCTACCTCAGTAGCATTCGGTAAGTTTAGTTCTGTTAAACGATTTACTTGACAAAAAATATTTGTGCAATCAGAATATAATTTACCTTTAAAATCCTTTATTGAAATATGTAAGCTATCTCCTTTTATATACTCCGATAAATCAACCTGCTTACCCTCTGGTGTGGTTAGTACTGCTGTGTATTTTTCTTTTTCCATTTCTCTATTATTTTTTAGTTAAACTCTCTATAAGTTCGCTTAGCATTTCGGTGTCTTTTTTTAAGACAAATGTTACTCTACCATCTTTGTCAAATCCTTCATGTTTCATTTCCATACTGTGTGCATAAGTATAATTGTGTCGGTGATTTTCATATCTCGGAAATATTATTAATTCATTGTTTTCGCAGTATTCGTACAATAAATCTCGTACTTCCTCAGCTGTAAAGTTGCGAACGTGCTTCATGTAAGCCGCAAACTTTTTGCGGAACTCTCGTAAGGTAAACACTGTAATATTGTTTTGTCTAAAATATTTACTTGCGAAATTCTGAAACTCTTCAACAACATCAATATTTGCCGTTTTTAATTCGTCCAACTCACGTTTTAGCACATTGATACGATTGCTAAGCGAGTTAATTAACTTCCTATTTTCTTCTGATGTCATAATTCAAATTTTATTGTTAATTTCAGTTTTGATTTCATTTTTGACACTACAAATAACGAAAATAATTTTCGTTTAAACAAGAGTTTGACGAAAAAAATAATCGTTAAACGAAAAACTAAGTCGGTATTTGACTGTAAATCAAAGTTTTAATAATTTAATTTTATAAGATGATGAGAGAACAAATTTCACAACACATTTTAGAGTTATGTCAAAAGCATAAATTAACTCATAAAGACTTTAAAAACATTATACATAAAGACGAGAGAACTGCTCAAAATAGGTTCAAATTAAAGAATTGGACTTTTGAGGAGATTGAATTGATAGAGGCTTATTTCGGCGAAAAGATATTGTTTTTAGCGAAAGAAATTTTCGCACAAAAAAACAGCAATCAAATACAGGAGCCAATAGAAGCAACTTTACAAATCAAATTAAAAAAAGATAAAAAAGACCAAGTGCTAAAATTGGTGTTTGGAGAGAATAATTTGGAAATATTGAATAAATAAAGTTATGGAAGATTTATATATAATAAGAACTAAGTTAGAAAGTATAAAAAAGGAATTAATAATTCCTAAAAATCGTCAAGCGATACAGACAAAGGATTTTAACCCTACACTAGAAAGAATAAGAAATTTAATACGTTTAGGATTTGGGGAAGATGCTATATATTTAAAACAACTTGATGATTTTGAACAGACAATTCTATCTCTTGTTATGGCTAAAGATTTAAATAATCTCAAAACAATAATTGATACTATTATTGATGAACTTGATATACAAATAAATGTTCCAAATGTCAAACAAACAGATGACAAAAGAACTCCAATAGGTTTTAAAAGGCAAGATTAATTTAAATGTTTGAAATAAACTGAGTTATGGAAATAAAAGAACCATATATAAATATAAGACACAAAACAAAAGGTAAGTACTTTGATTTATTTAAGTTTTATTTGATTTGGAATTCTTTTGTAGAAGAATATAATTCATCAGTGCCTTTAAGCAAGAAAATAAAACAGGGAAATTATGATTTATATTTTTGTTTAGTGTTAAATTGTGAAAAATATTTTAACGAAACACCTAATAAATCATTAGATAATAATGAATGGGTTTTACTTACTACTAATCGTAAAACAATACAGGAACAAAGTGCAATATTCGGTTTTAAAAAACCTACTCGAAATATAACAAATTATATCAAACGACTGGAGGAAGCTGGTGCTTTAAAAACAGGTAATTTTAATGGTGCTAAAAATATTGAATTATTTATTAATCCTGAACTATTACTAATTAATGATAAATCAAATCAAAGTTTTATTCCTACATCTAAATATTTACCTGAGAATTTAACTATTGACAATATTAGTGAAGATAGTTATGAGGATTTTCGTTGGAAAATACTATTTCCGAGTAGCTTAGAATAAATATAATTCTAAATCTTGATATACCATATTTTTTAAAGATGTATATCAAAAAAATAACGAGAACAATAATAACCATAAGGGTTTGATAATATCATAAAAAAATATAAATTTGCCCCCTTAAAATTATGTATTTCAATTTAAAATATAGAACCAACTAATAATAAGCAAGTTACCAAGAGCTACACCTCCTAAGTTTTTTAGCCCGGCTCTCGGTACTAAAAACGTTTAAATAACTATCTTTCAGTATGTTAGAGATTTTTTTGAGATGATTTTTTAATCAAAAAAATAAAGTGATAGTTATTTAAACGTTTCTTTTTTAAGTATTTACAGAGGTATTTTTGCAATACATTTAGTAAAACTTCACTTCTTAATTATTTAGCCTTCTATTTTTTTACTTTAACTGATACCAATAATTGTTTATTGGTTGTTTTTTATATATCTGTGTGTTAATTGAAATTTTTCATATATATTTGTACCTATATAAATTAAAAGTATTGTTCATAGAGTATTTTTTTATTTTTAATATTTTGCAAGATGGCTACATATAATATTACAATAAGCGATAAAACTCCCAAAACCAGACACTTGATAGGATTAATTAGAGAAATGTCAAAAACAGAGGCGGAATTTATACAATATATGCCAATGCCTAATAACGAAACTATTGAAGCAATAAACGATGTTGAAAATGGTAAAGTTATAAGAGCAAATGATAAAGAGGATTTTTTTAGCCAATTAGAAGCATAATGTATCTTAGTTCTTATACTACCAAATTTAAAAAAGATTATAAACGTGCTATAAAAAGGGGGTACAATATGAATCTTTTTAAGCAAGTTTACGACATTCTTGTGGAATATGGAGAGCTTCCCCCACAATATAAACCACACCAACTTACAGGGAATTGGGCTGGATACATGGACGCACATATTAAAGATAACTGGGTTCTTATATATCGTATCATGAATAATGAGGTTATTTTTGTCCGTATGGGGACTCATTCTGATTTGTTTTAATAATAAACTCCCATAATTGCACTTAAATTTGGTTGTGAAAATTAATAAATACAATTATTGTTTGCTACTTTTTACTTTGAACATTGTAGTTTTTTCTTAAAAAAATATACTTTTGTGCTTTTTAATAAATTAGCACTAATATTTATAAATCTAATATATAGGTTAATTTGTAATGATTAGATTTTTAGGAATCTAAAAAATATAAAACTCTACTTTTTATTTAAACATCACTATATGAGCCAAATAGAACTAAACGAACAAGAGATAATAAGGCGAAATTCCTTAAAAGAATTACGAGATTTAGGAATAGAACCTTATCCACAAGCAGAATATAAAATAAACGCAACAACAAAAAATATACGAGACGATTTTGACCCAGAAAAAGGCAACTTCCAAGAGGTGAGCATGGCTGGACGAATAATGAGTCGCCGAATAATGGGAAAGGCATCGTTTGCCGAAATTATGGACGAGGAAGGACGTATTCAAGTATATTTTAATCGTGATGAAATATGCCCTGACGAGGATAAAACACTTTACAATACTGTGTTTAAACGTCTTTTGGATATTGGCGATTTTATAGGAATAAAGGGCTATGCTTTTGTTACCAAAGTAGGAGAGAAAAGTGTTTATGTAAAAGAATTTACAGTATTGAGTAAATCGTTAAGGGTATTGCCTATCGTTAAGGAAAAAGATGGAAAAACCTACGATGCCTTTACCGACCCTGAACAGCGTTACCGTCAGCGTTACGTTGACTTAGTGGTTAATCCGCAAGTAAAAACAGTATTTATGCAACGTGCAAAAATTATGAACACAATGCGTAATATGTTTAACGAGCAAGGATATTTGGAGGTTGAA
>PDWI01001655.1_pt1 | contig 34797 bp, 25 predicted proteins | sample 1430891 | NCBI WGS metagenome assembly PDWI01 (sample SAMN01162508, study PRJNA174530) | Oral metagenome, whole genome shotgun sequencing project. | biome: Marine environment; feature: Marine mammal; material: Swab sample of the gingival sulcus; isolation source: swab sample of gingival sulcus... | reverse complement strand
GCGTGCAAGTTGAACACGCGCCCGCGGAAGACATTGAACTGGTCAAAACCTGTCGATATACTCAGTCAGACTGTTGCATTGACCACTTGAGCCCAAGATCTTCGTACAGCTCTATTAAAAACGTCAGGCCTGATTCCGCCATGTTGAAAGGCGTGCATCCATCATCGCTTGGCGACAAGGCATACCGACCTATGGCTCCAAAAACACCATGGCAGCATGATCTTTTATTTTTGCATGGGTGGTGTGATAATACTGTGCCTGAAATAGCTCACTTTAGCGCTCGATTGCAAAGTAAGGCATTAAGATACTATGTTCCCAACTTGGGTGGACTATCTTCAGAAAGAAGGGCCAGTGATATCATGAGATGGTTACGCTATCAACCTGGCAGGTTGCGAGGCATGGTGGCACATTCGCAGGGTGGTCATGTTGGTGCCGTATTGCTTCAGAATTTTTCATACGTGTTCGCAGATAATGCAGGATCACGCCCGCCCAACGTTGTGTCAATGGGCACTCCTTATCACGGAGCAATGTTGGCATCACATGCCAGCAACGAACTCGTAAAGATAATGAAGCACGTATTTCCCGGAATTCCCGATTGCAAAGTACCTTATGAATTGAAACGAGGTGCTCGTGCAAATGCTTGGAAATCTCGTATAGGTTGGAGAGCAAGGTATCAGATGACTGCTTGGTACACAACTCATACGCGCTCTAAATGGAATGATCGACGAAACTGTGGAAGAGCAGGAAGTAGTTATATCCGCCATCATGATGATGGAGTGCTTCATCCTGGAGAGGGGATGGGTTTTGTTCAAGGAGGGGACCATGATCATCGTTACTCAGGATATTGTCATACCGGAAGTTTAGGGCAAGGCGATCAATGGAAATACCCGCCTTTTGTTAGCTTTGTAAACAATTTGTTTCATGAAGACCAAGAACAATGGCAACCGTTCTGAGTACTTGAATTGATGCTACTGACAATATAGAACGTAGACATCTTAAAAGAGGTTAGTATCTATAGTGTTTCGTGCTATACTAAAATGCACCGTAGCAACCGGCTGTTTGCTGATGGCCGGTTGTTTCAATGATGGTTTTGATTGCACATACTGTGAACCACCGGATGAGGCAGTCATGGAATTGAGGGTACACGGTGTGACGTTGACGACGTTCATAACTCCCTTTCCTGAGGACGTGCATCAGGAGTACTATCCAGCAACTGACATGATGAGTGCTGAAGTTGAAATCCGCTTCGCACCGCACCCTGATCATGCCTGGATTGAGCCATTGCCGCCGCCTGAGATTTCTCTTTATCCTTATGAATACTCGTTCAGTATGCATAATGACGCTGGTGGTGTCGAAGAGCTGCCAGGAGGCGTGCAAGATGCAAGCCCGCTCTCAGAGTCGGATCCAGGCTACTATGGTGGATTGTCTTTTGATCTGGGGCCACCGCAGTTCATTGAAGAATCCAGCAACCATGTGTTGTCAGGAGGCTATCTGACACGCATTCCAGCCAAAGCCACACATGTCAATCTGTGGTGGCGAAGTTCGGAAATGGCTCGGAGAGAACTGGTGCGGAGTGTGCCACTGGAGAATCTGCATGCGTGGCGTAAATACTATCTGCCACTCATACCGGGAGGAAACTGAGAGAGGGTTGGCAGTGGAAATATGCAAGACAGCATTGGCAGTTGTCATTTTTGGATCGATATCGTACGGATGCGACAAACACTCAGTCAAGGAACCGGAATGGGTCAATGGATTTGTCCTGGTTTCACAGAAAAAATTCAATGTGACTGGCAACCTTGCTGATGACGCTCGTTACGAATACGACTCATCGGCGATGTCTATCGATGTGACCGATCCTCGGGAACCAGGATCGCTGTTTCAACGCTACCACTACTCGAAAAATGGCGCTTTTCTGTCACGGGATACCTACAATGAAAACAGGGAAGTGGCCATTCGACTGACGTTTCACTATGCTGAGAATGGCAACCTTGAGCGTGTTGATGAGCAGGTGGATGGGAAGCTGACGACTTCCGAGGTGTTTGAAACCGATGCAAATGGCACGCTGTTGAGCAAGGCAGGCTATACGCCGGATGGAACACTGATCGGTGAGATGACCTATGTCTACGATGATTCTCGGCGGCTCTCCAGGGTCGAGCTGCAAAGTGCCGTGGAAGACTATCAGGAAACGGTGACCTACGGATATGACGATGCAGATGCGACCAATTACAGCTCGAAGCAGTATGATTACGACAATGATGACACTGTCGACCTGGTCGAGTATTTTCGTCACGACGATGCCGGCAACATCGTGCGAATGGAGGTCCACGATGCAACGGGGAATCTGGTGGAAGTCAATGAAATGACGTACGAAAGGTCTGAAACGGCTGTGACCAATATACTTCTGTTCAGCGAACTTCATTACCCCATCTGATGACGCACCCGCCCTGTGGCATGAGCGACTTTGTCATTGAGTGATCCTACAGCGCTCAATCACCGTCTGTCGCTCGAAAACGACACGAGATCATCCGGGCGCGCAAACGGCACATCGCTGATCCACCCGTTCACTCGATTGTGCTCACAATCCATGGCCTCCTGAAAATCCAGCACCGGGCTCAGGCAGCAGTCGATGCCCTCGGCGGCCAGTGCCCAGTCATCGCGTGTTCGCTCACGGAGTCGTGCCGCGATGGCTTCGCGTAGTGCAGGCCAGGTGTCACGCTTGTATTGATCCTCGGCGTTGAACCTGTCGTCCAGCTCAAGCAGTTCGAGCAGGTTTCGGTAGAATCGCTGTTCGAGCGCTCCGACGGCCACGAAACGTTCATCGGCGGTGGGGTAGATGGCGTAGTAGGGCAGTCCACCGTCGATGCTGTTGGCTTCGCGTTCAAGTGTCCAGTGGCCATCTGCCAGCAAACCGTGGAACATCGGCGTCAGCCCGAGCGTGCCAGCAAGAATGCTGGTGTCGGCAAGCCCACCGGTACCGGTGATGCCGCGCCTGACGAGCATGGCAAGCACGGCGGCGAGCAGATGCATGGCACCTCCGCCGAAATCGGCCACGAAATTCAGCGGCAGCATCGGCCGCTCCGCCGGGCCAATGGCAGCGAGCACGCCGGAGAGAGCAAGGAAGTTGATGTCGTGACCGGCGCGTGGTGCGAGGGGGCCTTCACGACCGAAACCGGACAGCCGACCGATGACCAGTGTCGGAAAGCGCTCCAGCAGCTCATCCGGTACGTAGCCCAGGCGTTCGAGCACGCCGGGCCGGAAGCCTTCGAGCAACACGTCGGCGTCGGCAAGGCTTTCTTCGAAGCGCGCGCGTCCCTCGGGCGTTTTCAGATTGGCGCGCAGAATGGTCTTGCCGCGGTTCAGGAGGTCGGCATCGCTTTCGGCCAGAAAGTCGATGTCGGTCGAAGAGGGTGCCAGCACCCGGGTGACTTCTGCACCGAACTGCCGGAACTGCATGCCCGCGAACGGTACCGGACCGATGGCCGTGAGTTCAAGAACCTTGAGTCCGGTCAGGGGTTTCATGGCAGGTTCCGCTCTGATGTCGCTGTTGCCGCCCGATGTGCCCGATCAGCGATCGCAATACTCATGAAGCACCGGCACCGAGCGCTCTCGCGTGGTGCGCGATGTGTTCGTCGGCGAAGGTCGACACGAAGTAGTAGGAATGATCGTAGCCTTTCTGCATGCGGTAGTTCAGCGCCTGGCCCGCTGCCTTGCAGGCTTCGATGAAGGCTTCGGGGCGAAGCTGCTCGTCGAGGAAGGGGTCGGCATCGCCCGTGTCGATGAGCAGCGTCGCCTTGCTTGCGCCCTTGCCGACGAGCATCGTGGCGTCGTGGCTGGCCCAGGCGTCACGATTCTCGCCAAGGTAGTTCGTGAAGGCCTTTCTGCCCCAGGGGACTTCCATGGGGTTCACGACGGGCGAGAAGGCCGAGCAACTCCGGTAACGGTCGGGGTGCTTCAGATGCAGGGTCAACGCGCCATGTCCACCCATCGAATGCCCGGTAATGCCCTGGCTTTCGGGATCGAGCGGCAGCGTGTCGAACAGCAGCGAGGAGAGTTCCTCGACGATGTACTGATCCATCCGGTAGTGTGCCGACCAGGGGGATTCGGTGGCCGTGAGGTAGAAACCGGCGCCCTGGCCGAGATCGTAGGCCTCGTCGTTGGCGACGTCGTCTCCGCGTGGACTCGTGTCGGGCAGCACGATGGCGATGCCGTGTTCGGCCGCGGCACGGAACAGTCCGCCCTTTTCGCTGGCGTTCGACCAGTTGCAGGTCAGTCCCGAGAGGTACCAGAGCACGGGCCATGCCTTGCCGCCATCGCCCGGCGGCAGATACACGGCGTAGCGCATCGTGCAACCGCAGGCCTCGCTTGCGTGATCGTGAACCGAGAGTGTGCCACCGAAGGCGCGGCGGCTTTCGACGAGTGTGCTTGCGGCCATGTCAGTACACCACCACGCTGCGGATGCTTTCACCCGCGTGCATGAGATCGAAGGCCTTGTTGATGTCCTCGAGCGGCATGGTGTGGGTGATCAGGCTGTCGATATCGATGCGCCCGTCCATGTACATGTCGACGATCTTCGGTACGTCGGTGCGACCGCGCGCGCCACCGAAGGCCGTGCCGCGCCAGGAACGACCGGTCACGAGCTGGAAGGGGCGGGTACTGATTTCCTGACCGGCACCGGCGACACCGATGATGATGCTCTCGCCCCAGCCCTTGTGGCAGCACTCGAGTGCGGCGCGCATGACCTCGACGTTGCCGATGCACTCGAAGGAATAGTCGGCGCCGCCGCCGGTGAGTTCGACAAGATGACCGACGAGATCGTCGTGATCCTTCGGATTGACGAAGTCGGTCATGCCGAACTGCCTGGCCATCTCGACCTTGGAAGGGTTCAGATCCACGCCGACGATCTGCTTCGCGCCGACGAGGCGAAGCCCCTGGATGACGTTCAGGCCGATGCCGCCGAGGCCGAACACGACCGCGGTGCTGTTGGGCTCGACCTTTGCCGTGAACATGACGGCACCGATGCCGGTGGTGACACCGCAGCCGATGTAGCAGATCTTTTCGAAGTCGGCATCCTTGTTGACCCTGGCGAGCGCAATCTCGGGGACGACCGTATGGTTGGCAAAGGTGGAGCAGCCCATGTAGTGAAGGAGCTTCTCACCCTTGTAACTGAAGCGCGATGTGCCGTCGGGCATCACGCCCTGACCCTGCGTTGCACGAATCTTCTGACAGAGGTTGGTCTTGGGATTCAGGCAGAAGTCGCACTCGCGGCACTCGGGTGTGTACAGCGGAATCACGTGATCGCCCGGTTCAACGCTCGTGACACCGGCGCCGACCTCCAGCACCACGCCCGCACCTTCATGACCGAGAATGGCCGGAAAGGCGCCTTCCGGGTCGGCGCCCGAGAGCGTGAATTCATCGGTGTGACAGATGCCGGTAGCCTTGATTTCAACCAGGACCTCACCGGCCCGGGGAGATTCGAGATCGACGTCGACGATCTCCAGAGGCTTGCCGGCACCGAATGCGACGGCGGCTCGTGTCTTCATGCTCCTGCTCCTTCGGTCGAGGTGATGAGAGTGGATGATAACGCGGAATGATGGCAGCATTGTCGGCGACGCGCGGCCGCGAAAGTGGGCGCCATGTCTTCACGAGATGAATGCTGACAAGGTGGATGTACATGTCCTTTTCCGACTTTCTGTTGATCCTGCATGGATTGCTGGTCATCGGCTTCACGATCCGCATCCTGTTGCGCGACGACCTGACGCCGCCATCTCGCCTTGCCTGGTTCATCGTGCTGAACCTCTTTCCCTACGGCGGCAGTCTGCTCTACTTTCTCTTCGGCGAAGTGGACATCGGGCACCATGCGCGTGAGGTGCATGAACGCATCGTCAGCGACATCCGTGCGCGCGTGCCGGGCTGGTTCGGCAACTGGGACGAAATCGAGCCGTACATCGACCCAGCATGGCGTGCACCCTTCCGTTATGCGGCGTCGGTCAACGGTTTCGACCCGGTCGGTGGCAACCGCGCCGAACTCATGCCCGATGCCGACGCCACGCTGGAACGCATGGTGGCCGATATCGATGCCGCCACCGATCACGTGCACGTGCTCTACTACATCTGGCTCGAAGACGGCACCGGTACCGCCATCGCCGAAGCGCTGATGCGCGCGGCAGGCCGTGGCGTGACCTGCCGGGCACTGGCGGACGGACTCGGCTCGCGCGCGATGACATCATCGCCGCTCTGGAAACGCATGCGCGAGGCGGGCGTGCAGACCGCCGTGACCCTGCCGCTGTCAAGACTGTTGAGAACGCTGCTGCTGAGCCGTCTCGATCTCAGGAATCACCGCAAGATCACCGTCATCGACGGGTGCGTCACCTGGTGCGGCAGCCGCAATTCTGCCGATCCGGAATTCCGGATCAAGGCGAAGTACGCACCGTGGGTGGACATCATGCTGCGCTTCGAGGGACCGGTGGTGGCGCAGAAGCAGGCACTGTTCGCGAGTGACTGGATTGCGGCCACCGGCGAGAGCTTCGACGGTTTTCACGCCAGCACCGAACCCTTGCCGGGTGGCTTCGTGGCGCAGGCGTTCGGCGACGGGCCCACGGAACGTCAGGGTGCGACTCCGCACCTTTTCGTGTCACTGATATCGTCGGCCAGCGAGCGGCTGGTAATGACGACACCGTATTTCGTGCCCGATGCCAGCGTGCTGGAAGCGCTGTGTTCGGTCGCGCTCAGAGGTGTCGAAGTGGATCTGATCTTCCCCGAGCGGAATGACTCCTGGGTGGTCGCCGCAGCAAGCCACAGCTATTATCGAAAGCTGCTACGTGCAGGCTGCCGCATTCACCACTTTCAGGGAGGGCTCCTGCACGCCAAGACCCTGACCATCGACGGCAATCTGAGCCTCATCGGCTCCACCAACATGGATCTGCGGAGCTTCGACCTGAACTACGAGAACAACATCCTGCTTCAGGACGAAGCGACCACCACGGCGATCTTCACGCGCCAGAACGAGTACCTTGCCGACAGCGTGCCCGTGACGCGTCAGGAAGTGCACGACTGGTCCAGATCACGGCGTATCTGGAACAACGTGATCGCGACCGTGGGGCCGGTGTTGTAACGTCTTGCCTGAGCTATTGATCTGCTGCCTTCTCTGCCGCGTCCATTGCCCTGATCCGCTTCTGCACGGCGCTGCGAAACAACAGATTTTCCTGAAACTGACGCTTTTCGCGGTGCTGAATGAATATTACCGTTGCCACACTGCCTATGAGGGCGGCGCCCATTTCAAAGACCAGATCAACGGACACGTCGAGCATGAACTGATCAAACTCATCCACTACCTTTACCGCGATGATCTTGGACAGTACCACCAGAAACACTGCAATTACCAACAGGCTCCACAGCTTTCGCGATCCAAGTGTTTCGCGATTGCCGATCAGATCCAGCAGTTCGGGATGGTCGCGAAGCTGACGGATATGATCATCGCTGAGGTCATCCAGCCCGCCGTACATCATGACATCTACCAGGGATTCACGCGACATGTTGTCAACCTCGACGTGCATGCGAAAACCGCCAAAGATAACAGGAAACCCGTGACTCGAAGTACACAACCAAGGCAGTCGGCAGTGGGAGTGTCGGCGCAGAAGAGTGCCGCCTCGGAGTGGAACCTGATTACGACGATGTCGCCTGCCGCAAGGCGAACAGGTCGGTGAAGCGTTGCGCGATCTGCGCATCGCCTGACAGCCCGATGATCCCCTGAGCCGCCAGATCGACCAGTGGTACCGACCCGTAGATGGCCGTCGCAAGGCTGTTGCCATCGCCCGACAACACGAAGTCGCCTTCTGCGTTATCCACCGCTTCGGGGCGTGGCTGGCCGTCGCCAGTCAGCCGCATGACGAATTGCTCGGTTCCCATGTCGAACCCCGCCACAATCCGTTGTCCCTGCGCCGCCGTACTGACCATGCAGGTCATCGACAGCATCAGCGACGTGGGACTGATGAACCGCGTCGGGTCATGACCGGGTTGCCGCACACCCCACTTGCAAAGCGCGATCAGGACCGGACGCAACTCGCGCCCGGCTTCGGTCAGTGCGTAGATTCCCAGTTTCGTGTCATGTGTAACGACCCCGGCAACGACCAGTTGCTTCAGCCGCCCGGTCAGTACCCCGGCGGTGATTCCCGGCAGTCCGGCGCGGATCTGCACAAAACGCTTGGGCGTCAGCATCAGCTCGCGCACCACCAACAGCGCCCAGCGATCTCCGATCAGGTTCAGCGCGTGGGCGGCCAGACAGCCTTCATCATAGCGGGGTTTCGGACTGGCAGTCATGTAACAATACCAATGGTATTTATAACATACTATCGTGTGTATACTGGCATTTACCCGCGAATTCCATACGGAGGAAAATACGATGAGTCACTATTCCGGCTTCCTGATGGCAGTGCCAACCGCGAACAAACAGACTTATCTGGATCACGTGCGTGAGGCGTGGCCGGTGTTGTCCAGACATGGCGCGCTGCGCCTGATCGAAACATGGGGCGTCTCGATACCCGATGGTGAATTGACCGACATGAAGCGCGCGGTGCAGGCGCAGGATGAAGAAGCCGTCGTCTTCGCCTGGATCGAATGGCCTGACCGTGCCACCGCCGACGCCGCCTGGGCGAACATGGAAAACGATCCCGACATGAAGACGATGTCAATGCCCTGCGATTGCAGACGCATGATCTTCGGCCTCTTCGAGACGCTTTTCGACAGTGCGCAGGAAGGGTAACGAGAACGAACTACTTCACCGTGATCGCCACTGAAAATGCTTCGGGCGATGTGGATTCGATGGCCTTTGCGCGGGGCAGCCGGATGCCAACGGCAATGTCGCCATCCTGTTTCACGGCATAGGGGGATGTATCGGTGAACGAGGTGTATTCCGGGTCGACGATCCAGGCACCATGAGGGGAGGATGAGAGCCACTCCAGAGAAAGCTCCTGCCCCTTTCCTGCCGCCACCGTCAGGTTGCACATTTCCTGGCCTTCGGTAACACCGTTGACGGTGAATACGACATGGTCGTCGTGTACCGCCGTATCGACATCACACTCTGCATTGCCGGCAACAGCGGCATGGACGTCATCGACATTCACGGTGGCAGTGGCAGCCTCTTGCAGGGAGCACTTCCGTTCGTTCCGGTCAGGTACCGTCAGGATGCCTTCACCACGCTTTTCGTGCCAGGAGTAACGGTCATCCTCGGTACCGACATAGCGCACGCCGGACGCGCTGACCGCGATCGAGGCGATGTGCATTCCGTCATCGACGAGCAGCACGGCAAAGGCGCTGCCTTCGCTGGTCGAGATATAGGCGACCGACAGCTCGGAGCCGTCATCGCACATGTAGTCTTCGGTTGACGTGATGTCCTCTGCGCTTGCAGCGCCGGCGAAGAACAAGGCCGCGGCCATGACGAGATTCTTCTTGATCATCCGATTGCTCCGGGTTTTGTTACTGCGATTCCATGAAACGCGATCCGTCGGGCGCCGAGGTGCTTTCATGACAGTATGAAGACGGATGAAGTCTAGCAGACCGGCCGTTGTCCCGAATGCGCCACATCGGCCCTGACTGGCCAATCTGCCGGCGTGATTGAACGACAGCCGCACACTGGCTTATGATCTCTCCATTATTCCGTTTGGGACACGATCGCGGAGGCGCAGCATGTGGCGGTATGTCGGGCTTGTCAGTTCAGGAGTTCTCCTTCTGAGCTGCGCGGCACATGAACCAGAAGACGAACAGGGATCCGATCGGCTGAAGGGGCTGTATACCTACGGCCACGAGGTGAGCAGTTTCCAGCCCTGCAACTCGTCGGCAGGATACTGGGCCGTTCTGCCGGAGGCAGAGGCCAGTCGTCTGAACGCCATGAGCCTCGAGAAGGCAGAGCGTGTGGGACAACCCTATCAACCCGTCTATGTGGAACTGACCGGCGCGTTGAGTTCGTCCGCCAACGAGGACGGGTTTGCTGCCGACTATGATGCCATTCTGGAGGTGTCGAAGGTGCAGAAGGTGTCGTCCACGATTCCCGAATCCTGCGTCACGTCGGAAGACAACGCCGCGTCATCCGGGTGGCAGAATACACAGGCCGAAATCACCAATGTTCAACCGCTGGGCGACGGTTCCTTTGCCTACTCCATCACCTATACACCGTCCACCGGTCCGGACGGCAAGGCAGCAGAGCCGATCTCGCAACACGCTTTCGGTGTTTCCAGAGCGCCCGTGCTGGGGCAGAAGGTCGAGATTCGCTATCGTGCGGAAGAGCCGGTGATCTACGAGTTGCTGAATGAACTGCAGTGGAGCGAAGAGGGCTGACACCGTCATCGTGAGCACGACGCACGGGGGTATCGCTGCCTGGTTGCTTCCGGCCTGCTGCACCTGGCGTCTCGCCTGATTGCACCGGATGCCCGAGGTGGGCGTCAGACAGCATGTCGAGAACAAGGGACGGATGCGATTGAATCAGCCTGCCAGGTTCTCCATCGCGCCGATGATGGAGCTCACTGACCGCCACTTTCGTTATCTTGCGCGCCTCATGACGCGCGAGAGCATCCTCTATACCGAGATGCTCACGAGCCGTGCAGTCATTCATGGTGATCGTCCTCATCTCCTCGACTACAACGCCGTGGAGCAACCGCTGGTGCTGCAACTCGGTGGATCGGATCCCTCGGAGATGGCCGAGGCCGCGCGCATCGGCGAAGCCTGGGGCTACCGTGAAATCAACGTCAACGTCGGCTGCCCGAGCGATCGTGTGCAGGCCGGACGTTTCGGGGCCTGCCTGATGGCCGAACCCGATCTGGTGGCGGACATGGTCAAGGCGATGCAGCGGGCGGTGTCGATTCCGGTGACCGTGAAATGCCGGCTCGGTGTCGATCGTGACGACAGCTACGAGGTGGTGGCCGATTTCGTCGCGCGCGTGGCCGACGCGGGTTGCGAGCACTTCATCGTGCACGCGAGAAAGGCCTGGCTCGACGGACTGAGTCCGAAGGAAAACCGCTCGGTGCCACCCTTGCGTTACGAGTACGTTTACCGTCTCAAGCGGGAACGGCCGGATCTCTTCATCACCATCAACGGCGGTGTCACGAACTGGGAGGCGGTGACCGAACACTGGCAGCAGGTCGATGGTGTCATGTCCGGGCGCACGGCCTACCATCATCCGGCGTTTCTGATGTCGGCCGATGCCATGATCGCTCGCGTTGACGACGCCCGGCGTGGCCATGATTCCGTGACCTCGCCGCAGCCACCGACAACGGCCGCACTTGCCGATGTCGCAAGACGTTACGCCGTGTATATCCAGGCCAGAATGGAACAGGGGGTGCGTCCGAGCATCATGACGCGGCACCTCGTGGCGCTGTTTCAGGAGGTGCCGGGCGCGAGACTCTGGCGGCGCCACATCAGCGAGAACGTGAGCAGTACCGACGATGCCGTGAAACTCGTTGACGATGCGCTTGTGCCGATTCTCGACGGCGCACAGCGGGGCGGCGGGCTGAGTCGTCGTGCCCGGCTCGTGCGGTGACCCCGGGCCTTCAACGGTAGTGCATGAAGTCGCCGTTCATCATGTCGTCAACCGCTTCACGTTCATCGCTCGTGAGTTGGATCGTCTGCAGCCAGGCATCGAGCTTGTCCGGTGAATGCCAGACGAGGCTTCCGACGATCTGTGTGAGCAGCGGTGCTCGTTCCGGGCCGGAAAGCTCGGCCACCTCGTTCATGGCGGATTCCACATCGGTCTCGATCATGGCCCGGAGCCGGCCGATGTCTGCCTGCTTCGAGATGGCCGGATCGAGCGTGGCAGACCAGTCCTCGTAGGTCGAAGGCGACTGCAGATAGAAACCGGTAGCAACTTCTTCAGCCACGGCTTGCTGCTGTTCGATGTCGAGTTGCGGCCACAGCGCCATCCCTGCTTCGGCATTCGTGTACGCGATGCCACTGATGGCCGCAGGCAGCAAGTCGGCGGCTTCACTGGCGCCTGACTGTATCCAGGCAATGGCATCCTTCGGAGCCGTCGCCAACCACTCCTGGAACAGCATGTTCTGTATGTCGTCATAGCCGGAATTGTGCTCGCGTGCCAGGGCCATGGCAGCTTCGGGATCGGAGTAGAGGAGAGCACTGCCGATGCTGTAGACGAGCTGACTGGTCATTCTTTCATTGCCGACGCTGTCGGGCTGACGAGCAAGGTGTGCCAGCGCGGCTTCGGGATCGTCTTCGGCCCAGCGCTCGTAGATGGCCATGGTGGTGTCCAGTTCGGTTTCGGCGGGAAGCGTTCTGGCCCATTGGAGAGCTTCCAGGGGATCCTGACGGGCCATGGCTTCTGCCTGCATCCAGGCAAGATCCGGCATCTGGGCCACGGTTTCGGCCGGAAGATTGTGGATCAGGGCCGTCGCGCGTTTCGGGTCGGTTTCGACCATGGCACTCAACACCATGGTCATGGCCGGTCCGGGTTTGGCCGGGCCAAGCAACTCGGCTTCGAGCCAGTCGAAAGCGTCGTCGGGAGACTGGGCCAGCCAGCGGCTGGCCGCTTCGAAGACATACGTGTCGATCCTGTCGGCGGATACGGTACTGATGCTGCCGTCGCGAAGCCCTTCGAGCGTACCGCGCGGATCGGTACTGGCCCGGGCGATCAACAGTGCAAACTCCAGCGACGCCTCGGCCTCGGCCGACAGCCTGTTGGTGGCTGGTGACTCCAGGGCTCGGGTCAGCAGGTTCTCGTCATGCAGCGCGGCCAGGCGCAGTCCCTCGGAGATGCGTTCGCGTTGCATCCAGAGTTCCCTGTCGTTCGTCATGGCAAAGCGCTCGAGCAGTTCATCGACGGCGGAGTCGGGTGACAGTGCCAGCCAGCGCTGCACCGTCGAGCGCCAGAGGAATGCATTGACGACACGATCCTCGGTGTAGAGTGTGTTCCTTTGCTCGAGCAGGGTGCGGGCAAGAACCTCGATCGTGGCACGGTCTGCCCTGGCAATGGTGTCGAGTGCGGCGCGGGTTGCGGCAAGGCCGGACTGCTCGTCGAGTGCTGCGATGGTACTGATGGACAGTTCCAGAGCCTGCTGCCGGGAACTCCCCGACGAGGTTCGGTCTTCGTTCGAAGCCGATCCCGGCAGGCCTGTTTCTGCGGTAGCGCCCGGATCACCGGCCGAACCAGCGGAGGAAACACCCTTTTCTATCGTCCCGAATGCAGCCGGGTAACCATCGTTGGCCTGCTGGAGAGCCTTGACACCGAGCGTGCCCAGCACGCCCGAAGCCACGCCGGCAAACAGCACGACCAGCAGTGTCGGCATCGAGTTCGAATGAGTCCGTCTTGTCATGGGGGCGCGCCGTCACAACGTCAATGAATGTTGCCGAGTGTCAGTGTATCGCAATACACTGTGCGGCTTTCCACCCCTCGTCAGAGCAAGCGGCTCAGGTGCAGCACCACGGTTCATGCGAGGATTCATCTCCGCGTCGAGGCACCGCACGGCAATCGCCGCGACATCGAAAATCGTCACGGATTCATGCACGACTGTGGCAGATGCAGTCGGGTGACCGTGAAGACCGAACGCAATAAATAGTCTGTGGAATCATCAATTGCCTGTTGATCATGCCTACAATGGCCCGTAATTTGCCCGATAATGGCTTCCTGATTCACAAATGTAAACAGACACCCGGAGTTTCCTGCATGACCACTGCCACTGCCCTCGATACTGCCACTCTGTACCCCTCCTTGACCGAGATGGGCATCGTGCGCTTTCACGAGATCTCTCACTACAGCGTGCAGCAGAACAGTCGCGACCGCGATGTGCTGCGCGTCTACTACAAGCGCGCCAAGGGCTCGCTGCTGCCCTTCAGCCGCAAGTATGTCTTTGGCCGTTCGCTCAAGACCGTGGTTGCCGACAGCGGCACCTCACGCTTCGAAGACACCTACGAAATCTCGCCGTTCCTGCAGCGCGCCATGACCGAGCTTGACACACTCGTGGCCGAGAACAAGCTCGAGAAGAGCGAGCTTCACCACGATGTGCATGGCATCGAGCACAAGGCCACGATCCTGCGGGAGCTCAACCACATCGAACGCGCCTGCGCCAACGATCTTTCGCCCGCACAGTCGGCCAACCTGGCCGCGCATTTCACCACCATCCGCAAGGAACTCGAAACGCTGTGATGTGATCTGCTCGCCGGCTTTCGGCGGGCCGGAGGCCGGGAGTCAGGAGCGTCGTACCAGCGACAGGAACTCGTTGCGCGTGTTGATGTCGCTGCGGAAGTGACCGAGCATGCAGGAGGTGGTCATCGAGGAGTTCTGCTTCTCGACACCGCGCATCATCATGCACAGATGCTGCGCCTCGATGATCACGCCCACGCCGCTGCCACCGGTCACCGACAGCACCGCATTGGCAATCTGCTTGGTCAGTGCTTCCTGGATCTGCAGGCGTCTGGCGTACATGTCGACGATGCGCGCGATCTTGGACAGGCCCAGCACCTTGTCGCTTGGCAGGTAGGCCACATGGCACTTGCCGATGAAGGGCAGGAGGTGGTGTTCGCAGAGCGAATAGAGTTCGATGTCGCGAACGATCACCATTTCGTCACTGTCCGATTCGAACACGGCGCCATTGACCACCTCTTCGAGGGTCTGATGATAGCCGCGGGTCAGGAAACGGATGGCACGGGCAGCTCGCGCCGGGGTGTCGCGAAGACCGTCGCGGTCGGGGTCTTCGCCGACGTCGATGAGGATGTCGGCATAGGCCTTCTCGATGGTGTCCATGATCGTCCGAATGGCTGCGCATACAACGGTATCAGTGAAGCATACCCCAACGTATACTGATCGTGGCGTCGGTCTTGCAAAGCGAGACGACAACAGCGCAGGACGCTCGATCATCCGCGTATTCAAGAGGGGTAGACACCAATGGGAATCGTTTTCTGGCTGGTGATGGCGGCAATCGTCATCGCGGCTCTGGCGCGCACGCGTCCTTCGCTGCCGATGGCCACGGTCGCCGGCACTGGCATTCTCGTCATTGCCTGGGCTCAGGGGGCACTCGGTGGCGTCTTCGGTGGCATCGTGGTGCTGTTGTTCATGGCGGTGGCCGCGCTCTTCAACATACGCGCGCTACGCCTGCGGTTCGTCAGCGCACCGCTGCTCGACTACGTTCGCAAGGTGTTGCCGCCCATGTCCGATACCGAACGCGCGGCCATCGAGGCGGGCACCGTCTGGTGGGAAGCGGAACTCTTCCGCGGCAAGCCCGAATGGGACAGACTCCTCGAGTACCCCGAAGCGCGCCTGAGCGAGCGCGAACAGGCTTTCGTCGACGGCCCTGCCGAAGCGCTGTGCGCGATGATGGACGACTGGCAGATCACCTACGAACTGAACGATCTTCCCGAAGACGTCTGGCAGTTCATCAAGGAAAACCGCTTTCTCGGCATGGTCATTCCCGAGGAATACGGTGGCCTCGGCTTCTCGCCGCTGGCACATTCCGAAGTGGTCATGAAGCTGGCTGCGCGCAGCGTTTCGGGCGGCGTCAGCGTCATGGTGCCGAATTCGCTCGGCCCGGCGGAACTGCTCCTGCACTACGGCACCGACGAGCAGAAGAATCACTACCTGCCACGCCTCGCCCGTGGTGACGACATACCCTGCTTCGCCCTGACGGGCCCCGAGGCGGGTTCGGACGCCGGCGCCATGACCGATTTCGGCATCGTATGCAGGGGCATGCACGAAGGCAGGGAAGTGCTCGGGCTCCGTGTCACCTGGGAAAAGCGCTACATCACGCTCGGCCCGATCGCCACCGTGCTCGGACTCGCCTTCAAGGCCTATGACCCCGACGGGCTTCTCGGCGACGTCGAGGATATCGGCATCACCTGCGCACTGATCCCGACCTCGCACGAGGGCGTGAACATCGGCCGCCGTCACTTCCCGCTGAACTCCGCATTCATGAACGGACCCAACAGCGGCAAGGACGTGTTCATCCCGATGGACTGGATCATCGGCGGACAGGAGATGATCGGTCAGGGCTGGCGCATGCTCATGGAATCGCTGTCGGTGGGGCGTGGCATCTCGCTGCCGGCGAATGGTGTTGCTTCCGGCAAGAGTGCGGCGCGATTCGTCGGTGCCTACGCGCGTGTTCGCCACCAGTTCGGCCTGCCGATCGGCAAGTTCGAGGGCATTCAGGAAGTGCTCGGTCGTGTCGCGGCACTTACCTACACGATGGATGCCGGCCGCCGCCTTACCGCTGCCGCGCTTGCCGAGGGTGAAAAGCCGTCGGTGGTGTCGGCAATTCTCAAGTACTACAACACCGAAGCCATGCGCACCGTCATCAATGACGGCATGGATGTCATCGGCGGCAAGGGCATCTGCATGGGTCCGAGCAATTTCCTCGGCCGCGCCTATCAGGCCGTGCCGGTAGGCATCACCGTGGAAGGCGCGAACATTCTCACGCGCAGCCTGATCGTCTTCGGTCAGGGGGCGCTGCGTTGCCACCCGTGGTTGCTCGAGGAAATGCGCGCATCGGCACTGCCCGGTCATCAGGAGGCGCTGGAGGCCTTCGACGAAGCACTCCGCGGACACATGGGCTATGCCATCGGCAATGGCGCGCGCTCCTTCATGTTCGGTATCACCAAGGCATTCTTCGCCTCGAGTCCGGTCGATGACGAAACCGGCAAGTACTATCGGCGTCTCGCACGCATGAGTGCCGCCTATGCCTTCCTGGCAGACTTCGCCATGCTGTTCCTCGGCGGTGGTCTGAAACGCAAGGAGATGCTCTCGGGCCGCTTCGCCGACGGCATGATGCACATGTACATGGCCTCGGCGGTACTGAAACGCTTCGAGGACACCGGACGCCCCGCAGCCGACCGGCCGCTGGTGGAATGGTCGGTACGTCACGCGCTGTGGCAGACCCAGATCGCCCTCGACCAGATTCTGCGAAACTTCCCGAGCACCACGGTGGGCCTGCTGCTGCGTGGCATCATCTTCCCGCTCGGGCGGCGCTACCGCACACCGAACGACGAGATGACGCAGGCCTGTGCCGAACTGCTGCTGGCGCCGTCACCGGCGCGTGATCGCCTCACCGCAGGTGTCTACCTCAACAACGACCGGCACGACGTGACCGGCTCGATCGAACATGCCTTCAATGCCGTGATCAGGGCCGATGAGGCCCATCGCAAGCTTCGCGCGACACGCCGTGAGCAACCGTATGGAGTCGACTACGGCACCTGGGTGCAACAGCTTGTGGCCGAAGACGTGCTCGAACGCGATGAAGCGGAGTTGCTGCGCGAAGCTGCAGACGCCACCGCGCGTGTCATTGCCGTGGATGACTTCCCGAACGATGTACGCCAGGGCGGCTCCGTGGACGACAGCCAGACACCGCGCGCGAAGAAACGTCGACATCCTGACTCGGGTCGGTGACGTCTGACTGACGGGCGGCGCACCGTGAGTGACCTGACCGAAGCAGGTCACGAGTGCGCCACCCGTGCTGACCCTTACTCGGCCGAGCCGGGCAGAGGTTCGATCACCGCCGTGGTGGTCACCGGCAACTGCTGACCGGCCGTGGCGGCAAAGGTCACGATCTGCTTCTGCATTTCCACAGTGGCATCCATGCTGGCCTCCGGATTCAGTATGGAGCCGTGGTCGCCCTGATTGAAGATGATGAAGTTGCTGCCGCTGGTGGTGGTATCCACCTGCGGCACGCCCGCAATGCGTGCCAGCGCCTCGGTACCGGCCAGCGGTGACCCCTCGACACTGTTGGGCACCACGGCATCGCCACGCACTTCCACCATGTTCACGGGCACACTCGAGGCGGCGAGTTGTGTTGCGTGGTTGATCGGATCGGCGGAATCCACCACGGTCTGAGCCGCCCGCAGGAACTGCTGGTATTCGGCGCTGCCGGCTTCGATGCCGTTCGCGGCAAGGGCGGCTTCGATTCTCGGTGCAAACCTTTCGGAGCCGGACAGCATGTAAGGGATGTTGCCGCTCGAGAACACGATCGAAGCCGCCTTCAGGCTGTCGTCGTAGGAGGCAAAGGTGGTGCCCACGATGCCGCCGAGCGAGTGCCCGACAAGGCTCCTGTTGCCGGCATTGATGCTCACACCCTCGGCCTGAATGCTGCCGAGGCTCGCACTCAGGCTCATGAGGTCGGCCACACCCTGACGAAGGTTGCCGGCGGCATTGGCAAGATTCCGGAGGTTCATGAAGTGGTGGCCTGAATCGTCGGTGGTACCGTCGGGGCCAGGCGCATTGCTTTCGTTGTTGACGAGGTCGGTATCGAAGGTGCGTTCGACATCATTGCCGAAGACGGTCTGCTGTGCATGCAGGGGGTTGCTGGCATCAGTCAGCCCGTGCATCGGCAGATCGATGGCGATGAGTGCGCGTCCGCCACTGGCCATGGCATCGGCAAGCGCCAGCATCTGCGTGCGATTGCCGGTGATGCCATGCTGGAAGATCGTGATCGGCCAGCCGCCTTCGGGCATGTGCTGACCGGAACCGGCGTTCGGCACCGTCATGATCACGGGCACGGTCACCGTCGATTGCTTCACGGGTGCGAAATCAGGGCTGCCGTTGACGCCGATCGCGCCCACGGGATTGCCCGCGGCGTTCTGCCAGTAGCTGTCGATGGCCGCTGTGGGGTTCTCGGCGCTCGGCTGCTCGAGGTAGTAGGGCAGGTCCATGGTGCCGACGTACACATCGGCGAAGCCGCGCCCGGGAAGCCTCTCATCGATGTTGCCGGTATCGGCACCGGTGCTGGCAAGGACGATGGGCGTGTTAACGGCCTGGTTTTCGGCCGCCTGCAGCACTTCGCGGATCGACTGCGTGCGGAAGGTCCAGCTCAGTGCAACATCGTCGGGGTTGATGCCCTGACCGGATGCGGCATTGAGTTGCAGGAGCGTTGCCTGGCGGAGCCGCTCGAGATCTTCGTTGATGGTGATCTCCTGCTGACCCGCCGTCAGATCGTAGCTTGTGCTGCGCTGCAGCGGCTGACCTTCGCTGTCGGTGATGCCATTGGTGAGAATGACCATGTAGTCGGTCGATGCCTTCAACGGCACCAGCGGCAGCAGCACGATCTGTCCCTGCTTCTGCGTCACGGCAACCCCGGCGGTGACTTCGCCGTTGATGCCGGTGACGGCACCCTGGTTGGTCGTTACGTCGAACAACCGTACCGTTTCACCGAGAACGAGTGTCTCGGGTTTCAGAGGTTTCGCGACGGCTGTCGAAATCGGCGCCGTGGTCGAAAAACCGTTGAGCTGATTCATGGCCACGGCAGGATCGGAGAGATCGTCGGGGTTGTCGACCGGAAGGTCGAGCGTGCCGTCGTCACCGAAGAGCAGATTGTTCGGAAACGGCACCACACCCGATCTCGGGTCGAACTCGGCCATTGGTGGGAGTTCTGCGTAGTAGGCTGCCTCGTAGGCTTCCCGACTTGCGTCGAAGTCGTAGTCGGTGTCGTCGCTGCAGGCCGCAAGCGCCACGACGAGAGGCGCCAGCAGGAAGGAATTGCGATGCTTCATGGTCGTTGGCCTCACTTGAATTTCCAGTTGATCTGAGCACTCAGGATGTCTACCGATGAATCGTAGGTGCCACGGAGAACCGGGCCACCGGGCGATTCTTCGTGGGTATTGTCGATCGGTGTTTCGTCGAGCATGAGGTGAGTGAAGCCGACGTCGAAGGACAGGTTGCCGGTGGCCTGATAGCCAAGACCGAGCGCGATCCAGGTGCGATCGTTGCCCGGGATTCGTGGCGTCCGGCGATAGGGGCCGGGAATCGCTTCCTCGTCGTAGGCCACGCCGCCACGCAGGCGCATCTTCGAATTCAGATCGTAGTTGACGCCGAAAGAGTAGCGCATCACGTCTTCCCATTCCTGCAGGGTCTCGGTATCGGGCTGCACCGGGTTGTCGTAGGTGACACGGATTTCGTGGAGCGAACTCCAGCCCGTCCAGGTGATGTCGGCAAGCAGCTGAAGCCGGTCATACGCCTGCCAGGCACCCGAGATCGAGAACGTGGAGGGGAGATCCACCTCGGCAGAGGCATCGGTATCGCGGAAGAGGCCGGCGGCCAGCGCGGCGGCTTCGGGTGTCGAAGCCGCCGGATCGTTGCTGTCGAGCGTGGCCTGCAGCTGTGGGTTCACGGTGAAGTCGCCTTCGCCGTCGAGTTCATGATCGACACCGTGGCGGTAGGCGACACCGATACGCAGAGTGTCGATGGGGCTGTACTGCAAGCCGAGGTTGAAGGACCCGGCAACCGATTCCCCGGTGACTTCACCGTAGCTGTCGACTTCCTGCCGGTTCGGCGTCAGTCCCGCGTTGACGCAGTCGGTTGTCGTGAACGAGCTGCCCTGCGATGCGACGCCGAGGCAGGCGGCACCCGAGTCGATGGCTGACTCCAGTTCGGCCGTGAGTACCTGCACGCTGAGGCCGAGCCCGACGCTGATCTGTTCGTTGACCCGATAGCCGAGCGCGGGATTGATGTCATAGACGGTGATGCCGGACTTGGTCGTGATGTAGCGGCCTTTCCAGTCATGGTCATATTCGGTCGAGGAACCGAAGGGAATTCCGAAGCCAACCCCCCAGCTGAGGCGCTCGTCGACCTTGTTCACGTAGTAGAGGTTCGGCAGCAGCACCGTGGTACCCGGAGACGCGGTATCGGGTCCGGAGAGTTCATCACCACCCAGCGCGAGAGCGGTGGTGGAGCCTTCATCGGTGAAGTCCGTATTGGAGTCGAGGAGGTGGAAAGCACCGGCAAACTGACTGTTCTCGAGTTCGACGATGCCGGCGGGGTTGAAGAAGATCGTGGAGCCGTCGGCAGCAACGGCACCGGCACCGGCATAGGCATTGCCGAGACCGGAGGCCCCGTGTTCGATGAGGGAAAAGCCGGCTGCCTGCACACCGGTGCTCAGAAAGGCCGCACTGCCGATTCCACAGGCCACGGCAAGAGGTACGGGTCGTACCGCGAATCGTTTCATGTAAGGAGAATCCTCGAAATGGGACAACTGCGTTCTCGGCAGTCGGTTGGTCGGCCTCGGTGAGGCGACGATAGTGCGTCATGCGGTTGGCGCAACCGCCAAGTATAAGACCTGTGGTTGCATTAAGGAACACCTATGCCCCGGATTCAACAATTGGCCGAGAGCATTCCGCTTCGCGGATGATACCGGTTGTGGCCGAGAGCGCTCGGCGCGGCGGAACCAAATGCCGCCACGGCATTCCCAGAGACTATGCTCCGGCAAGGCGGGCGTTCTCCTGAAAGGCGCCAGCACTCTCGATCAAGGATCCGGATGTTCGAATTTCTCTTCAAGTACCCACGCGTACTCTGGCAGGACGCGAGCCTCGTGTTCGCTGCCGAGTGGCCGCTGTGGGTCATGGCTGCGCTTGTCATCGCCGGCGCGCTGCTGCTGTTGCTGAGCCTTCTGCGCCAGCCGCTCGGCGCGGCGCGGCGCGCACTGGTGTTCACCCTGCAGGCGATGATGCTGGCCGTGCTGCTGGCCATGCTCTGGCAGCCCGCACTGCGCATCGAGACCAGCGAACCCGGGCGCAGTGCCATCGCCTGGATGCTCGACACCTCGGGCAGCATGCAGCGCATCGATCATGAAGGCGCCGGCAGCACGACACGTCAGCAGGCAGCACTCGATGCGTTGTACCAGCGCTCGCGCTCTCTCGATGGCGACTTTTCGCATCGCTGGTTCGCGGCCGCCGAGCAGCTCGAGGAAATCGCGCCGCCAGCCGGGGCAGCGTCACCGGAACCCTTGTCACGCGAGGCCATCGAGGCGGCGCTGGCCGACAGCGACGTCGGCACGGCGTCTCCTCTGCAGGGCACGCTGCTCGATGCCCTCGATGGCAGTGGCGGCAATACGCCGGTTGCCGCCGTGGTTCTCGCCAGCGATGGCGCGGCCACGGGAACCGCACCCGACAGCGACTGGTGGCGTGAACTGGCCGAGCGGGGTATCCCGGTGCATGCCGTCGCCGTCGGTGAGGCCGCGGTCGAGGATGACAGCGCGCTGATCGACGTGGACATCGCGCATGAGTTGATCGCGGGCGTGAGCAACGAGGTGCGGCTGCACATCACGCACCCCACCACACTCGAGTCGATGCACATGCGGGTGGAGAGCGCGAGCGGGGATCTCCTGTACGCGAGCACGCTCGATCTGCCCGGCGACCAAGCCGAGAGTGCACATGTCATTCGTCTTGCCGTTGACGAACCCGGGACGCGGGAACTCGTGTTTCGGCTGCTGCCCGAGCGTCTCGATCGTGTCGCCAACAACAACAGCCAGTCGCGGCTTGTCTCGGTGGTGAAGCGTCCGCAGCGTGTGCTGTACGTCGAAGGCGAACCCCGCTGGGAATACAAGTTCATTCGTCGTGCGCTCGCGAGCAGCGATGCGGTCGATATCGTCAGCCTCCTGCGCACGTCCGACCACAAGTTCTACCGTCAGGGTGTCGCAGACGCCGAGGAACTGGCCGCGGGTCTGCCCACGACGGCAGCAGCGTGGAATCGCTACGATGCCATCATCATCGGCAACCTCGCCGCGGCGAGTTTCACCGGCGAGCAGCAGAAGCAGCTTCGCGATTACGTCAGCGAACGCGGTGGATCACTCCTCATGATCGGTGGCCGCGACACCCTTGCCGATGGCGGCTGGTCACGCTCGCTCACGGCAGCAGCGCTGCCCGTGTTGCTCGACGGTGATGTCGATGCAGTGGAATCGGCAAACCGGGACAGGGCGTCCTGGCAGGCGCGCATCACGCTCAAGGGCCGCAGGCAGCAGTGGCTGGATATTTCAACCGGCAGAGCCGATGCGCCACCGGAGAGCGATGTGCCGCTCGGCGATGGCGAGGGTTCGGCACTGACCAGGCCGGGCGAAAGCACCAGTGCAGTCTTCGGCGAAGATGCCACCGACACCGCCGCTGACGCTGGCTGGTCGGATCTGCCGGCGCTCGCCAATCGACAATCGGTGGGTGTACCGCGCACCGGTGCCGAAGTGTTGCTCGATGCCTTGCTCGACGATCGTCAGGAGCCGTTGCTCGTCTGGCATCGCTACGGCCGGGGTACGGCCGCAGTGCTCGGCACGGCAGGCACCTGGCGCTGGCAGATGGGCCTCTCGCACCTCGATCAGCGGCATGAACGCTTCTGGCAGCAACTGCTGGGCGAACTCACCGCGCGCGCGCGGCCGCAACTCGACATCCGGAATTCGGCCGATGTGCTGCGCGACGGCGAAGCGGCTGAAATCCAGGTGGTGGCGTACGACGACGAATTCCAGCCACTGGCCGAACCGGCACTGGCGGCCACGCTGGTGCGTCCCGATGGCCGCGAGGAGCAGCTCGGACTGGCGGCCAGTGCCGACAGGCCGGGTGTCTATGGCGCGACGGTTCCGGCCGAGGAAGCGGGCCCCTGGGGTGTACGGGTGGCCTTGCCCGAGGGGAAGGCCGGGAGCGGGGCACTGACGCGCGAACGCTGGTGGATGCGCGATGCACTCGGTGGCGAGCGTTTCGCGACACGCCTCGACAGCGGCTTTCTCGAAGCCATCGCCGACGCCACCGGTGGCAGCTTTCGTCACATCGACAACATCGATGGCCTGGAATCGGCGCTGGTGCTCGCAAACGCGGCCGAGCGGCATGAACGCACGCTGCCCCTGTGGAACATGCCCGCGCTGTTTCTGTTGCTGCTTGCGCTCAAACTCGGTGAGTGGCTCCTGCGGTTGAAGTGGAACCGACTGTGATGACGCGACGCATCCGATTCCCTGACCGCGTCTCCGGCCACTTCCGGGGCATCGTTGCAACGCTGGCTCTGCGTTCGCAGACCTTGCTGCTGCCGATCGTCTGCCTCGTTTCGGCATCTGCTTCGGCACCGGCGTACGCCGCCGACGATTTTCGTGCGGTGGTCATGAACGGTCTGCCCGGGAATGCCGAGTATGCCAGCGAACACGAGACGGCGGCCGCCGCGATTGCCGCCGGGCTTGCCACGCTGACGGACGATCCCGATGCCGTCGTGCGCCTCGGCCCTGACGCGGGCGCCGCGGAACTGCTGGCAGCGATCGATGCAGCCGCCGGTGCCGAGCGATTCGTACTCGTGCTTCTTGGGCATGGCACGGCAGGCCGCGACGGCTGGCAGTTCAACGTCAAGGGGCCCGACATCGACGAGGAGGCGCTGACACTTGCGCTCGACGCGCACACCGACAGCGAACAGCTCGTGGTGCTGGCGGCGAGCGCGAGTGGCGCTGCCACCGACACCCTTGCACAACCGCACAGGAGTGTTCTGACTGCGACGCGGAGCGGACGCGAATACAACGCGGTGCGCTTTCCTCACTTTTTCGCCGAAGCCTTCGGCAACGAAACGGCGGATCTCGACAGAGACGAGATGCTGAGCCTTGCCGAAGCCTTCCGCTACGCCAGCGAGCGCGTTGCGGCCGACCATGAAGACAGCGGCTTTCTGCAGAGTGAACATGCCGTGCTCGAGAGCGACAACGCCGGTCGCTGGATACTCGCACACCTCGGCCGTCTGCAAGGGGTGAACATCGATGCCGATCTGCTCGCACTCCTCGATCGTCGTCAGGCGATGCACGCCGAATTCCGCGAATTGCTGGCCACGCGTGACGAACGCGATATCGACGAGTATTACGCATCACTCGAAGCCATCCTCGTCGAGATGGCACGCCTGCAGGTCGATATCGACGCACGTACCGGAGAGGGAGATGATGGCGAAAGCTGAGTTTCCGCCAGTGCCGAAGGTGGTGCGTTGGCTGCCGCTGCCGGGGGTGGCGCTGGTTGCCGCGCTCTGCCCGATGACATCGCTGGCCTTCGACGTGCACTACAGCGACGAACGCAACGCCAGCCTTCAGGCCTGTGACGAGTCGCGCCACGGTGGCGAGATGGACGCGGCCCGGGCCTGTTACGCGTCGCTCTACGACAAGGCCACTACCGATCCGCTGACGCGCGCCGATGCGGCGCGGGCGCTCGGTCGCCAGCCGGAGGCGAATCGCCTCTATCGTGAACTCGCCGCCAGGGACGATGATGCCGACGTGCTGTCGAACTGGGCTGAACTCTACCTCGACAGCCATCAGACCTCCGACGCCATGAGCCTCTATCGCGAGGCACTGGAAATCAATCCAGACCATCTGCCCGCACGCATCGGGCTTGCCGTCGCGCGTTCGCAGACCTTTCAGGGGCAGGCGCGGGAAGATCTTCAGGCCATCGTTGCCGAGCACCCGGAAAGTCTGCGCGCGACCATCGAGCTGGCCCGGATCGAGCTGGAACTCCAGCACCTCGATGTGGCCGCAGGGCTGCTCGACAAGGCCGAGGCCATGGCCGACGAACGTGGCGAGCCGATGCTCGAACTGCATGGCCTGCGTGCCGGGCACGCGCTTCTGTCCGGACGCTCGATGGAACCGTTCTTCACGAAGGCTGCCGCAGAGAATCCGCATTTCGGCGAGGTGTACTCCATCGCCGCGCACCACTACATCATTACCTACCGTTACCGCGAAGCAATCGATCTGTACCGTCGCGCTGTCGCGGCCGAGCCGGATCATGCACCGGCGCATCGTGATCTCGGCGTGAATCTCCTGCGCGTGAACCGTCTTTTCGATGCGCGTCACCACCTCGAGCGGGCTTTCGATCTGGACCCCTATGACGTGCTGACGATCAACAGCCTGCGTCTTCTCGACAGCATCGACGACATGCGCGTGCTGCGTTTCGATGTGTCCGGCGAGTCCGCGCCGGACGACATCCTTGCGCGTGTGACGGTGCGTCTCGATCGTGACGAAGCCGATGCGCTCGCGCCCTATGTGGTTGACCTCACGACCCGGGCGGTACGCACCTTCACGAAGGTGTTCGACTTTCGCCTCGAACGTCCCATGGTCATCGAACTCTACGACGACCACGACGATTTCGGCGTCAGGACGGTGAGCACACCGGGCATCGGATTGCTTGGCGTGACCTTCGGTTATCTCACGGCCATGGACAGTCCGCGCGCGCGGCCGAATGGCGACTTCCACTGGGCCACGACGCTCTGGCACGAGATCGCGCACGTGTTCACGCTCGAGGCAAGCGAGCACCGGCTGCCGCGCTGGATGGGTGAAGGGCTTTCCGTGCACGAGGAGTGGCGCACCGGCCCCCTGCCGTCACGGGAACTGCCGCTCGAGGTCATCGCCATGTGGCAGGAGGGGAAGTTTCTGCCCGTCGAGGATCTCGACCAGGGCTTCGTGCGGCCGAACTATCCAGGGCAGGTGCAGGTTTCCTACATGCAGGCCGGGCTCATCGTCGACTTCATGGCCGAGCGCTTCGGGCGTGAATCGCTCGTGGCGTTCATGCGTGGTTACACCGAGGGTCGCAACACGGCCGAGAATTTTCGCGACATCCTCGACATGACACCTGCCGAGTTCGACGAACTGTTCAACGATCACATGGCACTTCGCTACGGGAAGCTCGCCGAGCGCCTGCCGCGTTATCAGGGGGAAAGCCGTTTCCTCGAGCGCCTCGTCCAGGACGAGGACTGGCAGACCGCGCTGTCGATGGCAGAGTCGCTGGTGCGCGAATACCCCGCGCGGGTCGGCCCCGGCAATGCCTGGCTGCCACTCGCCAGGGCCCGGCGCGCGCTGGGCGACGAAGAGGCGGCGATCGAGACCGAACTTGCCTGGTTGCGTGCCGGCGGGCACGATCCCGAGGTGCTGATGGACATGGCCGAGCGGTTTCGTGATGCCGGCCGCGACGACGACGCCGTCGAAGTGCTCGAAGCACTGAACTGGGTCATGCCCTACTCGAGCAGCGATCATAACTGGCTTGGCATGCAGTATCTCGATCGTGGAGATGCCGACCGCGCGCGGCGTGAGTTCGATGCCGCGCTCGGCAGTCGCCATCCCGACCGCGCACCGGCGCTGCACGGCAAGGCCGAAGCCGCAAGGCTCGATGGGCAGAACGACAAGGCACGCCGCCTCGTGCTGCAGGCGCTCGAAGTGGCGCCTTTCCATCGGCCCGCGCAGCAGCTCTTGTTGAAACTTGTCGAAGGAGACACGAATGAATGACCTCGAATCGAGGGATGCCGGCGCCGAGGTGGCGCGCTTTCACGACGTGGTTCAGGGACTCAGGAGCGAAGTCTCGCGCGTGATCGTCGGACAGCAGTCGGTGGTCGATCACATGCTCATCACCCTGTTCGTCGGCGGTCACTGCCTCGTGACCGGCATGCCGGGTACCGCCAAGACGCTGCTCGTGAAAACCCTTGCCGATGCGCTCGGTCTCGGCTTCGACCGCATCCAGTTCACGCCCGACCTGATGCCGGCCGACATCACCGGCACCGACATCATCGAGGAAAGCGGTGACGGTTCGCGCGAATGGCGTTTCGTGCCCGGCCCGATCTTCACCAACGTGTTGCTGGCCGACGAGATCAACCGCACGCCGCCGAAGACGCAGGCGGCGCTGCTCGAAGCAATGCAGGAGTACTCGGCCACGGTGCGTGGCCAGCAGCACGCGATCGAAAAGCCCTTCTTCGTGCTGGCGACGCAGAACCCGCTCGAACTCGAAGGCACCTATCCCTTGCCCGAGGCGCAGCTCGACCGTTTCCTGTTCAACATCGTGCTCGACTACCTGCCGCTCGAAGACGAACTCGAAGTGGTGCGCCGCTTCACGGCCGAGGAAATGCCGGCACCTGCGACAGCCTGCACCTCGGCGGCCGAGATCATTCGCTTCCAGCAGCTTGTGCGACAGGTACCGATCAGCGACGCGGTGGGGCGTCAGGCCGTCGCGATGGTGCGCGCGACGCGCCCGGAAGATCCTGCCGCCAGCGAGAAGGTGCGTCGCTACGTGAAGTTCGGTGCCTCGGTGCGAGCGGCGCTGTTCATTGCCCTCGCGGCCAAGGCGCGCGCACTCATGGATGGCCGCTTCCATGTCAACGACGATGATCTTGCCGCACTGGCGTTGCCGGTACTTCGCCACCGGCTGACGCTGAGTTATCTCGCCGAAGCCGATGGCGTCGGCATCGACGAGATTCTCGCCGACGTGTCCGGAAGCAGGGCTGCCGCCTGAGATGGTCGAGACGGCCGCCAAGGATCTCCTGTCGCCGGCAACGCTCGCGAGCGTCGGCAACCTCGAACTCATCGCCAGGCGTGTGGTCGATGGTCTGGGGCAGGGCCTGCATCGCTCGTCGCGATTCGGGTTCAGTCAGGAGTTTGCCGAGTACCGTGCCTACAACGAAGGCGACGATACACGCTTCATCGACTGGAACGTGGCGGCACGCACGGGCCGAAGCTTCATCAAGCGTTTCGAGGGTGAAACCAGCACGCGCATCACGCTGATGCTCGACGCCAGTGCCTCGATGAATTTCGGTGAGCCCGTCAGCAAGCTCTTTCAGGCGCGCTGTCTGCTGGCCTCACTGGCCTGGCTGTTTCGTCGCCAGCAGGATTCGGCCGGGCTCATCGTGTTCGACGAGAAACAACGACAGGTCGTCCCGCCGGGGAACTCGCGCGCGTCCTTCACGAAAGTGCTCGCGGCGCTCGAGCGGGCCGGTGGCGAAGGTGGCACCGACATACCGAGCGTGCTCGATGCCTGGCAGCGACGTGGGCCGCGACGCGGCATCGTGATTCTGGTTTCCGACCTCTACTGCGAACCCGAAGCGCTCGCACGTTCCCTGCAGTCGCTGCGCGCATCCGGCCACGACGTCTCGGTGTTTCATGTGGTCGACCCCGAGGAGAGCATGCCGTCGGTCGGGCGCATCAGCGCGCTGGCCGACATGGAATCGGGCGAGAAGGTCATTGTCGATCCGGCGTTTCTGTCCGGGCGCTATCGCGAGCGTTTTGCCCGTCATCTGCGCGCACTCGGGGACGCGGCCCGCAGCGCCGATGCCCGTTTCATCTCCGTCTCGACGGCCGACCGGCTTGATCGCGTACTGCCCGCGTGGCTCGGACACGGTCAGTCGGTGGGGGTAGCGCCGTGAGTCTGCTGTTCCCTGCCTTTCTTGCAGGCCTTGCCGCGCTGTTCCTGCCGTGGCTGCTGCATCGTTTCAGCCGACGTGAAGCGCCCGAGAAGCCCTTTCCGAGCCGTCGCCTGCTCGAATCCACCGATGAGCCTGTTGCCCGGCGCGAGGAAATCCGTCATCGGCTGCTGCTCGCCTTGCGTGCGCTCCTGATCTTGCTGTTGTGTCTCCTGTTTGCCGAGCCCTGGTTCAGATCAGGCACGGCCACACTCGATACGCACACGATCGTCGCTGTCGATACCTCGCTGTCGATGCGCGCGGGCGAGCGTTGGGCCTTTGCCAGGCAGAAGCTCGACGAACTGCTTGCCGCGGGCGATGGGCGGAATCTCGAACTCGTGGCATTCGACAATGAAGTCAGGGAACTTGCACCGCTCGGTTCGACGCCGGCAACGCTGCGTGCGGCAGTGGATGCGCTGGAACCCTCGCTGGCAGGAAACGACCCCGACCGATTGTTCCGCTGGCTGCGTCAGCGCTCGGCCAGCAGCAGCGCGCTTGTTACCGTACATGTAATCAGCGATCTGCCGGCAAATGCACTTCCGGACAACGAGCAGAACCTCGCCCTGCCGGATGTGGCAGCCCTCGAACTTCACCGACCCGACAAGCCACTTCTGAACGTCGCGGTATCCGCCGAGGCCTTCACGGCCGATCAGGCTACCGCCAGAATCGCCGTGAGCCTGTCCGCCAGCCGCTCGAACGATGCCGGAGCACCGGCCAGCACGGAGTTGCCGGTGCGTATCGTCGTCAGTCACGGCGCGCGCGAACTCGCCAGCGCCACGAGCACCGTGAGCCTTGCGGCACCATCGAGTTACCTCTTCGACGAGGTCGTGCTGCCGGCGGAAGCCACCGAATCGCTGCAGATCAGCATCACGCCCGTCGACGAATGGCCTGGCGAGGACGCGCTGGCCGAAGACAACAGCGTGGAGGTGCTGCTCCGCGAGGCAGCTCCCGATGCGGTGTCATTGCTGTCGGCATCGGCGTTTGCACCCGCGGCTGTCGTGTTCGTCGACAGCGCTCTTGCCAGTGACGACCGCGCCGCGCTTCAGCCGGCGGCAGGCAAGGCTCGCACACCCTTGTCGATTGCCTCAACCGATCTCGGTGAGCTCTCCCTCAGTGACGAAGTCACGGCGACACTTCAGGATGGCAACACCGTCCTGCTGGTGGACAGCGCTTCTTCCGAGCTGGATGCAGGTACCGCCGGGCAGGCCAGCACCGACATCGAGGGCGAGCCCCTCGGGCTCATCGACCGCTCGCATCCGCTGTCGCTCTCCGGCATCGACTGGCGCGGTACCCGGTTCCATCACGAACGGCGTCTGCCACTCGAGGCGGACGATCGCGTGCTGCTGCAGACCCGTGCAGGCGTACCGATACTGATCGAGCGACAGCGTGAATCGGGGCATCTGCTCATCCTCAATGACCGTCTTGACGGTGTCGACAGCAATCTGCCCTTCGAGCCTGCCTTTGTCGCACTCGTACAGCGCGTGCTCGACTGGGCCGATCGCGAAAGCGGCATCCGCGACGAGTGGCTGGTCGGCGAGACCATGAAACTCGCCCGCGGCAATCGTCTCTTCGACGCGGCGGGCGAACCACTGACGGGGCTGGGCGCGGGACGAGTTGCACCCGAGGCCTTCACCGAACCCGGGCGTTACACACTGCTCGGTAACGATGGCGAGACGCCTCTGGTGGTGATTCTCGACCCGGCGGAATCGGATCTGCGCCCGGCCGATGCCGCGATGCTCACGCGCTGGCAGCAGAATCCGGGCATGAGCGTTGCCGACGATGCCCCAGCCGCTGCCGACAGCACTCGCGCTCCAGCCGGTGAAGACGATGACGCAACCGTCGCCGGATCGCCGCACCCGGCATCGACGGATGACAGGCTGGCCGCACGTGCCAGCGCGCAGGCGGCCGAACAGAGTCGCGACCACTGGCGTCAGATACTGCTGCTGCTCCTTCTCCTTGCCGTGGTGGCGGAAACCTGGATGGCCAACCGCCGGTTGTCGATCATGCGGGAGGGAAGGGCATGAGCGAACCGATCAGGGCACTGGAAAACTACCTCGAACGCGTCACGAACCGACTGCGCTGGCGACAGGTGTTCCGCTTCCTGCTCGCGGCCGCTGGCGTATCCGTGCTGCTGACGGTAACGGCGACCGTGGTGGCGGTGGATCGGGGTGTCACGCCGCTGAACACCCTGTTGATTCGCGGTCTCTGGCTGCTGCTGCTGTGCGGCCTTGCCTGGCTTCTGCTCGTGCGTCCGCTGAGACGTCTCGGGAAGGATCGGGGCGGCCCCGTGATCGAATCGACCGATCCGGTCGTCGATGGCCGTGTCACCACCTATATCGATACGGCACGGCGTGACCCCGATCAGGCGCTGCTGCCTCTGCTGGCCGAGGATGCGAACACCACGCTACGAGATCTGCCACCCGAACGTGTGGTGCCGAGCGCGACCATCGCCATGCCGATGCTGCTGCTGGCCTCTCTCGTTGGCGTCTCGGCGTTTCTCTGGCAGGGGCTTGCGGAGAACTGGCGGAACACCGCGGCGCATTGGTGGTACGGCTGGCTCGACAGGACACTGGTGGTCGAACGCGCCATTGAGGTGGCGCCGGGCAACGTGTCGCTGGTTGCGGGTGACGAACTCGAAATCCTGGCCTCGCTGGCAGGATTCCAGCAGGACCAGGTGACACTCGAAGCGCGCGTGGGTGATGGCCAATGGCAGTCGCTGGAACTTGCGGCAGACGAGGCAGGACAGTTTCACTATCTGCACCACGCCGTGGAATCCTTCGAGTACCGCATCGATGCCGGTGTCATCAAGAGTGACACTTTCCGGGTCGATGTGCAGCGGCCACCGTCGATCACCGCCATCAGCGCCCGCATCGAATACCCTGAGTGGACCCGGCTCGAAACGCGCGAGATTACCGATGCCGGTTCGCTTTCCGCCGTGCGCGACAGTCGCGCGACAATCACCTTCACGCTCGATGGCGAAGCCGATGACGTTCATGTCGTGATTGACGAGTTGCCACGGCCACTCGAGATGGTCAACGGCGAATACCGCTTCGAACACGTTTTCGAGAGCGACACCAGCTATCGGATATTCACGCGTCTGCTCGACCGTGAGATACCGCTCAGCCGCCCGTTCGATCTTGCCGTGCAGGGCGATACGGCGCCCGACGTGCGATTCAGCTATCCGGGGCGCGACATCTCCGCTTCACCGATCGAGGAGGTACCGGTTGTGATCGAGGCCAGCGACGATTTCGCGATCGAAGCGGTGGAACTCGTGTATTCGGTCAACGCCGGGCCCTGGCAGACGGTTGCACTCGCCGCCAGTGAAGAGAACGAGCATCGTTTCATGCTGGAATCAATGGGAACGCCGGAGACGGAAACAGGAACGGAAACAGGAGCGAAGGCAGGAACGGAAACCGAGACAAGGACGGAAACGGAAGCGCAGGCCCTTGAACCCGGTGATCTCGTCACCTACTACGCGCGCGCTCGTGATCATGCCAGCGTCAGCGAGACGGACATGATGATGATCGACGTGCGGCCGTTCGTGCGCCGGTACAACGACGCGAGGAACGCCGGTGGTGGCGGAGGGGCCGCCGGTGGGGGCGCCGACGAGGGCAGTGAAATCTCGAAACGTCAGAAGGAGATTCTGCTCGCTACCTGGAACCTCGAAAAACTCACGCGGGATGTCGATGCCGACACGCGGGAACGCCACCGCGACAATGCCAACCTGCTCGCCGAGTCACAACGACGGCTGGCCGAGCAGGCGCGTACCCTGGCAACGCGCTCCGAAGCGCGTGATCTGGTTGGTGAAGACGACAACATCCGCAAGTTCGTCGACTACCTCCGGCGTGCGGCAGATGTCATGGAGCCGTCGGCGTCAGCGCTCGAGAAACTGGCTTTCGCCAGGGCCGTTCAGCCGCAACAGCAGGCGTTGCAGTTGCTGCAACGCGCCGAGGCGCTGTTTGCCGACATCAGCATCGTGCAGAACCAGGGGCAGGGCAATGGTGCTCGGGCAGGCGAAGACATGGCCGAGATGTTCGAACTCGAAATGGATCTCGAAAGCAATCGATACGAACAACCCGATCGTGGAGAGAAGCAGGCGCAGGCAGGTGGTACCGACGTGGATGAGCTGGCCGACCGCATTGCGGAACTTGCGCATCGCGCTCAGGAGCTCGAGGAGGAACGACAAACCCGTGCCGAACGCAAGCCGCCGCCCGAGGAGCGTTGGCGGCGCCGTCAGCTCGAACGCGACATCGCCGAGTTGCAGGACGATATCGAAGCGATGCGCGAGGCGCTTCGTGAATCCGAGCGGAACGGTGCCGATGGTGAAGGAAGCGACGAGCGGCGAGCACTCGAACAGGCGATGAACGAAGCACTGGAACAGCTCGAGCAGGCACGGCGTGAACTCGAACAGTCGGAGCAGCAACTGGCGGACGCTTCCCGCATGGACGGACAGTCCGTCGAAAACCACCGGGAAGGTGATGCAAACGGAACTGGTGAGCGAAACGCAGATCAGGAGAACGAAAACGACGGAAACGAGCAAGACCAGAGCGAGAAAAGCGAAGCTGCAAGCGGCGAAAATGCGAGTGGCGAGAGCACAACCGGTGAACCCTCGAACAGCGACAAGGACAACGGCGAGCGTGCAGACAGTGAAAACGGGAACGGCCAGGAAACCGGTAATCAGGATGGAAACCGCACGGATTCGGCCTTGCAGAATGCACTGAATACCTTGCAGGGTTTTCGTGCCGACGAACTCGAGCGAGCGCTGGCGGAACTCGCCGAGCGCGCATCAGCCCTGGTCGATCAGCAACGCGACAGCGAGGCACGGTTGCGCGAGATTGCCGAACGGCAGCAGATGCAGCAGAAGCGAGGCATGCTGTTCGAGCCGCTGGAAGCCGCGACCATTGACGCATTGACGGCCGCGAAGTCTGCGATGGCGCGTGAGCTGCGCGCGCAGCGTGAAGAGGCGCAGAACCTTCTGAAGCGTTTTGGCGACGAAGCGCCTGTCATCGGCAGCACTCTCGGCGACGCATTGGCGGAACTCGACAAGGATGGTATCGAAGCGCTGGTTGCTCAGGCTGCCGACAACATCGCGGCTTACCGAATCGACCTCATCGTACCGGTTGAAGCAAGAGTCACCAATGGTATTCGCAACTGGCGCGACCGGTTGCTGGATCTCGTCGATGCAGCAGGTGCTCAGGGGCTTGTCGGCAATCGCGCTCAGGAGAAGCAACTCAGCGACGCGCGCGAACAGATTCGCAACCTGCGTGAGTTGATCGAGCAGGGTCAGCAGAGCCAACAGAACCAGCAGGATCGGGAAGGACAGCAGGGCGAGCAGGGTCAGCAGAGCCAGCAGAACCAGGAAGGACAGCAGGGCGAGCAGAGTCAGGAAGGACAGCAAGGCCGCCAGCAGGAGCAGGGCCGAAATACTCTGAGCGGCAGTCAAGGCAGTCAAGGCAGTCAAGGCAGTCAACGCGCCTTGATGCCGGCGCTGTCACCCGAGGGTGTCAGCGATGCCTTGAAGGCGCTTGAGTCGACGCTGGGTGAACTTGATGTCTCTCCCGAGCTGATCGACAAGCTTCGACAGAGCGCCGATGAACTCGCGGATGTCAGCATGGGCGGCACCAACGGGCAACGTGTCGAGCAGGCCTATCGAAAGCTGTCGCGTCAACTCGAGCAGATCGAACTTGGCCTGGCGGGTACTGACAGCACGAATGGCTCTGCCGCATCGAGAACCGAGCGCGCGGATGTGAATGACTCGGCAGCGGACTATTATCGGCGTCTTGGTCAGGGGTCGGGTGGTGACAACTAGGGCGTGTCAACAATTAGTTCGGTAGAATGACCAAGGTTGCACTATACACAGTGTTTGGCGTAATACAGGAGCTCAGACATGGCGAGGCGCTATG
>PDWI01003055.1_pt1 | contig 34815 bp, 39 predicted proteins | sample 1430891 | NCBI WGS metagenome assembly PDWI01 (sample SAMN01162508, study PRJNA174530) | Oral metagenome, whole genome shotgun sequencing project. | biome: Marine environment; feature: Marine mammal; material: Swab sample of the gingival sulcus; isolation source: swab sample of gingival sulcus... | reverse complement strand
CGTACTGGTCGGTGCCGTAAAGGTTACTTCATACGATACGTTTGTACCGCTACCAACGCCACTGGGGAAAGTGCTGTTTGCGCTGGGAGCGCTGTCGCTCATCCTCAGTTGTCGCGAGGTAACTTGGCCAGCGGAGACCGTACTACCCATCAGCGCGGGTATGGCCGTACCAACCACAAGCGCCAGCGCCGATAGTGCGGCCGCTGGGCGCCGTAGAGCTTTATAGTTGATATGCATATGTGTTTCTCCTTTGTTGTAAAGGTTTAATTAATATTTACATCACCAATGTACCACTGGGTGTTGTGCAATGCAAGTCATTTCAAAGATAAAATATGCACTTTGTTGTAATAAATATATATAATTGTTGTAAGAAATATACAGAATATTCCGTTACTAGACCGCTATTGGCACGCCATAATCCCAAAAATCACAAGCAAAACCGGCACATGTGGTAACAGTCCGGCGCATACGGTAACAGTTGACACGACGCGTTGACTTACAAGAGAGCGAAAGTTAAAACGTCGCCGTCGCAACGACGCTATGAGCGGCGGTATAACTTCCAGCTGGTGTAATTGGTGATATATTTGCTATATAGGAAATGGTGTATGTGGTGTAACTGCTGCTTTGCGTTGACCTGGCAATGATATCTCCGCTGTTGAAATGGAACATATCTGGCGTAGCATAATCTACTGGACTATTGGCAACTTCACCAAACCCAAAGGGCTCCGCAGGATAATCTGGATCGTGTGTTACGTTCGATCCAAATCCAGATAACGTATTGCCGTTTGCATCCACCGCGCTCACCGTGTTTGTCGCAAGATTCAGCCCAAACTGCTCGGTGCCAACTGACGAAGCACCATTGACGGCAGTCATTGTGTGGCTTGGTATGGCGAGAGAGTTACCGGCTATTTGCACGACGTAGCCTTCGCTCAGATAGGCCGACACTCTGAACTGCGCTGTGCCGGCATGCATTTCGTCTTTGCTAAGCACGCCTAAGTCAACATGCGGCGAACCGACAATTGCTGCACTAATCCAAGGAGTTCGATCGGTATTAAAACCAGCCTGCGCCTGAAAATTATTGCTACTCGTGTTGCCTACCGTTAGTTCGCCGGCGGATTGTTTCGCACAGTATTCGTTACCAGAACACGCCTCTAGTTCGCCGCCAGTACCAAAAAACGTTTCATTAACCTGATAGTTCGGCGACGACGACTGTTGAGCCAGCGCAGGCGCAAAACCGCCCAGCAACACAAAGGCGGCCGAGAGTAAAAACAGGCGAAGACATGTTCGATGTTTCATCATCATAGTACTCAAGCTTATTTTCTCGCACTTTCCGTTTCGATGCAAACCGACCCGCTACACGAAAACGACAGCCGCGGCCCATGCCGCAAACACCTGCGGATGTAAAAACGCGCCGATGAACTCGCGGGTGTCTATGCCAACGTAAAAGCACGCGTGAGTTCGAGTCGCAGATTTCCCTTTGTGTCTTACATGCGGTATGATGAAAGGCAGAATAAGCGTAAGAGAAATACTATGCCAGACGACGAAACAAAGAAAGGCGATGCTTCGAATAGCCTCGAAACACCCAGCATAAGCACTAGTTCGCTTGAGAACGCCGACACAAGTAGTCTCGAAAATGACACCGGAAGTACTGGAAGCGCAGAACGCACACCTGTTGCCGCCGCCAAAAAAGGACCGCTTCTACAGCGAATCGGTAAAAAGATTAACATATACCTACTCCTTTTCTTGCTGCTTTTGACGCTCGCTGGCGCCATCATTCTCGTCACCTATTTGACAAGTAAACAGCAAGGGAAAAATACCATCCAGACGCAATCGCTCAGCGACGATACCTTAAAGCAGCTCGCAACGAGCGACGTAACTGTCGGTCAGCCAAAACAGATCCTGAGCGTACAGAGTAACGCCGTCTTTGCTGGAAAGGTTTTGATTCGCGATAGTCTGGAGGTGGCAGGACCAATTCAGGTCGGCGGCAGCTTGAGCGTACCAGGCATTACCGTATCGGGCAACAGCGTTTTTGAACAGCTTCAAGTAAACAAGAGTCTCGGCGTTCAAGGCGATACAACCATTCAAGGACAGCTTTCCGTCCAAAAAGGATTGAGTGTCGCTGGCGGCGGTACGTTTGCTGGCCCCATCACCGCACCAGCTATTACAGTAAATACTTTGCAGCTAAACGGCAACTTCGCTCTCACACGCCATATTATCATCGGCGGCCCCACGCCGAGCCGAAAAAGCGGCACCGCTCTCGGAGGCGGCGGCACCGTTGCGCTCAGCGGCTCAGACACCGCGGGTAGCATCAACATAAATACCGGTTCAGGTCCTGCAGCTGGTTGTTTCGTGACGGTAAACTTTACCCAGAAATATAACTCGACGCCAAACGTGCTCGTTACTCCTGTCGGTGCCAGCGCTGGGAGCGTCGGATATTACGTCAATCGCAGTACCTCAAGCTTCAGCGTCTGCGCAGTCAATAACCCGCCGGCAAATACAAGTTTTGGGTTTGATTACTTCATCGTGGAATAGCTGCGCGCTATGCTTACGTTCAGCTAAGCTATCCAGCGCCACCAAACTCACCCCGCGACACCGACACGAGGCAGTTACACACTAAAGCTACCTACACATCCAAGAACACGACGACGCTATTTTCTTTGCTGTGCATAATGCCGTTTTGGATGCGGATTTTTTCTTGACCTCTTTCGGTGCGCACGATGATATCACAAGGCACGAGTAGTGTAATAAAGTTGTGATGTTCGGGCAAAATATCGAATGGACCCGTCTGATTGACGGCGCTGATGCTTTTTGCCTGTCCCTCAAAATATATTTTGTATGGAGCGTACACTTTGACGAACATTGAGCCATCTGCCGGCGCGTTTGATGACCGCCCCTGGCCATCGTTTTGACCGTTTTCGTTTGCTGCCGCTTTTTGCTCGTCAGCCACTAAACAATGATCTCCTCTATACTTTTCAATGTTTCTTCGCGCGTAAAAAAGTCACCCTTTATGCCGTTGTGTTTCGTCATGACATTCATGTTTTGGGAGAAGTTAGCGATTAGTTTTTTTGCCTTAGCGTAGTCTGCTCGATCGGCAGGCGATAGTTCGTTTTCGCCAATGATGGCAATGATGCCCTTGAGCGATTCATACTTCTGTAGCAATGCCTGCACCCGCACCGAAAGCATGTAGTGGCGCTCGCCGACTATCTCAGGCGTCAGCAGGCTAGAGCTCGTCAACGTAAGATCAACAGCCGGACGAATACCTTGTTCGGCAACCTTTCGCGACAAAACAATTATAGAATCCATTTCATGCTGAATAAACTGCACCGCTGGGTCGGATATATCATCGGCTGGCACATAAATGGTTTGTACAGACGTTATAGAACCATTCTCGTTAGAACTCAGGCGGTCTTGCAGCACTTTTACGTCGGAAAATACGGTCGGCTCGTAGCCGCCTTCGTTCGGAATTTGGTCGAGAATTGTACTCAGTTCGTTGCGCGCCTGAACGTAGCGGAACATGTTGTCGGCGAAAAACAAAATGTCTTTGCGCTGCTCGTCGCGAAAGTATTCCGCCGCAGCAGTCGCAGAAACGCCCACCAGTGAACGTTGCACAGGATTTTCATTCATTTGCGCAAAAAACATGACAGTATTTTTGAGCAAGTCGTTTTCGCGCAGCGTGTCCCATAGCTCATGGCCCTCGCGAATACGCTCGCCTATTCCAGCAAAAAACGACAGGCTGCCGCCGCCTTTTGCGGTATTGTTTATCAGCTCCATGGTCGTCACCGTCTTACCAACACCCGCACCGCCAATCACACCAACTTTCCGTCCCTTGACGAATGGCGTCAGAAAATCAATAACTTTGATGCCTGTTTCCATAATCTCCGGCTTCGCACCAGAAAAATTATTGCTGCGCAGCGGTAGCTTGAGAATGTCTTTGCGTTTTGCTTCTTCGGAGCTGATTGCATTTTGTCCATCAAGTGGATCACCGAGCGCATTCAATATCCGACCAATTGTCGGTTCGCCCAGAGGCACTTGTATGCCTCTATGCGTTCGTTGCGCCGTATCGCCCTTGAGTAGCGTCCGGTCAGTGCGTACGTTCAAACAGAAGGCAACCCCGCCCACCTCCAAATGGTCTACGAGCAGCTCTGTTTTAGCTTCGTTATCGACTGCGATAAGCTCGTTAATTTCTGGCGGATCAGCATCGAACTGTACCCGCACGACAAGATCTTTAACAGAAACAATCACACCAGCCATACATCACCCCTTTCATTCGCACCGCATAGTACGCCCCAAGCGTCAGAGCTCAAGCCGCTTCGACCATTTTCCTCAATACGCTTCCGACCGGTGCCACCGCGATGGTCTTGTACGCAAAAAATAACATGAGCCCCAAAGAGGGCGCGTAGCGGCAAAAAGGCGCGACCGCACAACGCGAAAACCAATATACGAAAGCCATGCTTTGTTCGAAAAAGTGCGCGCACTAATTGACCTCTCATGCAGCTGCTCCTGCCTTACTTTTCTTTATGCCATTGATGATTTCCTTCAAGCGTTCGTCCTTAACACCGCGTCGAGCGCGGTTATATGCAAGATGCAAGTCGGCTTTTTCTTCGTCAGCCCGCTGATGACTGGCGCTCATAGCACGAAAACGAGAAGCGTATTGGGCAAGCTTCGACTGCAAAATAAGCTGACTAAGCGCAATCTTCATCATAGATCGCTCCAGGTGAGCTGCCACCGCAAAACTGGTTGGTTCAAATATGTAGTTTTCTTCGCTGATCACTTCATCTGGCTTATCGCTGGCCAGCGCAGCGGTATGCACCGCCATGGAGAGAGAGATTTTTTTAACCTCCTGGTTCATGAGCGAAATGTACTGCTGATAAAACACGCTACATTTTCTGTACTCCTGCACCTCCTTGATGATAGGAGTGACATTGATATTTTTGTCTTTACTCGGCAGCTTATAGTACTTCCGAAACGACACGCCGCGCTGACTTAACTGCATAGCTCCGTGGTGACCAATGACGATTATATCGTTTTTGTCCTCTTTGTACTCATTGAGCATATTTTGGACAAGCTTTTGGTCAATATCGCCGCTAAAGCCGCCTTCGGCAGTGATAATAATGAACAGCTCTTTATCGAGAATTAGCTTGCCTTTGTCTTTCTCCTCGCGGCCAAAACTGAACAGACTGTCAACACGCAGCTGGGTGTAAATTTTCCATAGTTCGTCAAAAAACTGCGTCGACTCAAGCACCTGATTTTTCGTCTGGGCTATGCGCATACTCGCTATGCCTTCAAACACGCTGGTCAGCTCCACTAGCGTCGCCATGCTGGCTTCGTCTTTTGCGATTTCGTTGGGGCGCCTCACCGACAACCCCTTTCGGTCATTTCGCGTCCCGGATAATGAGCGCCTACTTTCAGACGACAAGACACAGCAGTAGGAAAAATGACGTTTGTTACGACCCGAAAACCAGCCCTCGAACTCGTCTGATTCATGTTTTGTTCTCCGGCCCCACAATATCCATAACCGTACCAACCGTAGCCTGCGCCCTTGCCTTCGCCTTTTGCCGCTCAAGGTCTATGGACATCATTTCGTCTATTTTTTTATCTATTTTATCTACCTCAGATTGCTCATCTAGCTCGCGAGACGATTCTTCGGGTTTCGTGGATCGATTTGCTTTCGAAAAAAGCGAGTGCACAAAGTCTGTTTTGCTTTCTTTGCTTTTTTCATATGGCTCTGCGACTTTTTGGGTTGATTGATTTTCGAGCGAGCCGTCGATGACTGCTTCTTCTTGGGTACGCAAGGTGGCAGTTTGGTTATGTTCTCCTGCAGTAGTTTTTTCGGTATCTTCTGCTACCGCAGCACCAGCGGGAGTCGTCTTTGGCTCTTCCTTCACGGTAGCAGCAGCGGAGGCTGAGGGAGTTTCCTTCTTGGCGGTTTCAGGCATTTTCTGCGGCTTTTCCTTTTCGGCAAGAGCGGTGACAGGCTCGGCAACAACTGGAATGCTAACAGCTGTTCGCGGAGCGGGACGAATGGTTTCTGGCGGTTTATCATTGCCTTCCGACTTGTCCGCGAGCTTTTCGGCAGGCGCTTCAGTTTCGGCAGACTGCGGCGCCTGGGTGTTTTCATGCTTCGCGCTCGTGTCGCTGGTCTGTTTGCCATCATCCGCTTGCTCTGACTTTGTTTCCGAAGCTTCTTTTTCGACTGTCTTTTGCGCTGACCGCAGCTCTTTGGGCGCGTTTTTTACGCACTCGCCCACAAGCATATCGTGTATGTTTTGGTAGTCGTCGTCTTTTTCGACCTTTTTGGCAAAATCATTGGCGTTAAGCTTAAGAGAGTTGATATCCAGTAACGCCCCTTCTTCAAGATTAAGAACGATGTCGAGCATAAGCTGCTGCGCCATAAGCGAAAACGTATCGCCAGGCGCTTGCGTGAGCAGTTCAAACACGCGTTTTCCGGTCGCCAGCGCCTTTTTTGCCTCTGGACCAAGCTCTGAACCGAAGTGAGAAAACTCTTCAGCTTGCCTATATCCGGCGAGCATTTTCAGGGTTTGAGCAGCGAGTTCTTTCTGGCGCTTGTTATGACCGACGCCGCCAGCGCGAGTAACGCTCAGACCAATGTTGAGCGCTGGGCGGATACCATTGCGAAATGTTTCCATGTCTAAAATCCATTGGCCGTCAGTGATTGACATGATGTTTGTCGGCAGATAAGCGGTGATGTCGCCATTTGCGGCATGTACCACGGGAATACTAGTCAAACATTTACCCGTTTCATCGAGACGACCCGCTCGCTCAAGAAGCGAAGAATGCGCGTAAAACATGTCGCCAGGGTAACTATCGCGACCAGGACTAACACCCGAAAGCAACGCCACTTCGCGATAAGCGTGAGCATGACTCGTGAGGTCATCGTAGACAATGATGGTATCTTGACCGCACTTCTGCCAAAGGTATTCGGCCATAGCACAAGCTACATACGGCGCAATGTAGCTCATGATAAGCGACTCAAACATAGTACTCACTACCACGATAGCTTTTTCCATGCCACCGTTTTCTTGCAGACGGGTCAGCAACGTGTCGACATCGCTACGGCGTTTAGCGATCAAGCAGTAAACGACGATTTGATCGGTGTTTTTTTGGTTGATCGCCAGCTGCGTGACTACTGTGCTTTTGCCCGACTTGCTATCGCCCAGAAGCGCCATGCGTTGCCCACGCACTATCGGGAATAGCGCATCTATAGCCGTCACGCCGCTTTCTAGCTGATCCTCTAGAAGTTTTCTGGTGTAGAGCGGCGGTGCTGTGTTGAAAACCGGCCACACAGCATCGGCTGGCACTGGCCCCTTGCCGTCGAGCGGATCGCCCGTTACCGAAACAACGCGCCCCACAAAATCTTTGCCCACTTTGCAAACCAGCTCTTGGTGCTGCAGCACTGCCACCATGCCAACTCGGAGCGGCTCCGATCCTAGGTGCAGAACGAGCACATGGTCATCAAATATTCCATTAATAAACCCTTTGCTGCCGTCCTCGAACATCACCAGAGCATGCAGCGCTGACGGCTGTAGGCCGCTCACTGCTATCAGAAATTTGTCGACGCCAATGACTTCACCTACTGGCTTACCGCTTTCGACGAGTTTTTCAAAGTGCTGATTACCAAAACTCATTGCCGGACCTCCGCGCCAACTGCTTGAGACGGCGCCTTTGTCGGCGGCTGGGATTGGATACTAGACGCTCGCATGCGCTGCATCAGTAATGTGCGCTTGTCGGCAAATGTTTTCCCAAGTGACATGTCAAAATAGCGGTTTGTCGTACGCAGAACACAGCCAGCACCAATACCTGGCTGTAAACCAACCGCTACAAGAACATGCGGGTGTACGTGCGTCCTTAGCCATAGCATGAGTTTCGCCAGAAAAACTGGTGACGGGTCGGCACTGAAACTCACGTGCAATTTGGGTGCGTCTTTGCGAAGGATTTTCAGAAACTCAAGTAGACTGTGGCGTGTATGAGCGTCGCGCAAATCCAGCCGGTTTGCTTCTGCTAGCTGGTCGAGTAATGCACTGAACTTCGGCAGCCGGACATCTGCTCCGCTGCGTATTTCATCACTCTTTATGACCGCTTCAATCCGCTCAAGTTCGCGAATCAACCGCCCAAGATCAACCATACCTACCACACCGGTCGGGAGCACTGGCGCATTTCGCAAGTTTTCAGGCGCCATGGTTTACGTCCTGTATGATTGCTTCACGATTCGCCTCTAAGTCTGCCAAGATGTACTCAAGCTGGTCGTTCAAATCGATTTGGTCGCCAATGGCAGCGAGTACATAGTGATTGATAATGTCGGTCATGTTTTGCTCGAACCGTTCGACCAGCTGCTGTTTTTCGGTCACGATTTGCTGCTGCACCTGCGCACTGAGCTGGGCACGCTGCTCTTCTATGGCGGTGTTCGTTTTCTGAATAGAGTCTATAGCAAGCTGCTTGGCGTCATTGATAGACTGCTCGTACTTCGTAAACTCTTCTTTGAGGTTACGTGTAATCTCTTTTTTCATGTACTCATTGAGCTGGCTAGTCGTCAAACGCAGGTCTTGCTGCAAAAACATGGCATTTTCAGATATGATCTTCTCAAAATGCAATCTACCCCTGTTACGAAGTTCTTCGCGAAAGGTGTCGTTAAAAATATGCTCAACGTCATCTTCAGCGGCTTTTTCGAGGTCTGCAATAGCACTTTTCTTCTTTTTACTGCCATTACCGACGCGCACGGCCATCCAAACAAAGGCAAGCGTGGCAGACAGCAGACTGCCGAGTATCAGTACGAGCTGCCAAATTGTCATATCCGTTTCCCCACCCCTATGTGCTTACGCTTATAGCTTCAGTAATAAGTATATCGCGATTAGCCCAATAACGAAAACTATTAGCCCAAATATAACAACCTGCACGAGACCGCGTAGAATTGTTTTTTTCGCTAAGGGGTTTCGACCTATAGACACAAGACTACTCCGCACGCCGCCGTACAGTAAGCTTCCTGTCAAGAAAATAGTAATGAGCAATATAGCAAGGCTAATGTATAGTCGCACCGTACTGACCGGCTTCCCAGCTATGCTTTCGCTCGATTTCCGTAAAAATGCCGGCACTGGCGGGCCGCTCACCGAAACCGCTAGAGGGTTGCGCGAAATGCCTATATCCACCTGCACGAGTCCTATGGCAACTTGCCTTTCTCCGCCTGCCGACTGTAGGGTCGTCGTACCGCTCACGTTCTTTTTGCCATCAAAGTTGGTCAATGCCTTTCCGAGTATAACGTTTTGGGCAGCGTCTGCTTTCATACCGACACCGTCAAGTGCCGAAATACTAATGATATCGCCATTTTTAATTGGTCCGTTCTGAGTACTCACAAGTGCATCGTACTTGCCGTTGCTCGCCACGTAAACTTGGTTTGAGCTATTGCTACTACCAAGGGAGACAACCGTGTCATTAGCGGAAACAACTACACCATGCATGGCTTTATCGGTCTTGTTTGTGAGCGGCATAACTTTTTGGCTATCATCTGGATCAAGCATGACAATCATACCCTTTTGCACCGCACCAGTAACGCCGTAGCCCTGAGAGACGGTCTGCGCCTGAACAACAAAAGGCAGCACGAGCATGCCGAACAGGCTCACCACCACAAAAAACCGATACCAAACATATAGACGTCGTCGCATTTCCTACTAAGTATAACCGCTTTACGACGGCGGTGCTACCCCCAGAAACGGCAATATTTCCTTGATACATTTTTTGTCGCGGCCGACCAGAACGTCTACGCCGCACCTTGCGTTATGGCGGTTCGTGCGAGCCATGTTTTGGCTATGTTCTGAACATTACGCCGCGTGCTGCGCAAAGCGACCCCGTGATTGTCGTTTTCTAGAGAAAACCAGCCGATCTGGCGTGCTATACTTACGGCATGTCTATTACGAAAGCTATCATCCCCGTTGCCGGCTGGGGTACGCGCCGGCTACCCATTACAAAAGCTATAGAAAAATGCATGCTGCCAGTCGGGAATCGACCCATGGTTGACTATGTCGTGCGAGATTGTGTTGCCGCAGGCATTACCGACATTTACTTCGTAGTTGGCGAGCAAAGCGAGCAGCTGCACGCCTATTACCGCGATAATCCCGAGCTGACCGACTACTTAGTGCGAAACGGCAAAGAGAGCCTGCTGCCGCTCATCGAGACGCCACAGGTTAGCTTTCACTACATCGTCCAGCCGAGCTACGGCAAATACGGGACAGCTGTGCCCGTTGACCTTGCCATGCCCTACATAGACGAAGGCGAGTCTGTCCTGGTGGTCATGGGAGATGATTGCCTTTACAACCCTGGCGGGGAATCAGACATCGCGAGACTAATTGCCGCCACCCCCGAGGGGCAGAGCGCCATTTTGGGCGTACCTATCGCGAATGATTCCATCCAAGCGTACGGTCATATTGTGGCCGACGAGCAGAGCAACTTGGTACGTATCATTGAACATCCTGATCCCATGCCAGAACGTTTCCTCAAAAATGTCAGTAAGTATGTACTGAGCCATGAGATGCTACAAGCCGTCAGCAACTATGTCGCCGAAGAGATCGATGATGGCAAGGAATATTACATCTTTCACCCATTTCAGAACGTCATCGAGAACATGCTGGCACTACCGAGGGCTGGCTTCATGCCAACCAAATCGTCCTCTCCTCCCCCGCCCCAGAAACCATTTTGGGAGGACAGTCCTCCTGAAATTGGGTTTTTACAGATTCGATAATTTTTCTTTATCTGTAAAAACGATGTTTTATTTACTTTTTGTTATATCTGTTAGGGCAGTTACGGTTTCTTCTATGTCGGCCGTTGTCGTTGAACGACCCGTCGTAAGGCGCAAACTACTCCGTGCCGTTTTGTCATCCACTCCCATAGCGCGCAGCACATGACTCGACTCCGCGTTGCTCGCGCTACATGCTGAACCGGCGGCAGCCAAGATGCCTCTTTGTTCCAGCTGAAGTAGCACTCGTTCATTGTCGAAACCTGGTAAAGCGATGTGCATGTTGTTTGGCAAACGGTGTTTCAACGAGCCCGTGATGGTCGCGTTTGGGAGGGATCGGCGCAGGAGGGCAATAGCATAGTTTTTCACTTCGTTGAGTCGCTTTGTTTCGTCTGGGCGCAGACACTGCGCCTTACTGAGAGCCGCCGCAAAGCCAACTGCACCTGCAACATTTTCTGTACCGCTTCGGTAGCCGCCTTCTTGGCCACCGCCGCATATCACTGGCGAAAGCTGGACGCGGCGCGCAACGTAGAGCGCTCCGGTTTGCTTAGGGCCGTAGATTTTACCACCGTTCAACGTCATGAGATCTACGCCGAGTTTTTCGACATGGAGATCGAGGTAATTTGCTGCCTGGCAGGCATCGGTGTGAAAATATAGCGGTACGTCGTTGCCCTGCGCTTTTCGCTCGCGCCGAACTTCTTTCAGCATGGCGGCAATGTGGCGCAAGGGCTGGAGGGTGCCAACCTCGTTATTTGCGTACATCACGCTCACCAGCACCGTATCATCTGCAATTTTTCGACGAAGATCAGTCAAATCCACCCTGCCCTGCTCTGTTACGAGCGCAGCGGAGCAATTAAACTTTCGGGCTGGCGCAAGGACAGATTCATGCTCGACTGCGCTCACCACGACCGAACAGCCAGGAAAATGCGTCATCACACCAGTTATCGCGAGATTATTTCCTTCCGTGCCGCCCGCCGTAAAGACAATTTCTGGCGATTGCACGCCGAGCTGCTGCGCAACCGTTGTGCGCGCGGTTTCTAGCGCCTCCTTTGCTTGCCGAGCTGGCAGGTATACAGCCGAGGGATTATAAAAAACATCAGAAAAATACGGCTGCATCGCCGCCAACACTTCTGCGCAAATCGGCGTTGCCGCGGCATAATCCAAATAAATCATATGGGTATTTTACACCCCTGACGCCGCAAGCATCGGATCGAACTTCTCGTGCATTCGACGCTGATACTCATTGATGGCCGCACCGAATCGCCGCGCTTCTTCGAGCGACACTGGCTGATATGGCTGTCCGTCTTGCGCTTTGAAAATACCCTGCGGGCGAATATCATATCGAGTTGTGCGAATCTGGCGCACGCCCTTGGCGTCTGTCCATTCCTCATGCCAAACCCATGTGTGGCGGTCAAGACAAAAAAACTCGCGCCGTGTACCCTGAGGAATTTCCCCAAACACTTTTCCTCCCATTTTAGCCAAGTCGCGAAGGATATTCTGGTGGATAGCCGCCCTTCTGGTTTCAATGTCTTGCGATGGTAGAATGGCGAGAAGCTTTTTTAGCATGTTATGCTGCCTTTCCGAGTACTTCCGCAACCTTCTGGCGAGCCTGATCGATAGATACGACATTACTGCCATCTACACCAACTGATTCGCCAGCTTCCGGGCCTTTTACAGGGGGAGCTTGATTCACCAGTTTCTGCGGTTGCGGGCCTTGTGAGCCGCCGAGAAGCATGCCGTCAACCACATCAGACAGAGTTTCTGGAACAGACGCTACTGGAGCAGACTGTGTATTTTTGATAGCTTTTTCTGCCACCGTCTGCCGAAGTCCTTGCGGAAGATATACCGTAGAAATAACTTCATTACCAATCCGCACAGACGAGTCGGTGTCGCGCATTACCTCGCCTACTAAACTCTTTTCCACCTCATTCAGTGGCGACGGCGCTTCGTTGACTACTTCTGGGTTCTTGCCAGTAAATGGGCTGAACGATAACAACATTCTATAGCTCTACTTTACGTTAAATAGTTCCGCCGCGTTTGTGGTAGTCGCGCAAGCTAGCTGATCGAGCGTTTCATCTCGCAAATCCGCTAGATATTCCGCAGTCCTCACCACATGTTTCGGCTCACAGATTTTACCACGAAAAGGTTGCGGGGTCAAGAAAGGGGCGTCGGTTTCTAACAGGAGTGACTGTTGTGGAATTGTGCGATATGTCACAAGTTGCTCTTCATCTTTCGTGAATGTCGCTATACCATTTACGCCTATATACAGACCTCTTGCGAGCGCCCGCTCTACGTTCGCCTGCGTGTCGGTAAAACTGTGCAAAACACCCCGCACGTTTTGATAACTGTCATATATCTTCCAGAAATCGCCAAATGCGTCCCAACCCTGCTCTGTTGCATCGCTCGACCGCACATGGAAACTCAAAGGCAAATCACGTTCGCACGCCACATGTATCTGAAACCTGAGTAGCGCGTCCTGTTCTGCCTGAGATGCATGCCGATAGTAGTAGTCGAGACCGCATTCGCCTACCGCTACCACCTTTGGCTCTACGACCAGTTCTCGAAACCGCGCCGCCGCCTCTGGCAAAACACGAGCCGCCCCGCCGCCACAATCATCTTGGGAGGACAGTCCTCCTGAGATGGTTTTCTGTGTTGTAGTATATTTTTTTGCTTCGTGAGGATGCATGCCTACTGCCGCCCAAACGTTCTCATGGGCTTGCGCAAACTGCACGGCAAGTTCGCTGTCCTCCAGCGTCGTCCCAACGACAATGAGCCGCGATACGCCAGCCGCTCGCGCAGCCTGCAAAACTGACTCAGCCGTTCGTGCGACACCATCGCTGTGCCATTTTTTGTGCAAGCCGCTTTCGGGCGCAGTAATCTCGTGTATGTGACAGTGTGTGTCGAAAAATTCAATCATATACTAGCCAATTTGTTCGCCGCAAGATACTGTTTGAGTCTTGGATTTTAGGCCTACGAACGAATTGCGTTTCATGCCGACTCGTCTGGTACTTCGTGTTTTGGAAAGAGCGTACCGTCTTGTTGGCGAACGATTCCGTCGGCAAATATTGCCTGAATTTTGGCGGCCGTGACAGGCAGGAAGGGTTCGAGCAGTTGTGCAATCTCTAGCAAATCACTGGCAAACCCAGCAAGTATTTCTCGCAAATGATCGGCGTCGCCCAGCTTGGCAACTTCCCACGGCTTTTCGGCATCTATGAGCTGGTTGAGCCCGCGCACCTGTTCCCACACACTGTCGAGCGCACGGTCAAACTTACAGAGTTCAATCGCCTCATAATACGCCCCCGTGTCGTGTTCCGCTTCTGGAATGTCGCCGATGATACCGCTCTGATACTTCATCACCATTGCGGCGGTGCGTTGTACCGCATTGCCGAGCTCATTTGCCAGCTCGTTGTTGTACGCTGCGTCAAACGCTTCCCAGGAAAAATCGCCATCTTCATAACTCGGCACATGCCGCAAGAAGTAGTAACGAAACGCGTCGGCGCCGTATTTTTCAATAATATCGTTCGGACTAACACTGTTGCCAAGCGATTTGCTCATTTTCTTGCTATCTACCGTAACGTAGCCATGCACATACAGTTGCTCCGGCAAAGACAGCCCAAGCCCCAGCAATATACCCGGCCATATCGCCGCATGAAAACGGAGAATCCCCTTGCCTATCACCTGTACATTGGCTGGCCAGTAGCGCTTGAGATCTTCATGCTCTGGATAGCCGAGCACGGTTATATAGTTGAGAAGCGCGTCGAACCACACATATATAACCTGGCTGGGATCATCTGGTACCGGAACACCCCAGTTTATTTTGTCTTTTGGCCGCGAAATACTAATGTCGTCCAATCCTTCGCGCAGCAGCGAGAGGATTTCGTTGCGCCGCGAAGCAGGTGTTACCAGCAGCTCGTTCTTTTCTATAGCCTCTCGGATGGGGCGCGTATAATTACTGAGGCGGAAGAAATAATTTTCCTCCTCAATTTTTTCGTACGGCCTGTTGTGGTCAGGGCAAATGCCCTTGTTTTCCTGCACAACCGTTTCGGTGAAAAAGTCTTCGTCGCCAGTGCAATACCATCCAACATACTTGTTTTTGTAGATGTCTTTTGCAAGCGCCTTCCAGACGATCTGCACGCGCTGCTCGTGCGCTTCGTCCGTTGTCCGAATAAAACGATCGGGCTTGACCTCAAGCGCTGCAATGAGGTCGCGGAATTTTTGGGACATCTGATCGGAAAAAACCTGCGGCTCGAGATTGAGCTCGGTTGCGCGCTCGGCTATTTTGCCGCCATGTTCGTCGGTACCCGTGCTAAAAACTGTGTCGTCGCCGCGCGCTCGCGCCGCGCGCGCGAGTACGTCCGCCATGACAAACTCCATAGCATGCCCCAGATGCGGTTCGCCATTTACGTACGGTATAGAAGTGGTTACATAGTATTTGCTCATCAGTTTATTCTACCTTATTTTCGAGTTATGAGAAGATAATGGGTTGAGAAAAATCATGCCCGCACGGGCATCGAAGGCAGCGCGAGCAGCCAGTACGTTAAGACACGTTTCATAGACGAGCATTGTACCATGGACCAAACGTTAACCCAGTAAACACACGGGGAAGGTCAGACCAAAGACAAAACGCCGCTTTTCAGCGACGTTCTGTCTTTGGTGGGCGAGGAGGGACTTGAACCCTCAAGGCTTATTCAGCCAGCGGATTTTAAGTCCGCCGCGTATACCAATTCCGCCACTCGCCCGCAACGACGCAAAGTTCGCACGTCTTAGCGCATGCAGTACCCATAGCACTACTCGCGGGTAGTTTCGCTCCTGCTATCCAATACCTCAGCGCAATACTACCATTTTACCAAATCGTAGCAGATTCGTGTCGACATTATTGGCTCGTACGTTTTTTGCACACGCGTCAGCCGGCTTACCAGCTGCCGCCAGAACCGCCGCCGCCGAAAGAGCCGCCGCTAAACCCACCAAAACCGCCGCTGCTTCCGCCGCTTCCGCCAAAAAACCCGCCGCCACTGTGCCAAAAACCTGTACTATCGCCGCTGGCTGCTCGCGCCCGATAGTTTTTCGACAAAACATAGTCAAGCAACAACCCAAAAATCACGCCCAAACCAAGCACAATAAAGGCAACGAGCGCGGCCGCAGTGAAAAATAGTATTATGCCTGGTATGGCGCCAGCTACACCGCCCGCCCACCAACTTTTACTACGCGCAAAAAACGACAGGAGATAGGCAAACATAAAAAAGCTTCCATATATGAGGACCTCGCCGCGTTCTGCGGCCGATTTTCCAGATTTTGATTCGCTGAGCCGCTCGCCGCCTATAACCGCAATCATGGCATTAACTCCCTCGGTTATGCCACCTGTGTAATCGCTTTTTTTAAACGCAGGAGTGATCTTTTCGCGGATGATGAGGTTGCTTTGCAGGTCGGTGAGGTATGGCTCTAGCCCACGGCCAACCTGTATGCGCACCTTTCTGTCTTCAAGCGCAACAAACAGCAGCGCCCCATTATTCGCTTCCTTGCTGCCCACACCCCAACTTTGCGCAACACGAAAACTGTAGTCAAAATCATCTTCACCTTCTAGGCTTTTCAGTGTCATGACGGCGATTTCATTACCTGTTTTGGCCTTATAGTCAGTGAGTGTTTGGCTGAGTCGCGCTTCTACCGCGTCATCGATGATGTTTGCCTGATCAAGTATGGCAGTCCGCGAGGGCGGTGGCGGAATATCGAGCGCAGAAACAGTCCCTAGTCCAAAAGCCAAAACAGCTCCTGTGGCAAACACTGTGGCGATAGTTCTATTCATGTTGCAACTACATTATTCCTTTTTGATCGTAGGAGGTGAAGCTCAAAGCTTGTTTCGAAAACACATACGCTCAAACTGCTCCAGCGGCTACCAAAGCGCTCAAAACAGCCACCCTACTACTCGGTTTACTGAGCGGTGTTTGGTGCTGCCTGGTTTTCGGTAAAGTTAACCTTGGGAGCAACTTCGGCGCCTGTTTCGGCTTCATACAGCACTTTTTTATCGAAACCAAATATGCCAGCTAGCATGTTCTTTGGGAATTTCTGAATCGTGGTGTTGTACTGCGTGACAGCTGCGCTATAGTTGTCGCGCTCAACTTTTACGCGATTTTCGGTGCCTTCCAGCTGAATCATAAGGTTTTGAACGGTTTTGTTGCTTTCTAACTGCGGATAGTTTTCTACGACCACAAGCAGGCGGCCCAATGCACTTTCGTACTGCCCAGCTGACTGAAGGCGATCTTCGGCTGTGCTTGCGCCAGCATACTTCGTGCGCGCCTTGGCGAGCTCGCCAAACACCTTTTGCTCCTGAATTTGCGCGCCTTTGACGCTTTCGACCAAGTTTGGCACTAGGTCAAATCGCCGCTGATAGGCGCTATCAAGCTGCGCCGCAGCTTGATCGGCTTTGTTTCGCTGCGTCACCATGCCGTTATATCCGCCGACAACCCAGCCGATGACCATCAGCAACAGTACGCCGACTACAGCAGCGATTTTCATACCTTTTGATAGCTTCACTTTTTACCCTCCTCTTACGATATGCTTTTACTATAGCACTCGCCGCGACGATTGCCGATGACGATGATGAACTTTCCGCTCTTTACGTTCTTTCTGCCCCAACTGCGCGCTGCCGTGCATCGACGCCGCAGCAACAGCACAGCCCCTCAAGACCTAGTCATAACACCCGCGCAAGGGCTTTGGGTGTCGCGATAACCTTGTCTATGAGCGCATCGCGGCAGGGGTCGCCCGTTGCAGGCTGCAGTGCAAAAATCGGCTTGGCAAGCGCGCTCGCATAGGCCATCTCCATTGTCACGCTCGCCCCGACATAGCTGTCTTTATTGAACACATAGCACACTTCCGCTTTGCGTATCCAGTCGAAATGCTCCAGGGTTAGCCCCTTAAACAACTTATTCGTCACGTAGGCCGTTTCGAACTGCGTATCTTCGGAAATCACTTCGTCGAAACTTGGCGCAAACACTAACACACCCATCTTCTCTAGCTCAGCGCAAAAAACCGCAATCTCTTCACGGTACTTTTTGCTACCACACACAACAACTGATTTCATAGACTTAATGGAGGCACGTACGAGAGTCGAACTCGTCTAAAAGGTTTTGCAGACCTCTGCGTAACCGCTCCGCCAACGCGCCACTCAGCATGTAGTATACCGTACTGCGCCCGTAAGTATAAATAGACGAGTACTAAAACCAACTGCTCTAGAACCTCTCCGCTATCTCTCTTTCGTTACCGAAATTTTTAGATTGTAGGCGAACATAGTGCACATTGCGGAAGAATACTGGTTTTATTTCGAAAACACGTGTAACGTTTGCAGACAGCCTAGGGAAATTGCAGTCGAATATGAGGGTAGCGGAGAGGTTCTACGCCGCTCGCTCAAACACCAACTGCTGCGCAGATATATTTGGCCCTGTTTCCGGTCGAAAGCCCGCTATGCATGCTGCCAGGTAGAAGTTGAAACCGCGCGTAAAGCGGTCAATTTGCTCTGAGGTTCTGCCTTCTTGCTCCCACAGCGACCTTAGCTGCGGAAGGTTGTCATTGAATCGCCGCAGCCATTGCTGGATTGTCAGCGCATATGACGCCCCGAGTTCGCTCGGCTCCATAGCGAGCCGCGCAAAACCGCGCTCCGTCATGTGCTGGTCAATGGTCGCAACCGAAGGCAAGCAGCCGCCTGGGAAAATCGCCGTGTTCGCAAAGCTCCTCCGATTGTGCTGGCTAGCTTCCTGCTCTTTCCTGACGGTTATTGCCTGCAAGACAACGCGTCCATCGGGCTTCACGAACCGATCCAATTCACCAAAGTAGGTCCCGTAGTCGCGCCAATCGACCGCTTCTATCATCTCGACAGAAATAACTCTGTCATATGGTTCCTCACTGGTATGATCTCTGTAGTCTTCGCCGACAAACTGAACTTGACCCGTAAGACCCTCAGCTTGTGCGCGTTCTTGAGCTATCTTCAGCTGCTCGTCCGAAACAGTCAGCGAGACTATTTTTACGTCCGGATTTCTTTTCGCTATGGCAATCGCCAAACCACCCCAACCGCCTCCCACTTCAAGTATGCGCATGCCTGGTTTTAGACCAAGCTTCTCAATAAGCGCATCGACTTTTGCTTCCTGCAGCTCTTGCAGTAATGCGTCGCCCGTAGTACCAGCGTGTTCTGGTAGAAATAGCCCCGATGAATATTGCGTCAGTCGAGGATCGAGCATCCCTTCGAACTCATTTCCGTTGTTATCGCGGTAGCCGACGAATATCCGCTGGTCGGTATCATAGTGTTCGGCTATTTCGCCTTTTGTGCGTTCTGTGCTTTCAGTCCACTCGCGCCGCGCACGCCAGTCCCTGAAGGGGGCGGTGACTTGCGCCGCTGTGCGGCCAACCCGCCGGAGCTGCCGAGATCTTTCACTCAATGCCATCACTACCGCAATCAAGCCGTCGGCTTCTCTGTGCCCAGTGGCAACACCCTCTGGTAAGGTTGTAGCAGCGTTTGGCCGCCACCGCGACCCGTGCTTATCACCGGTGTAGCCATAAAACAGCCCGAGGTCATGGTGCCTCGTAAGCGCCGTAGTAACGGTCTTAGGCTCCCAAACATCCATCACCGCCTCGCAGCCATTGCCGTACGGTATACGCCACTGCTCAGACTCGCGCCCGTCTTCGCCGATTATTCTTTCGCGCTCAACGCCCATCGCCGAAAGCAACATCCCCCCGCCTTTCGCAATAATCGTGTCACGTACTCCGCCACACCTTAGTACCTCCGAAAACGGATCTACGCTAGGGTCCAGATAGTCACGAAAATGCTCTGCCACAACCAACTCCTTTGTTGCGATAATTTTGCCACGTCCACGTAAACTGCGCAAGTTCCTGACTGCGCTATTTTCAAAAACTACCAGCTCAACGGCAAGCCGATGCTCAAGTCAGCAGTACAAACACGCCGAGACCGATGAGAATGAGGCCGGCTATGAGATGGAGCTTGTCTATGTGCTGTTCGCGTAAACGAGCGAGCGTGTCGGTACTCATGCCGTACGCCACGAGGAACGTTAGTATTATCATAGGCGAAATAAACACGAGATTATACAACGCAAGATACCAAAACAACTGGGCGTCTAGCGGACTACTCGCGAGCAAGCCAAGAATCACAATATACGGGCCGCTTGTGCAGGGCAACAGAAACAGCGACACAACCAAACCAGCCGCCGCAGCACCAATTGGGCTCGTCACCCGCTCTAGCACATGTATCATGCGTGGCCGCCACGACATTGGCACCTCCAGGGGCGGTGTTTTGCCATACCACAGCCAATCTTTCAGGTTAAACAGACCGAGTATGATAGCCAGCACGCCGATAATCGTCGTAAATACACTGGCTGCACTACCCAGCGTCAACGCCTTGTATAAACCAAGCCCCATAAGAACATATGACATAAACACAACAACGCTAAAGGCAAGACCGCTCGCAATCACTTTGGGTCGGCTGTGTTTTTGCGCCAGCACCGTGCCGAGCAGCACCAAAAGCACCGCAAAGGCGCACGGATTTATAGCATCTACCGCCGCTGCACTCATAATCACCCATGTCGACAGGCTATCGCGGCCAGTTTTTAGCGTACTAATAGTTTGGCGTTCTGGTGCGGTATTTTCTGTTTTTTGGCGAGCTTTTTCCGGCGATAGATACGCCTCTGCTACTGGGACGAATTCGGCTATAATCTGCTTGTCGCCCGAGAGCACTCGTTCGCCAATGATGACGGTTGGCACACCCCGCGACTGGGTCGGTATACCCAAACGATCCATATCTGCGGTAAACGCCGCCGCGTTCGCTCGGTTAAAATAAACCTCTCGCTTAACCAACGGATATTTGTCGTAAGCACGAATACGCGCAAAGAAGTCATCTACCTTGGCGCAATGCGGACAGCCTCGACCATAATAATGTATGATCTCTTTGGTGCTCTGCTGCTCGCGCTGCATGTCGCCCGCACTCTGCGCAGAGACGAGAGCTGACCCGCCCCAAGCGATGCTCGCTGCCAGCATGATTGCCGTAAAACCTATCCCAGACAAAACATAGCGCAGTCTTCGCATAAGCACTATTGTAGCACTTACGCCCTCACATGTTTAGGTTTTGCGCGCAAACTGCCGAGCAACTGACTGGCATCATACGGCCGCTTGCATATCTTGAACTGTCCGACTATAATTTCATTCGCTAGATAAACGAACATGCGGGTGTAGCTCAGTTGTTTAGAGCGCATCCTTGCCAAGGATGAGGCCACGGGTTAGAGTCCCGTCACCCGCACCAAAAAGTGACTTTTGAGACGCCGCTAAAGCGTCTCTTTTTTCTCACCCCCGAAGATTGAGGTAATTTCATTGGCATAAACATTATTCTCAGCGTCTACGTAAATTTTATCCGTAAATAGCAATTGTTTACACCGTTTATATCGATCATCCTTAAGCTTAAACGCCTTTCAAAATATTGGTATAATTGTACTTGCTTAAACCAGTTAAAGTGATATTTTGTATTCATTTCTTTGTCGAGCGATGAAACCTGTGAGTCGGCGTCCGTTCAACAAATTGTTAGACTTCATCCTTTTAGCTGGCTTAGTCACCTAGGTTGTCATTTATGTTCTTGGCGCTTGCAATAGATAAGGAGGCAATATGAAAGATAGGAAAAAGGGCAAAAGTCTCGTAGGATTTCCGTCATCTTTTACAGTATTAGATATTGAGACAACAGGGCTAGATACGACTTTCGATAGCATTATCGAGCTAAGTGCTATAAAGGTAAAAGACGGTAGTGTTATTGACACTTTTTCTACATTGGTTAATCCTGAGCGACCGCTTGATGGGTTTATAACTGAACTAACGGGTATCACGGATGATTTACTACAAAACGCACCAACCATCGAAACTGCACTCGGAAGTTTTATGGAGTTTTTGGGAAGTGATGTAGTGGTCGGGCATAACGTAAACTTTGATATAAACTTTATCTACGATGAATATAGACGGATCGCGAGCAGTGACTTTACTAACGATTTTGTTGATACACTACGGCTTGCTCGCTTTCTACTTACAGACTTAGATCATCATAGGCTTAGCGATTTAGTGGAGTATTTTGGCTTATGGCTAGGTGTCAAGCATAGAGGTTTGTCTGATGCCAATGCTACTCTTGGAGTGTTATCGGCTTTATACGATAGGGCCGTTGAGCAGTATGGCGATATCGTAAGTTTCGAAACGGCGTTTATGAGCAGACGATACACTCACAAGGCTGGCGTGAAAGCGAGTGATATAACGTCCACAAACACTAATTTTGACACGACACACCCCCTGTTTGATAAAAATTGTGTATTCACTGGTAAACTTGCAAAAATGCCCCGAAAAGAGGCGTTTCAGTTGGTGGTAGATTTTGGTGGACGCGTTGAGGACAGCATAACTAAAAAGACTAACTATCTTATTGTTGGCTCGCTAGAGTACTCACATACCATAGAGAAGGGCAAAAGCAAAAAAATCAAAAAAGCTGAACGGATGATACTCAACGACGAGGATATACAGATTCTATCTGAAAATGCTTTTTACGATATTTTGGGAATATGACAGTTTGCGAACATTTAGAGACATGTTATCCAGTGTATGACATAACCATAAATCAGGTCTTCGTCTCCAAATGGTATCTTATGGTATCAACAGTTGATGGTTCGGAGCCCTTGAGCCGCTCCCCATATGTGCGAGACGATGAGGGAAGCTTTCGTTAGTGGTCTCCAGTTGCCTATCAACACTCACAGAACATATCATCAAACCCTGACGCTATATTACGATCTTTAACGCACAACTAACCGAAAATGATAACATAGGCTTGTTAATTCAGGCTTCATAGCCGTCGACACTGAGGGCCACGACCAACTCGACTTTCACTATGCCTGACTTTCTGCCGTGATTATCAACGATTTGGCTATCAGCGTAACACCGTTGCGTCCAGCTATCATGGCTGTATGATCGCTCAATTCGCACAGAACAGTCAAGTTCTAGGTGCATACGCGTTCGTTTACCCTATTTGCCCTTGCCGCTTCAATTCACTAATAATGAATATTATTCTTTATTATTGACTTATGAGCACTTATCTGGTAATATCCTATGTACACGATGGCGCTTAGGCAGCGTGTTGTTCACGCAAGGAAACGGGCTAGGTACGTAGTCGAAAGGAGAATTGTCTTATGAGACTGTGTGATATCGACAAAATCACTACTATCGATGACCTTATCGAGGGCTTGCATTTGCGCCTACAAACACTTTATAGCGAGCGCTCTGCGCTGCTTGGACATAAGCTGACGGAAGTTGATCTTTCGCGAGACAGTCGAACGACAAAGTCAAAAACAAGGCCCAAAAGAGCCGCCACAACCAGAAAAAAATCATCGAAAACGCTCCAACACAAAACAGCCAGCCGCTACGAAGAAGACCGGTACGACATAGACGAAGCTACACTCGCTTCACTCGACCTCAGCCTGCGCTAGACCGTTAGCCATCAATGCGTGGAACCACAACGCAAAGCCTAGTTCATTTTCTACAAGATCAACCACGCTGCGCCATTAACTACCGAAAAACATAACCGTATTGCTATACTGGTAGCTATGGCGAAGCGCAAGCGCACACAAAAACACAGCCCATCCATAGATTACCGCACACTTCAGCGCCGTTGGCGAAGCTGGAAGTACAAAAACACCGCCCTGCTCATTGTGAGCCTCGTGGTTTTTTATTATTTGCTGCGCACGCCTGGGGTTGATTCGCTTATAAAAGGCATCGGCGCACTTGGCTACTTCGGCGCATTTCTGAGCGGCATCTTTTTTGTTTCGACGTTTACGGTTGCTCCTGCGGCGGTCGTGCTTTATCACTTGGCTGCAACAAGCTTGCACCCCGTGGAGATAGCGCTTCTGGCTGGACTCGGCGCCATGGTGGGGGATTATTTTTTGTTTCGTTTCATGAAAGACCGCGTCTTTGCCGAACTTTTGCCCTTACTGCACCGCCTGCACACACCGCGCTTGCGAGTCATGTTTAAAAGTCCGTACTTTGCGTGGGTTTTGCCGGTGGTCGGCGCTTTCGTGATTGCATCACCCTTGCCGGATGAGGTCGGCGTCAGCATGCTCGGGTTGAGCCATGTAAAACGGTGGCAATTCTTTTTACTGGCATTTACTCTCAACGCCATCGGCATTTTTCTCGTTGTGACTGCCGCCCAAATAGTAAAGCTATGATACCCTTGCATATACCAAACATTTGTGATAGTATAATTTTCATGGTCAAAAAGTTTTTTGGTTTTAGCTTCTTCGCCCCCGCTATGGAGGCTGTGACGCTTTAGCCCGAAAACCAGCAAAGCACCACCGCCTCCCCTCGGAGGCGTTTTTTGTTTATCACCATAAGGAGACTGTGTGCATGTCCGGTATCAATCCAGAGTCAATCGCCATTCAGGGAGAGCCTGGCTCTTTTCATCATCAAGCTGCCAACTATCTATATCCGGACAATGGCTATGAGCTAGTCCCCTGCAGACGATTCAGTGACGTATTTTCGGCTGTATCGTCAGGCAACGCTTCTCACGGGTTAGTTGCAATCGAAAACAACTTATACGGGTCGATCAATGAAACCTATAGCTTGTTCCGCGAGCATCCAGACATGCGTATCAGCCGAGAAGTACGAATGCGGATTGGACAATGCCTTATTTCTCACAGGCCCACTACTCTGGAAAAAGTCCAGGAAGCTGACGGTAGCGTATACGTCAGATCGCAATCGCCCGCTATCGCACAAGTGGAACACTGGCTCCAAGATAATCTTCCTACTGCACACATAGAGTATGTAGACGATACTGCACTCAGCGTCCAACAAGTGATGAATTCTGACAATCCGAACGATCTCGCCATCGCAGGTCATTTTGCAGCTCAATATTATGGTGCACACGTCGCGGCTGCGGACATTAACGACGATCCCCACAACTACACTCGATTCGTCCTTTTCAGTAATCGCAACGAAATAAACCCAGATGCTTCTGCTTCTTCTATCATCTTGGATACCTCACGGAAGCCCGATAGACCTGGGTTGCAGCTTAGTGCGCTAGCGATATTGTTTGCGTTTAATATAAACTTGACCAAAAACCATAGCCACCCTCGAGGCGGTAAAACGCAAGCATACGATTTTTATTTAGACACTGATGCTCCTCTTGAGTCACGCAGAATGCAACTGGCAATAAAATCGCTTCGAAAAGCGCGGTTCGGTGTGCAGGAGCTCGGAAGCTATGACAGAGTGGCTGCTTGAGTATTTTCCTCTGTTCGACTACAATATGCAGCTAGCATGGCTCTTTAGCTCGTCGCTGCGGAGCAGCGCACATGAACATTTGTAGAGCAGAGGCCAGACCGGTTCGTACCTTTCAATCTAGTCGTCGTGCATAATACCAACGCCAGTAATGGCTCTTTAGCTCAGTTGGTAGAGCAGAGGCCTGAAGAGCCTTGTGTCCCCAGTTCGAGTCTGGGAGGAGCCACCAAGAAAAGACCATCACGAAAGTGGTGGTTTTTTCGTGGCTGGAACCGAGCAGACGAAGAACTGGATGCGAGAGCCGAAGGCGAACCATCAGTTCGACGCCAGCGTAGTCACGCGCAGGAACTTGTTCCGAGCATGACACCAGATCTAGCTAATAGCCGCGCCGAAAGCGTAACCAACGGCATAGGTAATAGCCATGGCGAGTGCACCGCCCACGAGAACGCGCACCACCGCAGCACGCTTATTTGCGCCGCCGTACACAGCGCCATAGTAGCCAGTCAAAGACAAACCTATCACCACCGCAACGAGTGTTATCGGTATGCGCGTTTCATCTGGCGAAAGTACTGCTGCCAGCAACGGCACCGCGGCACCAAAACCAAAGGAAAAGAACGAGGCCATTCCAGCTGTCACTGGGTTTGTTAAGTCGTCTTCATCGAGCTTGAGTTCAGTTTCCACATGCGCACGAATAGGGTCAACCGCCGAAAGCTCTTTCGCAAACTGCCGCGCTGTTTGAGGCGACACACCTTTTTGCTCATAGTACCTCGCGAGGTCTTGTAGCTGCCCTGCCGGATCGGCTTTGAGCAGTGCTTTCTCGCGTTTGATAAATGCGCGTTCGACATCACGCTGCGTACTTACCGAAACGTACTCGCCGAGCGCCATACTGATTGCTCCCGCTATCAACCCGGCGAGCCCAGCAGTAAAAATGGCGCCTTTGTTGTTCGTCGCACCCGCCACCCCAAAAATTAAGCCAGCCGTACTAACAACCCCGTCATTGGCGCCAAGCACGGCAGCGCGTAAGCCATTGAGTTTATTATTGTGCGAAAGCGTTCGCTTGTTTTCGGGTTCGCTCATGAACTCCTCACGTACGCTATGTGTTGCGCAGCGTTTTGATAATGTATACTTTTCTGCTTGACCAGACCTCGATGCCATCAAGCTTGGTGGGATTGGAGGGGCTCGAACCCCCGACTTCAGCAATGTGAATGCTGCGCTCTAGCCAACTGAGCTACAATCCCTCTTCGTTCTACTATAGCACTTTGCGCGCAATCAACCCACTCGCGATTACCCAAAAAACGCCGCCATACACACGAGCCGCTACTGCGGAGTTGCCGTTGCGAGATGCCACAAACCGCAGTGGCGGCAACGGTAAGCGCGCGGGCGCGAACCATACCAATACTGGCTCGCTGTGGCAGTAGCTTCTGCTTGCTTTTTCGTATCAAAAGCTATTTTTTCTGCGCACGGCAGTGTCGTTTCGTGTGGTTCATTCATATCTGTGACGGCACATTCCCTTCAGTTTGGGAGGACAGTCCTCCCAAAATCGTTTTACTTACATTACGCGGGGTTTGCATTGGTGATGATGGCGGCTTCATAAGGACGGAGTTTTACGACGTTTTTGCGGGTCATTTTCGGGAGTTGAGCGGGGTTTGAAGCAGTTATGACGCGGTCGCCTGGAGAGGCTTGGTAGTTGCGGCGGCGGTTAGAAAAATTGAGCACCACTTGCAGGCGTTCGCCGTGCAAAACCCGCTCAAACACAAACAAATGTGCGTTGTCGGGCTCAAGCGTGCGGTAACTGCCTTGTTGCAGAGTTTCGCTCGACGCGCGCAGGTTCAAAAGCGTTTTGTAAAGTGCAAAAAATGAGCTCGCGTCGTTTACCTGCGCAGCGACATTACACGTCTGGTAACTGCCGGCAAGCGGCAACCATGGCTTCGCCTGACTAAACCCAGCATACATGCCGCCGTCCCACTGCATGGGCGTGCGCTCAGGATCGCGCCCTTTTCCTAAGCCAGGCTTGATGCGGTTGAGCGGATCTTGTTCAGCATCTGGCGGGACAATGCCATTTTTCATGCCAAGTTCATCGCCATAGTACAGCACGGGAAGACCGGGCAATGTCGCTTGCAACACCGCAATCAGGCGAGCTTGCCGGTCGCCTAGGCGCGAAACCAGCCGCGGCTGGTCATGGTTGCCAAAGCAATAGACTGGCACATGCTCTGCGGGGTTTGTGAAGCTCTGAAATTCGGTGATAAAGTTACGAAAGCTCGACGCCGTAAACTCACGCCCAATTCCTTCAAAATTAAACGGCATGCTGACGGCTGGATTTACGTTATAAAAGCCCAGATACTGGTCGCGAGTGGTGTACACACCGTCGGGATAGTCTTCGAAAATCATGATCCGGTCATCGTACTGCTCTACGACATCAGTAAGCCCGCGCAGGTAGTTGAAAAGCTGCGGCCCAAATCGGCTATGCACATGCAGCAGGGCCGCGTAAGGGTCAGCTTCTGGTTCGTCGACAAAACTGGGATTGAACGGATCATTTCGCAGATGTTTGTCTTTAGAAATCCAGCGGACAGCGTCTGCCCGTATACCGTCTACGCCCCGCCTGAACCAAAATTCCAGCACGGCTTGCATCTCGCGGCGTACTGCTGGGTTATCCCAGTTCAGATCCGGTTGCTCTTTTAAAAACGTATGTAAATAGTACTGCTCGGTCGTTTCGTCCCACTGCCAGGCAGAACCGCCAAATATACTAAGCCAGTTGTTTGGCGGCGAACCGTCAGGTTTGGGATCTCGCCATACATAATAGTCGCGTTTTGGGTCGTCGCGCGAACTGGCAGATGCCACAAACCACGGATGCTGACTAGAGGTGTGATTTGGCACAAAATCTATCATGACCTTTATGGCGCGTGCGTGCGCCTCGCGTATCAGCTCGTCGAAATCTTGCAGCGTACCGAACAGCGGGTCTACATTGCAGTAATCGCTCACATCATATCCAAAGTCCGCCATAGGGCTTGGGAAAAACGGCGACAGCCATATGGCATCCACGCCAAGCGAATACGCCTCGCCCTTCAGGTACGGCAAACGCTGAATAATACCGCGCAAATCCCCTACTCCGTCCCCGTTGCTATCCTGAAAACTACGCGGATATATCTGATAAATCGTATTGACTTGTTTCCATGTTTTTTTCATTGTGTTTTCCTGCTTTGTTTTCAGTATACACTACGCCGCACTGACAGCATACGCCCGCGAACAGCACTGTTTTATGCCAAGCCTAGCCTCACTGTGCGCAGCTCGAACCGTGGGCGTTTGGCTTCGGCTCTTTGTCTATAAATTCTTGGCAAAAGCGCTCAAAGACAGCGTTCGTCCAACCGAAACCGGTTTGACTTGGGTATACGCCTTTTTGGGGCGGCTTTTCGGGGTTCACGACATTGTACTTTTCCAGGAACACGCCGTTTTTATGAAACCAATCAAGGTTTGTGCGCAACCATTTTTTAGCAATCCGTTCGGCATCTGCGCGGTAGCCGTATTTGAGCAAGCCCTCGACAACTATGAAATGGAGCGGCGCCCAACCATTTGGGTACGCCCACTGTACTGGCATTGCGCCAGGAACATACTGTCCGAGCGGCAAAGCGTCGGTGGTCGCGAGCCCGCCTCGGTTCTCAAACCGGCGCAGCGCTTTGACGAGAGCCGCCGCCCGTTTTTCGCTCACCATGCCTGCCCACATCGGAAAATACGTCGCCAAACTACTCACCGGCCCGCGGCGATGCTTTTTATATTCATAGTCATAGTACAACCCGCGCGTTTGATCCCACATGAGATCATTCATGGTCTTTTTGCGCGTTTCGGCTGCAGCCGTCCAGCGCTCGGCAGCTGGTTCGTCGCCAGTCAGGTGCGCAGTTTTCGCAAAGTCTGTTTCGTATTTGTAGAGCAGCGCATTGAGATCGACCGGCGCATATGCAAGAGCGCGGCGACCAAAGCGCGGCGTCATATCCCAACCGCTTTCTGCTTCGGCAAGATCGTGCAGGTGGTTGATGTCGTAATATCGGCTCAGTCCCTTGTACACCAATCGTTCGTTCGGTTTTTTCGTGCCGCACCAGACCACGCGATACTCTTCTTCGGCAACCGCCATGGCCTTTTGCAGCCAGGTTTTATCGAGTGCATAGGCGTTGTACACGTCGAAAATAAAGCTTGTCAACATGGGCGGCTGAGAGCGGCCAGTCAAATAGGTGCGCGAAGCATTTGGAATAACGCAAAAACGCCCAAACATATACATAAGGTTGTCGAGCATGCCCATGACAAGCTCGCGGTGCTCTTCGTCGAGCATGCCTTGCACCATGAAATAACTATCCCAGTAGTACATTTCGTTGTAGTCAAAACTCGCAGTTTCCTCAAAACTAGGCACAAGGTACGGATGCGGCATTCCGAGCAGACTTTCATCGTCTTTTGGGTGGAAGCGTTCAAGTTTCGACCAGTACGCGGCAATGTATTCGCGAGCCTCTTTCGCCTCTTCTGCTGAAATATCTTTGTGGCGAATAGGCATGAGGCGGCGAGCCGCTTGTTCGGCGGCCGAGAGAGCTTTTTCCAGTAGGTCCTTATCGCGCATGCCTTAAGCGTATCCTGCTAAGAATATATAGTCAACGAAGTAACAGCGAACTCCCGCACGTCATTTATCGCCGGCGGTAGATGTTCCGCCGCCGAGACGCCGCTTTGACGGGTTTTCGTGGTTGTACAGCACTTGGTGCAATATACCCATGACAACCTTGGCTTCTTCGTAGCTCATGCCAATACGAGAAACGGTGAGCGGTTCGGCATCGGGCCCCACGGTTTGCGAAAAGCTGATCACAACGCCTTGCTTGTTCGAAACGATTTCAACATTGTCGCTATACATAACGCGCGGGTCCAGCATGATCATCATAGCCGCGGCGCGCTTCATGTCACCCTCGTCGTGTTTGTGGTCGTGGTCGTGCTCGGAGTCGCGGTGCAGCTCGTAGCCTGCTAGCTTCCACAGCTCATCGGCCGCTGCGTCATCGTCCAGACCAAAGTGGCTGATGAGCAGCATGAGAATGTCCTCGCTCGGGCGAGCTTTGCCAGCCTCTATGCTTTGCAGCTGTACTTCGTCGATTTCCACCGCACCAGAAACCTCGCCAACACTTTCGCGGTGCTGTTCACGCAGCTTGCGTAATTTTGCGCCAAGCGATCTGTATGGGTTTGGTGTGTTGTGATTTGCCATAGGTTTCTATTTTACCTCTGTTAAGCTTTGTGCGCAAGTCGCCGTAAAACGTGTATACTGAACGTATGCTCACCATAGAACAACACGTTTCACTTGCACAGCATTCCACCATGCGGCTAGGAGGAGAGGCAAGTTATCTTGCGGAAGTTCACACACGCGACGAACTGAAAGAAGCCGTGCTGTGGGCGCAAGAAAAACAGCTGCCCATGATTATGATTGGCGGCGGTAGTAACATTATATGGCGCGACGAAGGCTTCCCTGGTCTCGTCATGGTAAACCGCATATTGGGCTACGACGAATACGTGTCGCTAGACAGCCATTTTATAACTGTCGGGGCGGGCGAAATCTGGGACACAGTCGTGGGCCGCAGCGTCGCCGCCGGACTCACTGGCATAGAGGCGCTTAGTCTCATACCTGGGACAGCTGGCGCAACTCCCGTACAAAATGTCGGAGCATACGGTCAGGATATTTCCCAAGTCATCACCAGCATAGAAGTGTTCGATAAAACCACCGGACAGCTGACTACCGTTCCGCCCGAAGCATGCGGCTTTGCTTACCGCCAAAGTAAGTTTCAGACCGAATATCGCGACCGTTTTTTTATAACCGCCATTACGCTACACCTGACGGCGAGCGCACCTGCCCCTCCCTTTTATAGCGCTGTCGAAAAGTATTTGTCGGAACACCCTGTAGACGGCGCTGTCACTTCGCGCCACATACGAGACGCCGTCATCGCAATACGCGAAGCCAAACTGCCAGACCCAAGCGTGGTTGCAAATTGCGGATCGTTTTTTGGTAATCCCATTTTGGACGACAGAAGGTACTATGAGCTACGCGAAGAACATCCCGCCATGCCTGGCTGGCAGGGCGATGACGGCCGCGTCAAGATTCCCGCTGCATGGTTGGTCGAGCAAGTGGGCTACAAAGACGTGCACGACAGTAAGCGCGGCATGGCAACGTGGCCGACGCAACCACTCGTGCTCGTCAACGAGCGTGCAACATCTACCGCCGACCTGATTGCCTTCCGCGACGAAATCACCGCGGCTGTTCAGGCACGGTTCGGCATAACGCTGCATCAAGAACCTGTCTTGCTTCCGTAAGCCTGCGCGCATTTCCCGCACGCAATAAAGCAGCGTGTTTGCGCGCAGCCGAAATCGGAGTTAAATCGGATTTAAATCGGAGTTAACTCCGATTTTCAACCCAACACTACCACCTGCGCTCGCTTCGAAAAGCCGTTCGAGCCGCTCGTCTGCGATAACCAAAGAAACCCCGCACTCTGGTAGTATGAATACGTGGCGGCTGGGATTATACTCGGACTTTTGTCGGCGCTCGCTGCGGGCGTGTGTTTGGTTTTGATCAAAAGCCGCGGCGAACATAGCGGTACATCTGTGTCATTGATGGTAAGTACTGGGAGGTTTCTGGCGCAGTGAACGATATACGTCTCGTTGTTACTGATATAGACGGAACGCTCGTGCCAAACCATGGGCATGAGCCGTCGCCCGCGGTTCATGAAGCGATTCGTCGGCTTCAGTCTGCGGGTGTTCATGTTGCGATAGCATCGGCGAGACCGGCGGGGTATGCTCAAGATTTGGTCAGTGCGGCTGGACTTCACGGCCCGCAAGTCATAGATGGCGGAGCTACAATTTATGATTTTGACAGCGGCGAGGCTTTGAGCAAAAAGTGGTTCGATGTAGCCAGGCTGCGCAAAATTGTCGCGACGCTGCAGCAGCACGCGCTCGTTATTGACGCGTTTCCTGATTTTAAAGTGGTGCCGATTGAGGTGTTTAGTATTGACTCTATTGTCGAGCCTGCCCCGTATGTGTATGCAAAGATACGAGAGTCTTCGCATGACGAGGTTTGGCAAGCGCTCATGCCTATCGCAGGCATTGATTTTCAGGTCGTTGCTGTCGAGCCAGGCTATGAGCACGTCCAGGTGTGCGATCAGGCTGCGACGAAGCAACACGGTGTCGAACGTCTACAACGCCTACTCGGCGTGTCGGCCGCGCAAACGCTGGCGATTGGCGACGCCGACAATGATTTGGCGTTATTTGCCGCTGCCGATGAGCGGGTGGCTATGGGCAACGCGACTGCTACCGTCAAACAAGCAGCGACCTATATCACCGATAGCGTTGATGACGATGGTTGGGTATCGGCGATGAAACATTTCGGTCTTTAGCAATCGCTGCGGGCGTGTGTTTGGTTTTGTGATGTCTCTGTACCAACAACATAAACTTTTTCAGTCTATATCAGGCAAGGGTAGATATACTTTTTTCGGCGGATTGTAACCACCGTTTTCTTCGTACCATTTGTTTGCCTTCTCCCACTTAACTTTTAATTCTTTGCGAGTGCTATTTAACGGGTCGTTTTTGATATTATTCAACGCACTATCAGTGGCGAGATACCTGAACAACGTCGGGACGTCCATAAGGCGACCGTTTATTAACGCGTTAGCACTTTTTATAATTTTATGGTCATTGGTAAGTAGGATTAGGTCTTTGTTATTTTGGCACAGCAGGATACACCCATAATCAGCCAGTGAGATAGCATTCATTTTAATTGATTTTATCCTGCCCTTTTTATCTTCATACAAAAATTCGTTATGTTTGGTTTTATCACCGACGATGTCATCTTCCAGGATCCTGCGAACATTATCATAATGAATGTTCGGTATCTCCAGCCCATTATCTTTAGTCTTGCATAACTCCTGAAAAACTGATTGAGAAACAAAATATTCAACATCACCATACCATCTTGACAGTTCATAAATCGTGTCAATGCCGGTGTTGTCCGCAACCTTTTCTAGCTCTATGTAAGCACTGGTATCTAGGAGTATTTTGATTCTAGCATCGCACGCAGCTAAGAGCTCAGCGTTATGATTATTCATGCAATTATTATAAACCTACACGTCATATAGTACGTGATTGGTTTGTGCTTGCGGCGTGCTACCACACTGTTGGTTTGGTTTCTATTTCGTTTTCGGCTTTCCAGGCGGGGTTTGTGATGAGGACGAGCTTCATCTTGCCCTGATAGTAAATGCGAGTGTTGGGCAGTGCAGAAACATGGTCGCCTTTTTCTACCGGGACTTCTTCGTCGTCTAGAAAGAAACTGCCGCTTCCTTCGAGCACGATGTAGTGATAGGTTGATCCGATGTCATAAAATTCTTGGTTGTGCCCTGTTTGCGTTTCTACGAGCACAAATCCGCAATCACCGATGTCTGGATAGACCGAGAGTGAAATTCCGAACTTGTCTGCTTTTGGCACATCAGTGTTTTTTGTGAGTTTGTAGGGCATAGACGTAGTCTACCACATAGCAGATTTACGATTTTTTGCGTATGGCGATGACGTCGATTTCTATATCGCAGCCTGGTTTGACGGTTCGATTGATTTCTATCAGGGTGCTGACGGGTTGTGAGTTTGCGAGGTATTTGTTGCGGATGGGCGATATTTTGGCAAAATCATCCATGCGCGTGACGTAGATAACGACTTTTACGACATCGTCTAGAGACGAAGCTGCTTCCCGTAAAATGTTTTGGATGCTCTCAAACACAAATTCCGTTTGGGCTTCTATGTTGTCTGGCGCGACGGCGTTGCCGTTTTTGTCCATGGCGATTTGTCCGGTGACGAATATCATTTCCGAATCGCCCACGTCGACCTTTAGGCCGTGCGAGTAAGCGCCCATGATTTCGGCAGCGTTTTGGGGGTTGATCGGTGTTTTGCTCATACGCTCATGGTAGCACAAAACGAATCAATCAACGTGCAGCATTGCCGAGGATGGGGCGTGCTTGTATAGTGATAATAAAGCTATTCTAGATCTAAAGGAGTGAAATGCGACTGCGAGCATTGACGTGGAATATCGGCGGGGGCAAGCTGCTGACGCCTGGGGCCGACCCAAACCGTTTAGCGTCATACGGTCGTGATGGGCTAGAGGAGATTGCGGCGTTTATCAAACAGTCTGGCGCTGATGTCGTGGCGCTTCAGGAAGCGCAGCAATGCGACGGCCACGATCAGGTCGAAACGATCGCTAGACTAGCTGGGTATGACTATTATTTCTACGACGCGGCCTCGGAGTCGCATATCGACAAAGGCAGCACACTCGGGAATGGCATACTTTCGAAATACCCGATCTCCGAGCATGCGTTCCGACAGTTTATCAATCCAAACGTTCGCGTCACGCTAGAAGACGGTTCGACTATGGCAACTCACGACAAGGGCAGCAGCAGTTGTGCAATTAGCGTCGACGGACAGCGTATTGCGGTAGCTACGCTACACCTGACTCCGTTTCGAAAATTCGGTATTATGCCCGAGTCTGAACTGGCGCAAACTGTGCTGAGCGATGTTTCGTCAAAGCTGTGCACTACAAGCGAGCACGCGCTCATCATGGGTGATTTCAATATTGATGACAGTCATATCGCTGCCTATATGCCCGAGTTGTTCAAAACCTGCCGCATGGACGAAATTGCGTTAGATGAACCAACCACGCCGAAAGGACGTCACTATGACCACGTGCTGTTCAGGGGTATGCGGCTTGCTTCAAAAACAATACGAAACGATGTTTTGACCGATCATTATCCGGT
>PDWI01001654.1_pt1 | contig 34816 bp, 39 predicted proteins | sample 1430891 | NCBI WGS metagenome assembly PDWI01 (sample SAMN01162508, study PRJNA174530) | Oral metagenome, whole genome shotgun sequencing project. | biome: Marine environment; feature: Marine mammal; material: Swab sample of the gingival sulcus; isolation source: swab sample of gingival sulcus... | reverse complement strand
ACATTTATTTTTGAACCTGGCACCAAGAAAAACGCAAGCGTTTTTCAATGAATTGTTCTTGCGAACGTGAAATATTGGCCGTTGGCCAATATGAAATTCGCCTGATTGATCAGGCGAGTGAAATGTGCTAGCACATAAAAACGGACACAAATAAATATGTCATCCCGAGTGAAATCGAGGGGTATTGTTTCAAAAGGTACAAAAGGTATTGAAACTACCAGACAATTGTTAGAAAGAGATATTTTGTAGCTGATACGTGTTTATGAAAATTCGCCTAATTCGGCATTAGAAAAGCTAATTGAATTAAGTGAAAAATATATCCAGAAATGAGGATTAAGCAATGAAAAAAGAATTAATAACAGCAATTTATAATTCAATTTTAATTGAAAATTTTAAAATCTACAAAGATCTTCTAGAAAAAACAAAAATTGGTTCTAAAACCACAAAATATTGGATAGAAACTTTAAATTTTTATGAGAGAATGTCTGAAACGGATAAGAGTGTGTTACTAAAAATTATTGAACAAACCATGATTGATACTATTTCAAATATGCTTGGTATAATTGATGGAAGTTCAACAGCTTACAATTTTGATAAAGAAATAAAGTTAACTATTGATGGGCACGATGTAGATGGCGATTTGCAGGATTTATTTCTTGAATTAGTTGAATAATGCTAGTGTTGTATTGTAAAAATTTGCAGTTTGGAGTAATGTGAAGCTTAGAGGTGAGTTTGCTACATTACGAATTACTGATATAAAATTTCATATATTAGAACGGGGTATATGATTATGCTATTGTTAGAAGCAAAAATAACTTTTTATACCAAAGAAGATTACCCGGATGCTTTAACGCATTACTTAGATGCTGAGGCCATACTAAGGCCATCTGTTAACTTTGGCAACGGTTATCTTTTTTCGGGTCAGATTAAAGCACTTTATGGTGAAAAGGTATACCTGTTGGGTGAATACTATAATGTGCTAATTGAATGTGCAACTATTGAAGATGAAGCGTATGAGGTTATTAAACATTTGTTGAATATTGGGCGAAAGTTTACGATACAGACAGCGTTTAGGATAGTGGGTAGTGGCAATATTACAGATTTTTTGTATTATTGAAGAAGATTTATTTTTGAACCTGGCACCTCGAAATATTGGTTTATTGTGCATTAGAATGGAGTGTATATGCTATTGTTAGAAGCAAAAATAACTTTTTATACCAAAGAAGATTGGCCGGATGCTTTAACGCATTATTTAGATGCTGAGGCCATATTAAGGCCAAGTATTAATTTGGGTGATGGTTATCTTTTTTCAGGTCAAATTAAAGCACTTTATGGTGAAAAGGTATACATGCGGGGTGAATACTATAATGTGCTAATTGAAGGTGCAACTATTCATGATGAAGCGTATGAAGTTATTAAACATTTATTGACTATTGGGCGAAAGTTTACGATACAGACAGCGTTTAGGATAGTGGGTAGTGGCAATATTACGGATTTTTTGTATTATTGAAGAAAGCTGCTACTAAATGAGGTCAATGGTAATAATATTACCAATAGTGTTGACATTATGGCAGTGAGCCGATTTATTAGCAGATGCAAAAGCAAAACGTGAGCAAGAAGAGGCTAAACATGGATACAGCTGGTTGTAAAGCAAAGTTTTACAACCAGCTATATCATAGAGCATTGAGCCTTAATAAGCTGTATGCGCTTTGTCGTTATGTTGACAATTAATAGATAATGGTAAGATCGTTTATAAATATATTAGGTACTAAATGGGGGAAATTATGAAATTGGATTATAATGAACTACTAAATGAAATAAATAGCTACGGATATGCTATGACTAGTCCGAATGATATAATGAGAATTGGTAAAGATGATAAAATACTCATACCAACATTGATTAATTGGCTTAAAAAGGCAACACTGGTGGATGATAAAATATTAATTGTTCGTTCACTAGGTGTTAAAGGCTATTCAGAGGTTTCTGCGGTGCTTTTGGATGAATATAAAGCAAGTGATGACAATCACTATAAATGGGTTATCGGTAATACCATTTATAATATTAAAGATAAGTCAATAAAGGCTAGTTTGATTGATATAGTTTTAGATAAGAAAAATGGTACGAGTAGACAAATGGTAATTTTGGCACTCGGTAAAATGAAGATTGAAGAATCGTTACCAGCGTTGTTAGATTTACTTAAAGACAATCAAGAGCTTGGCCATGTTATTTCAGCATTGGGTTGCTTTAAAAAGCCTGAATTGATTGAAAAAATCAGGCCGTTTGTACAGCATGATAAAACACTTGTGCGAAATGAAGCAAAAAGAGCAATAAAGAAGTTAGAGAAGCTGCTTTAATAGCTACGATAAACTTTATAAGGCAATTTGTAACTGTTCAGTCAAGCGATGTCATTTCGAGCACAGTTGAGAAATCTCGGATTTTAAAAGCGAGATCTCTCCATTTCGCTACACTACAGTCGAGATGACATACTACTCTGTCATTTGACTGAATAGTTACGGCAATTTATTGTTTTGTGCGAGACTATTTAGAATGGAGACAAACGTGACAAATGACAATTATGATAATCGTCAAATTGTTCTTAAACAATCAAATAAAGAGAGAGGTTTGATTGACCAATATAAAAGTTCTGTCGATTATTTTTTAGGACGGAGCAGTGAGTTATTGGAACTTGAATCAAAATTATCTAAAAATCATTTGGTTTGTTTAAGGGGCATTGCGGGCATTGGAAAGAGTGAATTGGCAAAGCAGTACAGTAATCAAAAACGCATGAACTACTATAGAAATGTCGTCTATACTAGCTATCAGTTATCTATAAAAGAAACTTTGACAAGTCAAGTAAAGACAACAAATCAAATAAATATTAGTGCAACTATGAGAAAGCGTTATATTTTTTTGAGAAAACGTTGGCTATCAGAAATGAAATCTATGATGACAAACATCCTTCGATAGCAACATATTTTAATAATATCGGTGTTGCTTGTGATAGACTTAAAGATTATGAAAAGGCAATTAATAGTTTTGAAAAGTCACGAATGATTAGAGAATACAATTATGGTAAGCACCATTCAATTACAGCTGAGAGCTATAATAATCTTGCTATAGTCCATGCAAAAATTAGTAATTATAATGAGGCGCTGATTTACTTAACACAGGTATTAGCAATTAGAAAAGACGTTGATGGTGAGTATAGTTTATCAACAGAAACGTGTTATAGTGATCTAGGAATTATCTATAAAGCAATTGGTAATTACCAAAAGGCGCTAGAGTATTTTAAAAAATCATACCAATTGTTAAGTATATCATTGGGTAAGGAACATCCGAAAACAAAGAAAGCAAAGAAGAATCTAAACGCAGTAGTTAAGCACTGTTAAATTTTGAGGCGTTAAACAATGGATAGGAAGATTGCCAAAAAGAAGATTCGACAAATGTTAAAATCATTTGCGCAACAACATGGTTTTAAGAACTTTAAAACAAATATAATAGTAAGGGTACATCAAGATGTTCTACACAGCATTGTTTTTGAATTTGATGATGTAGGTTTCAGGTGTAGCCTTGCTATTCAACCACTTTATAAAATTGCCAATGAGATTCATCTAACATTTGGCGGTAGGCTTTATCAATTTGATAATAGTTTAAAGAAAAAGTGGTATTATGAGGATGATGAAGACGAAGAAAAAGTTGCCTGTCAAATAAGGGAATCGCTTGAAAAATATGGATTTAAATGGTTCGAAGAGGCGGGGTCGCCCAGGGGTATTATCACGTTTATTGAGTCAGGTAAATTGTACACGCCGCCACTGTATCTGTTTGGTGTTACTCCCATGCATAAAAGTTTGTATTTAGGCTATAGCTACGCTTATACAGGGAACTATAAAAAAAGCGAAATGCATTTAGTTGATTTTTTAGAATATCTTAAAAATGATCCTAGACCACTTAATTCGTGGGAAAAAGAGGTTAAAGAGCAAATTTATCTATTAAAAGATGCATTTAAGCATTCAGATAGTGCGGTTAAAGCGCTGCTTGCTGCCAATATTGCAAAGACCAAACAAGCATTGAAACTTGAGTAACTAGCAAAAGGGCTTAGGGGGAGCACGACAATGGAATACTATTTAATGGAGCCACCTTTTAAAGCAAAATCATTTTATGAAATGACAAAAAGGGAAGCTCAGATACATTATGATTGGTTTATTGAGAAAATACCTTTTAGAATCGATCAGCTTAAACGCTTTTATAGTGAAATTGCGCAAGAACCGGCTGAGGTATTAGACTATAGCCCTGAATCACTGGTTAAACTGTGTGGCTGGTATATGAAAAATGCCGAGATAGAAGAAAAAACAATGCTAGAATTGCAAAAAGAGATAGTGAGAACCCCCGAGATTGCAAGGGAGAACATACTAAAGCAGCAAATAAGCGCGGGCTGGATGGCAGTGGCGGAAGATATTGCAATTTATTTTGCAGAGTGTTTTGTTAAAGCACATGAGACGGTAAAATGGAACTTAACAACAAGACCCAAAAATTATATTTATGTTAACCGGCCTGTTCTGATTGGGTTTAAATACAATGCGGAAATGTCACCGGTAGATTTGGTAAAGGTATTGGCTGCAAGGCTTCTATGTGAAGAGATAGATGAGAATGGATTGTTAAATAGTTATAAAATTTGGGTGCAAGATGTAGCAGACTGATAAAGCAGTACATAAAGTGATTGATTAAATTTATAGCAGTTGAAATGTAAATTTGTAACCAGCTGTAGCAACATTATTGTGTTTTTATTAGGTGTGTGTTGTTATATTAACGAAATGGTTGGCGATATCCGCATTTATTTTTGAAGCTGACACTTTAAAAACATTTAACGGGGGAACAGTGAATAAAGCAAAGAAAATATTCATGAATTATGGTGGTAATTATTTTCATATGCAAAGAGATGGCATATTAAGTGAGTACAAATCGTATGCCATTGATAAAAGCACTGAAAAAATGTGGTTGAGAGAATACCAAGAAACAATACTAAAAAAAATCAAAGAAGGATATTCTCTAGATGTTTATTTAACTAAATTTTTCAGTGCGATGCGTCAAATAAGAGAAGTTGAAACTTTGCAAGCATTATTCAATCCACTTGTCAAAAGTTTAAAGAATGCCGATACATTCATTAAATTGAGGGTAGCTGAAGAAATGCAGGAATTTATTGTGTTTTTTAATAAAAATCATCTTGCCAATAGTGAAAAAATAAGTGATTACAAGAAATTGACAATCGAGATTCTTAAAAATATTATAGCGAAGCCAATTGTCATTTCTGAGACCACAAGAAAAAATGTGGTTTTTGATGATACGCTTAGCGAAGAAAATATCAAGAAACGTGCCCAAAATACATTAAATAAATTACTTGCGTAACTATTCAGTCAAGAATTGTCATTTCGAGCGGAGGTGCAGCAGCAGTCGAGAAATCTCGGGTTTTAAAAACGAGATCTCTCCATTTCGCTACGCTACAGTCGAGATGACATACTACTCTGTCATTTTGACTGAATAGTTACGAAATGATTAATAAAACAGAATATGCCAGATTTTTGTATTTGATTGATGTTCTATATCTAATTGTAAGGGTGTCATAAAAGAGATAAGGATGAGTTTGAAAGATGAAAGATAGAATAGAAGAAATCAAAATAAGAATAGATGAAATCATTATTGATTTGCTGGTGCCTATCAGGGCATCAAAAACGGTTGATCAAAAAGCATTTGATGAATTCTATTTAATTCTTGATGAAGTGGTGAGTTTGGTAAAGGGAAAAGAAGAGATAAATAGAGAGCTAGCAGGTTTAATATTTTTTATTTATACATCAATTGAAGCAGACGCCAACCATGCAAGGGTTGACTACAATCACCCATTATTTAGGGCTGTGGCTAAGGTTCAGAGCTATTTAATTGAAATTTTGCAGGGTTCGCCATTTAAGAAGTAATAGACTATATAAAGGAATTGCGTTATGCCAATATATTTTTATAGGGTAAATGAAGCGTATGGTTGCTTTTCAAATTTTTCAAAACACAGTTTTGAAATAAATGGTAAGCATTGGCCGACAAGTGAGCATTATTTTCAGGCAATGAAATTTGAGGGAACTGTCGTTGCCGAGCAGATAAGATGTGCAGCATCGGCGATGGCGGCCGCCAATATTGGGCGTGACAGAAATCACCCTTTACGCAGTGATTGGGAGGCAGTAAAAGACGATATTATGAGAGTGGCCGTATTAAACAAATTTCTCCAAAACCGCGAAATTGCAGATGTGTTAAAATCGACCGGTAATCAAGAGCTTATCGAAAAAACATCTGATGATTACTATTGGGGTTGTGGTACAGCGGGAACAGGCAAGAATATGTTGGGAAAGATATTGATGGAAGTAAGAGAAAAGCTTTTGGCAGATGAAAAAAATTTTTAAGTATGCACTGGGGTTGACGAATGAAATTCAACTTTTTTGAACCTGGCACCTAAAAATAAGCGTGTTGTATTTTATTGGAGGTGAAGTATGAAATATTTTATTTTCATTCTGTTATGCCTAATCTTTTTCATAGTGATGGTTCCGCTTGATTATATTGATTCCAGTATAAAAGCTGCATTAATCTCTGGCCTTATTCTGTGCCCAATTTTTGGATATTTTCTTTGCTACAGAGATTATATTTTCAAGCAGCATTTTAACAAAGATGAATACTCTAGCTTTGAATATAGTTTAGAGGAAAATTTTTTAAGCAACACGTTGATTTTTTACATTGTTATTTTTTCTCTTATTCTACTGGCACTAATGAACAAGAGGTAACTTGTCAGAAAATTGGCTATGCCCCACCGCTCGGACTTGTATTTGGCCATTAATCGTATTATAATGAAGGTGAGGGGGTAAGGCATGTCGTTACCTGAAAAACTAAAACATTCGCTTTCACATATGTTTGACTTTTACAACGATCATCAAATAGGCGATGTCGTCTTTCCACTTTATGGCAAGTACTATGCGCGTAGTGCGCGTTACTTCGCAGTTAAAAAAGCTGAGCTTTATGCTTACAGCAATTTTGAACATCTCTTTTACTATCGCATTACAGGCTGTTTAAGCGAGACGGCTTTTCAAGAATTGGCTGCGACTTTACAAGATAATGTCGTGCAAATTGTCGAACCAAATGATGAGCATATGTCATCGGTTTTGACATTAATTATCGAATGTGACACGATTGAGCCGGAACTGGCTGCAATTATTCCAAAATACAAATATAAAAAAAGTTTTAAGTTAGGGTTTAATGGTTGGACTGAACTAAAGGTTATCATTATCGCTAAAGCCGAGGGGCGAGCGATTGAAAATAAGGCGGCAAAAGGCGATGCCGCAAAGCTAATGCTATTGTAGATATTATTTAGCAGATTAGTTCTACTTAACCATGTTTAATACTCGCGTTTTAGTAAAATGGCAAAAGTAAGCTGGTGGGAATTATTTGGAAACTATATATCATTGCTATTATATACTAGCGGGTTTAAATGCCTTGACGGCGTGTTGAGGTAATATGCAGTTTTGCACGAAGGGAGGAGTATTATGAGTGCTATTATATTGATTATTTTAGCAGTGGCCATCTTCCTGGTGGCATATGTCACATATGGTTCATGGCTTGCTAAAAAATGGGGATTTGATCCGGCGCGCGAAACGCCGGCGCATACGATGACAGACGGCGTCGACTATATGCCGGCTAAGGCACCTGTTTTGTTGGGGCACCATTTTTCATCAATTGCCGGTGCCGGACCAATTGTTGGCCCAATTGCAGCTATTATCTTTGGTTGGCTGCCAGTCTTTCTCTGGATCGTAATCGGTTCTATCTTTTTTGGCGGTATTCACGACATGGGCTCGTTGTTTTTATCAGTTCGTAACAAAGGGCGCTCGTTGGGTGAGTCGATTGGCGTTACTTTGGGGCGTGGTGGTAAAATACTGTTTGCCGTATTCTCATGGCTGACGCTTTTGTTAGTTGTTGCGGCCTTTACCAATATCGTCGCTAATACTTTTGCCAAAAATGGCTCAGCGGCTACTGCGTCACTGTTGTTTATCGCCTTGGCCATCGTCTTTGGTTTCTTTGTATATCGCAAGGGCGTCAGCTTGGCGATCGGTACGGTTATTGGTGTCGTCGGTATGATGCTATCAATTTGGTTAGGCACAATTTTTCCAATTACTATTAGCAAAGAAATTTGGATGTTCATTCTGTTGGGGTATATCTTTGTTGCATCGGTCACGCCGGTGTGGATTTTGTTACAGCCACGCGATTACCTTAATTCGTTTTTGCTTTATGCCATGTTAATTGGTGGCGCAGTTGGCGTTGTATTGTATAATCCGACCATCGTTACGCCGATGTTTACTAATGCTGTCGTCGGTGAAGGTGCTGCTGTAAAGTGGATTTTTCCGATGCTGTTTGTTACAGTGGCTTGCGGCGCCATTTCTGGTTTTCATGCCTTGGTTGGCTCGGGCACGACATCAAAGCAGCTCGATAATGAAAAGGACACCAAATTAATTGGTTATGGCTCAATGCTTATCGAAGGTGTATTGGCTGTTATTGCCGTCGTAACTGTAGCTTATACGCTACAGGTGCCTGAAGGTGGCCCAATTGCCGTTTTCTCTAGTGGCTTGGGTACTTTCATGACGGCGTTTGGCCTACCGCTGGAAATCGGCGTTAGCTTTACAGCGCTAGCTATTTCGGCATTTGCAATGACTTCGCTTGATACGGCAACGCGTCTTGCCAGATTTATTTTCCAAGAGGCGTTTGCCAATGATACCGACGGTGAAAAGTCAAATATTTTAACCAATCGCTATGTTGCTACCGGTATTACAGTTGCTTTATCCGGTTGGTTAGGCTTTAGTGGTTGGAAGACGATTTGGCCGGTGTTTGGCTCAGCTAACCAACTGTTGGCGGCGATTGCGTTAATTGCTTTGGCAGTTGCGCTAAAGCAGCAGGGCAAGGCCTACAAAATGATTATTTTCCCAATGATATTTATGTTTGCCGTTACGATTACGGCGCTTGCCTTTCTAATTAACGCCCAGTTAGCAACCGGTAATTTCGTGTTGTTGGGCTTTGCTGCAGCATTGATGATTTTAGCTTTCGTATTGGCTTATATGGCGTTTGGTGCATTTTCTAAGAAATCGCCACTTGAGCGCACTGAGCCGTAAAGCATACTTTTATTGTTAAATAATAGGGTCGGCGATTGGCAAGTCGTTGACCCTGTTTTTAGAAATGCAGGTGAGTTATGCAATTCTTCGAAAATATCAAGCTATTCTTTGAAGGGGCGTTCGACTTTAAAAGAAAGTCAATTGCCATTTTAGAGAATCAGTACGATCAAGAAATGGAAGAATTTTTCATTCTCTGTTTCAGCGATATAATTGGCATTGATTTACCGACCAGTTATTATGCCTTAGAGCTTTATCCGCATTTTGCTGAAGAACTGGCTAGATTTCAACGAGATTCTAATGCCAGAAAGTCGGTTTGGGAATCGCGTGCTGAAGGGGCAGATTTTGATCCGTAGGAGGAGAGATGGGTAAAATACTATTTTTTGGCGGTAAAGGCGGTGTTGGAAAAACCAGTTGCTCAGGTGCTTTTTCACTTGCCAAGGCACGTCAGGGTCATAAGGTATTATTGATTTCGACTGACCCGGCCCATTCTATTTCCGACCTTTTTGAAGTGGAAATTGGCAGTGGCATCGTCGAGATTGAAGAGAATTTACATGCCACTGAGATTAATCCGGAAGAAGAAAGCGAAAAATATATCGAAAAGATTCGCGCCTCAATCAACAAGGTTTATTCAGTGGTAATCGTCGACGAGATTAACAAACAATTAGATGCCGCTAAGGTATCACCCGGCTCGCACGAGGCGGCACTGTTTGATCGCATGATTGAAATTTTAAACGAAACCAGCGATTATTATGATTACATCGTGTTTGATACGGCGCCGACCGGCCATACCGTCAGGCTGTTGACACTACCGGACATGTTAGAGTCATGGGTGAATACACTGTTGGTCAAGCGCAAAAAGACTTTGATGTATAAGAAAATGTATGAAAAAAATATGGACGTTGAAAAAAACGACGAAATTATAAAACTGTTGACGCAGCGCAAGAATAATTTGGTTAAGGCGTCCAACATATTGCTCGATTCGGGCAAACTGGGCTTCATCTTCGTTTTAAATGCTGAAAAACTAGCACTTGACGAAACCAAAAAGGCGACGACGATTTTGAAAAAATACAAAATTCCAATTGCCGCCTATGTGATTAATCGCATTTTACCCGATAATCCGACCGATGATTTTTGGGTCGAAAAAAAACAATCCGAGGCGATGCACTTAGCCGAAATAGAAACAGCTTTTAAGGGCAAAAAAATCTATCGCATTCCGTTGTTGGTACATGATATGGCGGCAGCAGAAATTGAACATATATCTAAATACTTTGAGGAAGAATAATGACAAAATTAAAAACGGGCATTAAACACAAGCACCAAATTATTGTAACAAAAGAACAACTTGCATCATCTTTGGGCAGTGGCGGCATCGATGTCTTTGCCACGCCGATGATGATTACTATTATGGAGGCGGCAGCATTGTACGGCGTACAGCCCTATTTAGAGCAAGGTCAATCAACGGTAGGCACTTTGGTTAATGTCAAGCACTTGGCCGCCACGCCACTGGGTATGACGGTGTGGGCAGAGGCCGAGTTAGTTGAAATCGATCGTAAGCGTTTGGTCTTTGATGTTAAGGCCTATGACCAAAACGGTCTAATTGGCGAGGGTAGGCATGAGCGATTTATTATTGATAAAGTGGCTTTTTTGGAAAAGGTTAGCGCCAAGGCAAAATAGTTAAGCATGAGCGCTAAGGCGTGATATAAAAATATTTTGCAATTCAAAAAAATATTGCGTAAATTCAAAAAAGTTCTGGTAATATTGTTACAGGTATGTTAAAATATAGACGAACGAGAAAAGCCAGAATGTACTGAGTCAATTCCCGTTGGCAGTTAGGTTAATTCGGACGGCGTAGCGTTACCGCTAGGCCGTTTTTTAGTATATTAATTTGGTTGCATACGGTTACGGCCGATTTGAGCATAAAAAATATAATACAAAAAGTTCAAAAAATACTTACGATAAATATAAATAGAATGATAAAAGGTTGATTACTTATTATTTGAGCAGTAGATGAATGCGACATCTATATCCCTCGGAAAATGCGCGGTAACCATTTGTGTTACTGTGTTTTTTTATAGCAACGTGTTTTACAGCTCTCATACAGACAGAAAGGGGTTTTTATGAAGTTCAGTTTAGTTGCGTGGATGTTAAATCCATATGTTTTGATGTTTGTTGCAGTACTCACCGGATTTTTGTTTGGCAAAATAAAATTTGGCAAGTTTAATTTTGGTGTTTCTGGAACACTGTTTACCGGTCTTGTTTTGGGTTGGTTGGCATTGGGCTATGCTAAAGGCGTACCGCAAGATGCTGCCGCGGCAAGCCTAAAGGCGGCTGAAAAATCTATTAAGATCGGCGTCGTACAAAAAGAGTTCTTTTACATCTTTTTGATTTTCTTTGTCGCTGCGGTAGGTCTATTGGCGGCAAAAGACATGGCTATTGTCATTAAGAAGTATGGTACAAAGTTTGTCGTTCTCGGTTTTATCATTACTTTTATTGGTGCGATGGCTACTTATGGCATGACATTTGTTTTTAGCGGTGCTAACCCGTATGAAGTATCCGGCGTATATACCGGTGCACTAACATCATCGCCCGGTCTGGCAGCAGCAATTGAAACTGCCCAGGGTCACGCCACTGAGGCGGTGGCGAAATATGAAAGTCTTGATGCTACCGAAAAGAATAAGATGCTGGGTCGTTTAACAGAATCAGATGGTTTAACGGCTGATAATACGCCAACACTTTCCGCCGAACAGAAAGAAGACTATATCAACAACGCTAAAGCCGGCATTGGCGTAGGCCATGCCATCGGCTATCCATTCGGTGTGTTAATCGTCATTTTAGCGGTTAACTTTTTCCCTAAAATTTTTAATATCAATGTTGCCGAAGAGCAGCAACAGTTACGTGAAGAGCTAAAGCAGGCAAGACAGGCCGGTAAAGATCGACAAATTGAAGAAGTGCCATTTGACATGATTGCCTTTTCATTAGCTTGTTTTTTTGGCTATACACTGGGCAAGGTCCAAATCTTTTTAGGGCCACTCGGCTATTTTGGCTTGGGTTCAACCGGCGGCGTATTAATTGGTTCTTTGATACTGGGCTATATTGGTAAAATTGGCTTTATTACCTTTAGAATGGATTCTAAAGTGTTAGGCGTCGTCAGACAGTTGGCCTTAGCTTTCTTCTTGGCGATTGTCGGCTTAAGGTATGGTTTTAAGGTATTTGATACGATTGCCAGTGGTGGTATTAGTATGGCGATTGTGTCGCTGGTCGTCGGTACTGTTGCCATGATGATTGGCTTCTTTATCGGTCGCTATGTCTTTAAGATCAATTGGATCATGCTATCAGGCGCTATTTGTGGTGGCATGACATCAACGCCGGGCTTAGGTGCTGCAATTGATGCCGTAGGTAGTGACGATCCGGCTGCCGGTTATGGTGCAACTTATCCGTTTGCCTTACTTGGTATGGTAATCTTCACTATTATCCTACACAAATTACCAATGTAGTTTATTTTCTTCCAATTGACTAATGGGTTTGTTACAATAGAATAGAGTTTTAAAAACTTTGGAGGAATAAAATGAAAGAGAACTTAGTGTTTGTAACAGGATATGCAAAATTACCGCAGGGTATCACGGCGGCAGAACTATATTCAGTTATTGTGGTAGGTGTAATTGTCGACAAGGACAGTTCGATTATTAAGGACGTCGATTGCTCACTGGTAACATCAGTGGCGCGTTCATTTGTGAAGGACTTGTACGTCGGACAGAGCATTTTGGATTATCCCAAGTTAGCAGATTTGCTCAATAGTTGCTACCACGGTTCTGCGCGTAAGGCTTTGTTATCAGCTTTTAAAATCATTAATGAAAAGTACAAAAATTTACTTGAGCAAGACGAAATGTAGGCTACAAAACGTTGTTAAAAAGGAAAGGAGAGTATGGTGTATTTGGCGATAAATACATCATACGACAATGTTATGAAATTTACAGATCGCATTCGCAGTGAAGCATTAAAATCTAAGATTAAAACCGCCGAAGAGGCGGCAGCGCTTATCAAAGACGGCATGGTGGTGGCCACTTCAGGATTTACGCCGTCGGGTTATCCGAAAGCGGTGCCGTTAGCATTGGCAGCGCGCGCTGAACGCGGCGAAAAAATAGGTATTACTTTGATTACCGGAGCATCAGTCGGCGATGAGCTAGACGGTGCCTTGACGCGCGCCGGCGTTTTGAAAAGGCGTTTTCCTTATCAAACCAACAAATCAAGCCGTAATGGCATTAATGATGGCAGTGTTAAATATATGGATATGCACCTGTCGCACGTGCCACAGTTTATTGATTATGGTTTTTTTGGCAAAATTGATGTCGCCATTGTTGAGGCACTGGCGATTAATCCGGACGGCGGTATCGTGCCAACGACATCGGTTGGCGTAGCACCACAAGCTGTGGCCAACGCCGATATAGTCATTGTTGAGGTAAACACGACACAGCCGATGGCGCTGGAAGGCGTACACGACATTTACATGACGGCCAAACCGCCGCACAGAGAACCGATTCCAATCGAAAAATCGGGCGATCGCATCGGAACAACTTATATTCCTTGTGATCCTAATAAAATTGTCGCCATTGTCGAAAGTGATATTATCGACAATGTTCGACCGCTCGGTGCAATCGATGATGATTCGCGTGCTATTTCTAATCATATTATTAAATTCTTAAAGAGTGAAGTGGCAGCCGGTCGCTTGCCGGAAAACCTGTTGCCATTGCAATCTGGCGTTGGCTCGGTTGCCAATGCCGTATTAGGCGGCTTGGTTGAATCGGATTTTACTAATTTAACCTGCTATACCGAAGTCATACAAGATTCGATGTTTGACTTGATCGATGCCGGCAAGGTAACGGTGGCATCGGGCACGTCGTTTACGCCGTCGGCCGAGGGTCTGGTGCGCTTGAAAGAAAAGATGGATTTCTACTCGAAGCATTGTATTTTAAGGCCGATGGAGATATCAAATAATCCCGAAGTTGCTAGACGTCTTGGCGTTATCGCGATGAATACAGCGATTGAATTTGATATTTACGGCCATGTTAATTCAACCAATATTATGGGTTCGAGAATGATGAACGGCATCGGCGGTTCGGGCGACTTTACCCGTAATGCTTATCTGTCGATTTTCACAACCGTATCTACCGCCAAAAATGGTGCTATTTCATCGGTTGTGCCAATGGTTTCACATGTCGATCATACCGAACATGACGTTTGTGTCGTCGTAACAGAACGTGGCTTGGTTGATTTACGTGGGCTTTGTCCAACCGAAAAAGCAGAACGCATTATCGAAGTCTGTGCCCACCCCGACTATCAGCCGTTGTTACGCGACTATTTAAAACGCGCCAAGCAAGGAAAATTTCAGCATGAGCCGCATGTTATCGGTGAAGCATTAACTTGGCATGAGCGATTTTTAAAGACGGGAACGATGAAACTTTAGGCTGCTGGCTTTTAATCGTCAAATGTTGTAAAAATGATGGATAAACAAATTTCTATCGTTTATAATATTAAGTGTTTCAGGAGTAACTAAAGCGCAAGTGCGAGGAGGAGTTATGAAAGTATTAAAAGTAGATCACATTGGCATTGCTGTAAAAGATTTAACGGAGTCACTTAAGTTTTACACCGAGGTTTTGGGGCTAAATTGTCTTGATACCGAAATTGTTGAAGAACAAAAAGTAAAGGTTGCCTTTTTGCCGGTAGGCGATTCGGAAATAGAATTGCTCGAATCGACTTCTGAAGATGGTCCAATTGCGCGCCACATTGCTAAAAATGGTGAAGGTATTCAGCATATCGCATTGCGTGTTGACAATATTGAAGAGGCAATTGCTTACATGAAAGAAAAGGGCATGCGTATGATAGATGAAAAACCGCGTTACGGCGCTGGCGGTGCCAGAATTGCCTTTGTACACCCGAAGAGTTCTGGTCGCATCTTGCTCGAATTAACCGAAAGATAATGGGAGGTTGACTTTGTCTAAATCAACAAACAAATTAAATCAGCTGCACGAGGCTAAACAAAAACTAGCACTCGGCGGCGGAGAAAAGAGAATTGAAAAACAACATCAAAAGGGCAAGTTAACCGCCCGCGAGCGCATTATGTTGCTATTTGACGAGGGTTCATTTGTTGAATTGGACGCTTTTGTCAAGCACCGTTGCACTAACTTTGGCATGGAAAAGGTCGACGCGCCGGCTGAAGGTGTCGTCACCGGCTATGGTAAAGTCGACGGACGTTTAGTATATGCCTTTGCGCAAGATTTTACAGTAGTTGGCGGTTCGTTGGGCGAAATGCATGCTGCTAAAATTTGCAAAGTATTAGATAATGCCGTTAAAGTCGGCGCACCGGTCGTCGGCTTGAACGATTCGGGCGGTGCCCGTATTCAAGAAGCGGTTGACGCCCTATCGGGTTATGGCCGAATTTTTTACAAAAACACATTAGCTTCCGGCGTCATTCCACAAATTACGGCTATTATGGGGCCTTGTGCTGGTGGTGCCGTCTATTCTCCGGCCTTAAATGACTTCATTTTTATGGTCGATCAAACGTCGCAGATGTTTATTACCGGTCCGCAAGTCATTAAGACAGTTACCGGCGAAGAAGTAACTGCCGAAGCACTTGGTGGTGCGATGACGCACAATAGTATTTCCGGCGTGGCGCATTTTATTTCGCAAGATGATAGTGCTTGTATTGCTGATATTAGGCGCTTGCTGAGCTTTTTACCATCTAACAATATGGAACAGGCGCCGCGTTTTGCTGCTGAAGATGTCAACCGCATTGATATGGCGCTTAATGAAATTATTCCCGACAATTCAAATAAACCTTACGATATGCACGATGTCATTACCAGCATTATTGACAATGGCGATTTTTATGAAGTACAACCGCATTATGCCAAAAACATCATCACCGGCTTAGCGCGCTTAAACGGTACAACAGTTGGTATCGTCGCCAATCAGCCCAGTTTTTTAGCGGGTTGTCTTGATGTTAATGCCTCTGATAAGTCATCGCGCTTTATTCGTACCTGCGACGCTTTCAACATACCGCTACTAAACATTGTCGACGTACCGGGATTTTTGCCCGGCACTACGCAAGAGTACGGTGGTATTATTAGACACGGTGCCAAAATGCTCTACGCTTATAGCGAGGCAACAGTGCCGAAGGTCACTTTGATTACCAGAAAGGCTTACGGCGGCTCGTATTTGGCGATGTGTTCTAAAGAGCTGGGTGCCGATGTCGTACTGGCTTGGCCAACGGCTGAAATTGCCGTAATGGGGCCACAAGGTGCTGCCAATATCATCTTCCGCAATGACATTAAGCAGGCCGATGATCCGGTGGCAATGCGCCAACAAAAGCTCGATGAATACACTGCCGAGTTTGCAACACCGTATAAGGCGGCTGAACGCGGCTTTGTCGACGATGTTATTGAGCCAAGTACAACGCGACCGCGTTTGATTGACGCCCTTGATATGTTGGCGAGCAAGCGTGAAAATAGACCGGCTAAAAAGCACGGCAATATTCCGCTATAGGTAGGGGGCAGTTATGGAATTAATTAAACGATTAGCAGATCCTTCAACACTGACTATCGGTGAAAAGATTAGTGGTGGTCTAATGGTTGCTGTCGTCGGCATGACGATAACATTTTTAGCACTAATCTTTTTGTGGCTGGTAATTGCGTTGATGGCTAAATTACTAAACAGACCACAAAAGCAGCCCAGTTTAGTCGGCTCAAATGCTACTGAAACAGCTGCACCGGCTGCAGTCGCTGCACCGAAGGCAGATGCAGAAGACGACGGTGAGTTGGTCAGCGTTATTACGGCGGCGTTGGCGACAGCGCTAAACACATCAGTCAATAATATCGTCGTAACAAAAATTGTAAGAGTAGCCGATGAGCGGCCGGCTTGGTCAAAGGTTGGCTTAATTGAACAAATTAACAATCGTTTTTAATGGAGGCAATGATAATGAAGAAATATAATATTACAGTTAATGGCAAGACCTATCAAGTTGAGGTAGAAGAAGTAGGCGCAGCAACTAGCACAGTGGCGGCACCGCGTCCGGCAGCAGCGGCACAACCGCAAGCAAAAGCAGCACCGGCTGCAGCACCAGCCGCTAAGCCGGCAGCACCAGCCGCACCGGCCGCTGCACCGGCAGCCGGTGGCAACACGGTAACCGCGCCGATGCCCGGTACCATTTTAGATGTAAAAGTGGCAGTTGGTGATCAAGTCAAAAATGGCGACGTTTTATTGATACTGGAAGCCATGAAAATGGAAAATGAAATTATGGCGCCGGCTGATGCTAAAGTAGTTGCGGTTAACGTTAACAAAGGTGCCTCTGTTAATCCGGGCGACGTGTTAATTACGCTGGGTTAATACATCCCATCTATAGAAAGGAGATGTATTAATGTTAGAAGCTCTAATAGAATTTATTAAAAGTACAGGTTATTATGCACTATTTGCCAATGGTTTTGATTTTGGCCGGGTTGTAATGATCGGTATTGCCTGTATATTGCTTTATTTGGCAATTAAAAAAGGCTTTGAGCCATTGTTACTGGTGCCAATTGCCTTTGGCATGCTGTTGACCAATCTGCCGCTTGGCGATATGATGATTAAGCCGGTGTTACAGTTTCTTGATACCAAAGATACAACATTGCCGCTGATGAATCATATTAATGTGATGGCTAATGGTCAAGTTGCTGGTGAGATACACACGGCACTAGAGGCGCCGGGCGGTCTGTTTTACTATCTTTATTTAGGTGTTAAACTGGGTATTTTCCCACCGCTGATCTTTATGGGCGTTGGTGCCATGACTGACTTTGGTCCGTTGATTGCCAATCCGCGCTCACTGTTATTGGGCGCTGCGGCTCAGTTTGGTATTTTCTTCACCTTTATTGGCGCTTTGCTACTTGGTTTTACCGGTCAAGAAGCCGGTGCAATTGGCATTATCGGTGGTGCCGATGGTCCGACAGCCATCTTTGTTGCCAGTAAATTGGCGCCGCATTTGTTGGGTGCAATTGCTGTTGCCGCTTACAGTTATATGGCGTTGGTGCCGGTTATACAGCCGCCAATTATGAAATTGCTTACGACTAAAAAAGAGCGCATGATTAAGATGGAACAGCTGCGTCACGTTTCAAAGACCGAGAAAATTATCTTTCCGATTGCCGTTACCATTATCGTATCGATGCTCGTACCGGCCGCTACCGCGTTGGTTGGTATGTTGATGCTGGGCAATTTGTTTAGAGAATGTGGCGTGACAGGACGTTTAGAAGATACAGCTAAAAATGCACTGATTAATATCGTTACAATCTTCTTGGGTGTAACAGTTGGTGCGACAGCGACAGCAGAATCTTTTCTTAGTCCATCAACCTTAAAGATTATCGCGCTGGGCGTGACGGCTTTTGCAGTCGGTACGGCAACGGGCGTGTTGCTTGCTAAGTTGATGAACAAACTGAGTGGCGGCACAATTAACCCGTTAATCGGTTCAGCCGGTGTATCGGCAGTGCCGATGGCAGCGCGCGTTTCGCAAGTGGTTGGTCAAAAAGAAAACCCGGCCAATTTCTTGTTGATGCACGCGATGGGGCCAAATGTTGCCGGTGTTATCGGCTCGGCGGTTGCCGCCGGCGTATTGCTGACACTATTTGGTTAATGCTTGTTACAAATCAATAGACAATACCCAATTTTACGTTTGAAAATTGGGTATTTTTTTGCGATTTAGCACATTTGCCTGTTTTCTGTTATTTAACTATATGTTATAATAATGGTACTGTACTTATATCCAAATACGAGGAGGATTTAATGGAAAAACTAATTATTACCGCTGCGATTTGTGGCGCCGAAGTGACGAAAGAGCAAAACCCTGCTGTACCTTACACAATTGAAGAAATCGTCAAAGAGGCTAAATCGGCTTATGATGCCGGCGCTTCAATCATTCATTTGCACGTTAGATATGATGATGGTACGCCCACCCAGGATAGAGAGCGCTTTCAGGTTGCTGTCGACGCCATTAAAAAAGTTTGCCCGGATGCAATTGTACAACCGTCTACCGGTGGTGCAGTCGGCATGACAGATTTAGAGCGCCTACAGTCTACAGATATCGTACCGACGCCGGAAATGGCGACGCTTGACTGCGGTACCTGTAACTTTGGCGGCGATGAAATTTTTGTTAACAGTGATAATACCATTAAAAACTTTGCTAAGATTATGCTTGAGCGCGGTATCAAGCCGGAGTTAGAGGTGTTTGATAAGGGTATGATTGACATTGCTTTGCGGATTGATAAAAAAGGTCTACTTAAGCACCCCTTGCACTTCGACTTTGTGTTGGGTGTACAGATGAGCGCTACGATTCGCGATTTATCATTTATGGCTAACAGCATTCCGGCCGGCTCAACATGGACGGCAACCGGGTTAGGTCGTCACGCCTGGACAATTGCCGCTGCAACGATTGCAATGGGCGGTCATGTCCGCGTGGGCTTTGAAGATAACCTTTATTTAGAAAAAGGCGTTTTGGCAAAGAGCAATGGCGAAATGGTCGAAAAGGTTGTTAAGATGGCCAAATTGATTGGCCGTGAAGTCGCTACGCCAAATGAAGCAAGAAAGATTTTGGGTATTACTGAATAGTAAAAGTATTGCCCCCAAAAAATCAAATCAATCAAAAACCGCCAAATGGCGGTTTTTGTTGTTACTTTCAACTTTCAGTTTAATTTAACACTTTTCCTCAAACATCTCCAACAATTCAGTTGCTGCTTTGGTTGGAGACAGTTCGGCACTTTCAATTTTTTGGGCCAGTTCGGCGTAGCGAGTTTTTATTAATGGATGATTAAAGAACTTTAATTTTAACTGCTCGATAACCATTGTATTAACCCATTCCAGTTGCTGTTGGCTGCGCCTTTCTGCAAATACGCCGGAGGCCTTGGTTGTTTTTTCAAAGTCCAGCATAACCTCCCAAATTTCTTTGATGCCGGTTTTATGTAGAGCTGAGCAGGTGTAGGCCTTTGATTGCCAACCTTTAGTGGCCGGGCGAAGATAGTGTAGCATATTGTCAAAATCAGCCCGGGCTGTTTTGGCACGCAACAGATTATCACCATCGGCCTTATTTACTAAAATAGCATCACATATTTCCATAACGCCTTTTTTCATGCCTTGTAATTCGTCGCCGGCGCCTGTGATTAAGACCAGTAGAAAAAAGTCAACCATAGAACGTACGGTGATTTCGTTTTGACCAACACCGACGGTTTCGACCAAGATGATGTCATATCCGGCGGCTTCGCAGAGTAAAGTCGTTTCACGACTTTTGCGGGCGACGCCACCCAACATGCCGCCGGAGGGCGATGGTCTGATAAAGGCATTTGGCTGGTTAGACAGCAATTCCATGCGCGTCTTATCACCTAAGATTGAGCCTTTGGTGATGGCGCTACTGGGGTCAACAGCCAATACGGCTACCTTGTGACCCATTTCACAGAGCATCACGCCAAGCGCCTCGATGAAGGTGCTTTTGCCGGCACCCGGCACGCCCGAAATGCCAACTCTCAGCGATTTTTTAGTGTGCGGCAAGAGCAATTGAATTAATTCTTGCGCTTGTAAAAAGTGCCTTTTGGCATTGCTTTCTATTAGGGTAATGGCGCGCGCCAATATGGCCCGGTCACCGTTGATAACCCCTTGGTAGTAGTCTTCAGTTGACAGTGTCGGTCGTCCTTTTTTGACTGGCGTGCGCATTTTAGTGCTGGCAAAACCGTCATGAACGCTGGCGACACCTTCTAATACTTCAGTGGTAAAGCCGGCGCCGGCATTATTAGGTACCCATTCGGGGCGCTTTACGTTTTTTGTCATATTATTCCTCGTAGCCCAGACGCTTATTGAGAGCGTGCATAATTTTTTCGCCGCTGTCGGTAATAACGGTACCTGGTCCAAAGATTAGCTCAGCACCGTTTTGATACAAGAAATCGTAGTCTTGCGCCGGGATAACGCCACCGGCAAATACCATAATATCATCACGGCCGCGTTTTTTGAGTTCTGCAATTAGTTGTGGCAACAGTGTTTTGTGACCGGCTGCCAATGAACTCATGCCGACGGCGTGAACGTCGTTTTCGACGGCATCGCGGGCGACTTCTTCCGGTGTCTGGAAAAGTGGACCGACGTCGATGTCAAAGCCCATGTCAGCTAAGCCGGTAGCGACGACTTTGGCGCCACGGTCATGGCCATCTTGGCCCATTTTAGCGATGTAAATACGCGGGCGGCGACCATCGTTTTCGGCAAATTTATCGGTTAGTTCTCGTACTCTTTCCATATCGTCCTTCTTGGCGTATTCTGATGAATAGACACCAGAAATACTTCTGATAACGGCTTTGTGTCGACCGCTGACTTTTTCGATTGCATAGGATATTTCACCCAATGAAGCACGCGCGCGGGCGGCCTCAATAGCCAGCGCCAGCAAGTTGCCTTCGCCACTTTCGGCAGCTTTAGTAATGGCATCTAGTGCTGTTTCAACCGCTTTATTGTCGCGATTGGCTCTTAATTGTTCAAGTCGTTCAATTTGAGCGCGACGCACTGCTTGGTTGTCGATCTCTAATACTTCAACCGGATCTTCGTGATCCAGTCTAAATTTATTGACGCCGATAATTGGCTCTTTGCCGGAGTCTATTCTAGCTTGACGACGGGCCGAACCCTCTTCGATACGCATCTTAGGTAGACCGGTCTCAATTGCCTTAGCCATACCGCCGAGTGATTCGACTTCTTGAATATGTCCCCAAGCGCGATGGGCGATTTCATGTGTCAATTTTTCGACGTAGTAAGAGCCGCCCCATGGGTCAATTGCCTTACAAATCTTCGTTTCATCTTGTAAATAAAGTTGTGTATTACGAGCAATCCGCGCTGAAAAATCAGTTGGTAGAGCAATTGCCTCGTCTAGCGCATTAGTATGCAGCGACTGCGTGTGACCGAGTGCGGCACCCATCGCCTCGACGAGCGTGCGCGTTACATTATTAAAGGGGTCCTGCTCGGTGAGCGACCAACCGGAAGTTTGCGAGTGCGTACGCAGTGCGAGTGATTTTGGGTTTTTAGGATTAAATTGATTGACAATTTTAGCCCAAAGCATACGTCCGGCGCGCATTTTGGCAACTTCCATAAAGTAGTTGGTACCAATTGCCCAGAAGAATGATAGGCGCGGTGCAAAGGCGTCGATGTCGATACCGGCCTTGATACCGGCGCGGATATAGTCTAAGCCATCAGCTAGTGTATAGGCCAGCTCGATGTCGTTGGTGGCACCGGCTTCTTGCATATGATAGCCCGAAATCGAAATTGAGTTAAACTTCGGCATATTTTGCGAGGTGTACTCAAAGATGTCAGCGATGATTTTCATCGAGATTTCCGGCGGATAAATATAGGTATTACGCACCATGTATTCTTTTAGAATATCATTTTGAATAGTACCGGCCATTTTTTCTTTAGGCACGCCTTGCTCTTCGGCGGCGACGATGTAGAAGGCCAAAATTGGTAAAACGGCACCATTCATCGTCATTGAAACCGACATTTTATCGAGCGGAATACCGGAAAACAAAATGTTCATATCAAGCATCGAGTCAACGGCAACACCAGCTTTACCGACGTCACCGACGACACGCGGATGATCAGAGTCATAACCGCGGTGAGTTGCCAAGTCAAAGGCAATTGATAAACCTTTTTGACCGGCAGCTAGATTGCGTTTGTAAAAGGCATTCGATTCTTCGGCGGTCGAAAAACCGGCGTACTGTCGAACCGTCCAAGGGCGGGTGACGTACATCGTGGCATATGGACCGCGTAAGTTGGGTGAAATGCCGGCCGTAAAATTGAGATGTTCTAAGTTTTTATAATCATTTAGCGTATAGAGCGGACCAACCGGTATTTGTTCATTGGTCATCCACTCAAAATCGTCGACAGTTTTTCCGGTTTTACCTTCAAAATCGCGTTGCCATTCGTTATATGTTTTGGTAAGGCCCTTTAACTTGAGGTCGACAGCTGAAAAATCTGGATATTTAGGCATTTTCTACCTCCTCTTGTATTGTGCTTAGCAAATCGTAACAATTGGCACCCATGTAGATAAAGTGGTCAACACCGGCGTCGCGGTAAACCGGTTCAAGCTCTTTGGGCGGTCGACCGGCTAACATGACTATCATATTGGGGTTTTGTTGCTTAATGCCCTTGGCAATTACCGGTACACTTTCCGGATAGGTGGCATCGGTTGAACAGATAATGCCGACCTGCGCATTCGATTTTAGCGCCGCTGCAATGGCGTCTTGATCGGTTTTAAATCCATCGTTGCCAATCACTTCAAAAGCGCCAACTTCAAAGAAACCGCGTGAAAAATCAGCGCGTGGCTTGTGTTGTGGAATGGGGCCGAGGTTGATAGAAAAGACCTTTGGACGTTTGCCCTTAGTAGCCATCGTTTCGGTTTTGTCGCGTAGTTGTTCAAATTTTTCTGCACCGCGTCGTGGCGCTATAGCAACTGCCTTGTAGTGATCGTTTTGATTGGCAATTGCTTTATTTAATTCACCAAGCGTTGCACCACTTTGAACTGCTGCAATTGCATTGTTTACAGACGGGTCAGAATGGTACATTTCTAATTTTTCCGATAAGTCGGCGCGTTTTGCGCTCGCTTTATAGTCTTTAATAGCTTTGATGCGCGTGCTGACGATTGCATCGCGATCAACTTCTTTTGGCTCAAGTTTGACTTCTGTCATATTGGCATAATTGTTAACGCCAACCCAAACGTGTTTGCGCTTGGCCATGTCGACAAATCGCTCGTCATATTTGCTGCTCACGCGTTTTGCAATCTCTCCGTCAGCTAATAGCTTTGACATACCGCCTTCGTCAATTAGCGATTTAAATATCTGCCAAGTTTTTTCAGCAATTTGGGCGGTTAGTGTTTCGACATACCAAGAACCACCGGCCGGATCAATCGGCTGTGTTAGATGGCATTCATCGGTTAAGAAATATTGAATATTTCTGGAAACGCGTCTTGAAAAGCTGTCGGCTTCACGAATTGGTTCGTCAAACGGGACAACGGTTAGGCTGTCGACATTGCCGACGGCTGCCGAAAAGGCTTCAGAGGCGTTGCGCAGTATATTGACATAGGGGTCGTAGACCGTTTTTGTCCAAGACGAGGTCTTGGCGTGAATAAATATCTTTTGCGCTTCGGCGTCGCCGCCAAATGATTCAATAAGCGTTGCATACAGCATTTTTAGGGCTCTAATTTTGGCGATTTCCATAAAGTAGTTAGAGCCAATCGAAATGCTAATGGCAATGCGTTTGCTGATTTGTGCGATGTCTAGGCCGCGCTCCAATAATGCAGCGATGTATTCGGCTGCTGTGGACAGCACAAAAGCCAATTCTTGAACTGAGTCAATGCCGCCATCGTGATAGGGGTGACCCTGTACCAAAATTGTCTTTAGAGGACAACTGTTTTGTTGGCACCATTTAATGACTGTTGCCATTTTGTCATAGGCCTGCTGCAATGAAACAGTCAAATCGCCATTTTTGGCAGCATAAGCTAGTGGGTCGTAACCGAGCACACCGGTCAGTTTATTTAACTCGATGTGATGCTTGTTAGCATAGGCGCCAATTAAGGCGGTCAGTCCGACCGGGTCATGGCCGAGATCAATGTGCAGTGGCAAGACATCTAGAACGACCTCATTAAAGGCGCATTCGAGATCGCGCAGTGACGATGCCGACAGACCGCGTAGGCCGATATTTGTAGCAGTGGCGTCATCGGCGTCAATACCCCTTAAAGTATTTTCGTCGAATGCAATCGCTAACGAAGTTTGTCCTTTATACAAGTCGTGAACGAGTGCGTCGTTAAAGCTTTCCGGCGTTCCTTCATAAATGATTTGCGCCATTTGCCAAGGTTTTGCAAGATAGCTTTCGACTTTGGTGCCGCGCACATAGGGTGGATAGCCCGGTAGTGTGTCGACGTGCAGTAGTTTTTCGAGATCTTCCTTGCGGTAGATTGGCTGAATGGTAATGCCTTCAGCTGTTTTTGTGTACATCGCCTTTTCAAAGGGTTTACCTTTAAGTAGGCGGGTAGCTTCTTCTTTCCATTCTTCGTAGCTGGGAATGGAAAACTCTGAAAAGAGCAGTTCATTTGATGCGGACTTTGTTTTTTCTTCCATCTTCAATCCCTTTCTCTAATCCCTTTCTTTTGTCAAACAACCCTAACGCTCGACAATTTGTTGCAGCTGCTTGAAACCGTTTTTTTTTTACGGCAGATGCCGTTTTGATGATGCGGTTATGCTGTTTTTTTATAGTGAACAAGGTAGCTGCAGTTGCCATTAAGCGCTGCATATAATAAAAAACGGTTTTATGCATAGATTACATATAACCGTTTCTTTGCCAACGTCCAAAGCAGAGTTCATCTACTTCAATTAGTTAAGTGGTTTTGTTACATTAATAATATCACATTTTTGTTAATTTGTACACGTTGTCGCGTTAGATTTTGTATTTTAGGGGATGTTTTTTTGATAATTTGTTAAAAAACGGTCAATTTTAGATGGCTTAGCACACTTTAGAACATTTAAGCGTAATTATCTGCAAAAATATACCTAAAAATCTTTGCCTTTTGCTGCAAAATTGTTTATAATAAATCGGGTGTGCTGAAAGAGCCCCCGATCGTTTTATGGCAAAATTTTTGACTACAAGGAGTGACAATGCAAAAGGAATATGGAGTAAAGGTATACCGAATATTATTAAACCTCTTTTGGGGTTTGGCCGGTGCAGGTTTAGTTTTTTTTGTGCTTAATGGTTGGCTGTTAAGTACGATGAACAGTTTTCTGGTTGCTGTTGCGATATATTTGTTATATATCTGGCTAGTTATTTTCAATAATATGATGAAAGTTATTGTAACCGGTAAAGAATTAATTATCAAAAAGGGCAGCAAGACACAAACCTTTGATATTGAAACCAGCGGTTTTAAGGCAATTGAAAATTCATCAGGTGGCGAAACATCTTGTGAATTAGTCGTTACCGAGGCAAATGGCAACCAGAGTTATATTGATTTTGAACTTATCGGCGTAAAACAATTTGAATCACTGCTTGATGATTTAGGTTTTAACGGCGATAGAGATGAAGTTCAAAAAGTTGAAACAAAGAAAAAAGATATCTAATGAAAAGGGAGATGTATCATGACAGAAATGTGGAATAGCTTGGATCCGGCAATGCGCCAAACAATCATATTTTTTGGCGGCTTTATGATCGTATATTTAATTGGAATGACCATATATATGAAAAAGAAAAAGGGTGATATTGGCAAATGGTTGGAAAAAAATCCGGGTGCTGCTAAAATATTTTTAGAGACCAAATCAAATTTGATAAAAAACAACTCATTGCAGATTATTTCGGTAGATGATGAAGCGCCGGTACTTTTTTATGAAAACACCAAACAAGGCTTTTATATGTTGCCGGGGACGCATATTGTTAAATCTTCGTTCTCGTCTAGTAGACCGGGTGTTTTTCATAGAAATGTGACGACGACATATGCGCCGACCAAGCAAGAACTAGTTGTTGAAAGCAATAAAACATACACATATACGTTCGATGCAAAGAATAAAACCTATCAGTTTATCGAACATTAAAAACGCTTTTTAGACATAAAGTAAAAGCACAAAAAAGCCCAATAATTTGGGCTTTTTTTGTGCTTCAATTTTAAAGAATTTTTTGAAAAGCGCTGTTTTTTTGCAGTGACCAGAAAGCGATGACGCCAATAATACTGACGACCACAAACTCGCCGAAGGCGACGCTAATTGCCAGGGGTAAAAAGATTTCCCAAGACTGTGCAGTGTTCCAAGGCGCTTGTTCGACAAGCATAATGATAATTGCCACATAGATGGCGTTTAAGACAACCGGAAAAAGCGATGCGACAAATAGCGCGAGCGGTTTTTTACCCAGTATTTTTCTAGTTTGGGCAATTAGCAACATGGCGATAATCGATACCAGCGTACCAAAAATGGCATCGGGCAAGCCAAACGGGCCGACGTAATTTGCGATAAATGTGCCAAAGGCAATGCCGAGGATGTAGTCGCTGTTGAAAAATGCCAGTAAGATTAGTATTTCAGAGATTCTGAATTGTACGCCACCATACGCAATCGGCGCGCTGGCGATGGTTAGCACAAAGTATAGCGCGGCCAACATCGCATTGATGACAAGTGATTTTGTCGATAAGTTAAACATAAAAAAACTCCTTTCACAGACCAAGCGGTCACGTGCATGGAGCTACCAAAATAAAAACATGTTTTTAAAGTGGGTAACCATGCAAACACTATCCCATTTTTTAAAGGGAATAACAGGTAAAATTCTAACAGATTAATCAAAAAAAATCAAGCGTGAACGCATTGAATAAATATTTGTTTTGGTATATAATAAAAACAACAAAGTCGATACTTAAATAATTTTACAGCCGCTTTTGGTCAAAGTTTAGGAGGGGTTATGATACCGATAGATATTTACAACGATCTGCACAAACTGGCAGAGCCGCCCTTAGCGGAGGTTGAGACGTCAAAATACTTAAAGCAAAAGTTGACTGAGCTCGGTTTCACAATTAGTGCAACAGTGCAAACCGGTATTATTGCTGAATACGATAGTGGCGTGGCCGGTCCAACCATCGGCCTACGGGCCGATATGGACGCCTTGCGTTATGAGATAAACGGCGCGGTGCAATATCGTCATAATTGTGGCCATGATGCCAATATGACCATGGTTTTAACTGCAGCGCAAAAGACTATTGCGCAGGGCATAAAAAGAGGTAAACTGGTTTTAATCTTTCAACCGGCTGAAGAGATTGTTGCCGGTGCCAAGTTAATGGCCGAAAGTGGCAAAATTCCACAGCTTGATGCCCTATATGGCATACATTTGCGGCCAATTGCCGAAACGCCGCTTGGCGAGGCGACGCCGGCGCTGATACACGGGGCATCGCGTATGTTACGAGTTAAAATTACCGGTAAAAACGCGCATGGTGCCAGACCGCATTTGGGTGTTAATGCAATAGAAACCGCCATACTGGCAATTAATGCAATCAATGCAATAAAAGTTGATCCGCGGGTTTCGCACTCGGTTAAAGTGACGGTCTTTAAAGGTGGCGATGTCGATAATATCATTCCGGCCGAAGCCGAATTTAGCCTTGATATACGAGCGCAAAGCAATCCGGTAATGGAGGTGCTGTATCAAAAAATTAAAGCAGCTTTGGACGGCAGCTGCGCTGTAACGGGTGCAACTTACCAGATCGTCTTTGACGAAGGTTGTCTGGCGGCGATATATGATGAGGGGTGTATTGCAATAGCCAAAAAGGCGATTGAACAGGTGCTTGGTAAGGCCAAACAAGCGGTTGTGACGCCAGGCGGTGAAGATTTTCACTACTATGCGGGCATTTTGGGCGTAAAGGCTGCCTATATCGGTGTAGGAGCAGACCTACAGCCCGGTCTTCATGCCGTAGACATGGACTTTGATAAGAAAGCGTTGACTATTGGGCGCGATATATTGTCTGAAGTGTTAGCTATTTCATTTAAGGAGGGATCGTTATGACGACCAAAAAACTGGCTGTACCGAATACGTATGTACTGATCGTGTTGTTTATCGTTTTTGCAGTAATATTGACCTATATTGTGCCGCCCGGAGAATTTGATTTAATCAAAAACGAGGAAACCGGCAAATCGCTGGTCGATCCGAATTCTTTTCACAGCGTAGAAAGAAATCCGGCCGGTCTAGATGATTTTTTGCTGTCGCTGCCCGAAGGCATGAAACAAGGCGCTAGCATTATCTTCTTGGTCTTTTTAGTCGGTGGATTTTTTCAAGTGATCAACGATACCGGTGCTGTAGAGGGTGCAATTAATATTTCGATCAACAAATTGGGTAACAGAAAAGAATTGATTATACCGATTATTATGGCGCTGTTGGCATTGCTTGGCGCGCTTGGCATCGTGGTCAACGCCGTCATTGCCTTTATACCAATTGGTGTTATGTTGGCCAAAAAATTAAAAGCCGATCCAATTGTCGGCATTTCGATTATGTATCTTGGTTCTTATGCCGGATTTACCGCATCACCGGTCGGTCCTTTTAATACGCTGATAGGTCAAAATATAGCGGGCTTAGAACCAATGAGCGGTTTTTTGCTTAGGCTAATCGTTTGTCTATGCTTATTTGCCGTCAGTGTTTGGTATGTGATGCGCTATACCAACAAGGTACAAAAGGATATAAATAAAAGTGTGCTTGACGAAATTGAATGGATCAGTGAAGACAATGTTGGCGATACAAAATTTTCGTTTCGCCATGGTTTGGTATTGTTAACCGTTATCATTGGCTTTGTCGGCTATGCCTATGGCTCATATAAATTAAAATGGGGTCTAAATTACATGAGCGCAATGATGTTTGCAGTGGCAATTTTAAGCGGTATTATTATGTTTAGTAATCCTAACGATATGGCAAAATCATTTATCAAAGGTTCCCAACGTATGGTCTATGGTGCGCTGGTTATTGGCTTTGCTAAGTGTATTACAATCATTTTAACAGATGGTAATGTAATTCATTCAATCATTCACTATTTGACAATTCCGCTGACACAAATAGCACCCGTCTTTTCGGCTTTGGGCATGTTTGTCGCTAATTTGATATTTAATTTCGTCGTGCCATCGGGTTCAGGTCAAGCGATGATAGTCATGCCGCTGATGGCGCCAATGGCCGATGTCGTTGGCGTGTCGCGTCAAGTTGCCGTTTCGGCCTATCAATATGGCGATGGTTTTTCGAATATTATCATTCCAACATCGGGTGTATTGATGGCAATCCTCGGCCTTGCCAAAGTACCGTATGAAAAATGGCTTAAATTTGTCATGCCGCTATTTTTGATGTGGACCGGAATTGGTGCAATTTCAATTATTATCGGAGTTTTAATCGGCTGGTCATAGATGGTATAAAACCAATAGTCGCGGTTGTAATCATTAAAAAAGAGCTGTTGCTTTATTTTGCAACAGCTCTTTTTAGACATTAATCAATTGCTAAAGTATTTTGCAAGACACCGATGCCTTCAATCTGACATTTGACGGTGTCGCCCGGTTGCAAAAATTTGTAGGGTTTAAAGCCGAGGCCGACGCCACTGGGTGTACCGGTTAAGATAATATCACCTTTACGTAAATACATGCCTTTTGATAATTCGCTAATTATAGTTGGAATATCGAAAATCAGATTTTGGGTATTGGAATTTTGGCGCAATTCGTCATTTACCCAGCATTTGATCGCCAGCTGAAGCGGCGTTTCAAAATTGCTGTGATGTGCAATGCACGGGCCAAGTGGTGCAAAGCCTTCAAGGCTTTTGCCCTTGACCCACTGACTGTGCTTGCGTTGCAGGTTTCTGGCCGAAACATCATTGGCTATTGTATAACCAAAGATGTAGTCTTGCGCCTCTTGTTTGGCGATGTTTATACCATCTTTTCCAATAATAATGGCCAGTTCCACTTCGTAGTCGATCATTTTTGTAATCGCTTTATGATTAGGAATGGTGTCGAGGTGCCCAATTGCCGGCGCGGCAATTTTCATAAAAAAAATAGGAAATTTCGGTATGTCGCCCTCGGCGCCGGGCAGGCCAATTAGTTCTTTAGCGTGCTCACTATAGTTTTTACCGAGGCAGAAAAAAGGCCTTTTCGGATAGGGAATTGGGGCTAATATTTTTACTTCACTAAGTGGTACGCGATAGTTTATTTCGCTATTGTCTAGCTTAGAACGCAATAATTCCAATTCTGAATCGCTGATTTCGGCTATCAGATGATTCATATCGACATATTCGGTGCCCAGTTCTTTGTTGATGTCGCAGATGTGTTCACCACTATGGTCTAATACGCCGATATTTTGTCTTTCTTCAATTTGATATGTAATAAATTTCATTGTATCCTCCCAATTTAATACCATTATACCCCTATCAGATGAAAAGCGAACAATTTTATTTGTCAGTCAGGCGCTCATATGTTATGCTGATTAGGGTTAAAACTTGTGATTGCTTAGCGGAGGCGCCTATGGCACAAATATTAAAAAATGATTGGGCGGATTTTTTAAATCCGGAATTTGATAAACCATACTATCGCAAATTGCGTGCTTACTTAATTAAAGAATACCGCAGTAGAAAAATTTTTCCCGATAAGCACGATATTTTTAATGCACTGCATCAAACCGCTGTTAAAGATATTAAGGCTTTGATACTGGGGCAAGACCCTTATCATGACGACGGACAGGCGCACGGGTTGGCCTTTTCGGTTGCTAAAGGCATTGCGGTTCCACCATCACTTGTCAATATCTATAAGGAGCTGAATGCCGATATCGGCTGCGCGATACCCAACCATGGCCACTTGGTCAAATGGACAGCTCAAGGCGTGCTGCTACTCAATACCGTTTTAACGGTGCGCGCCCATCAAGCGCATTCGCATCGTGGTATCGGCTGGGAAACTTTTACAGATGCGGTAATCGGCGTCGTCAACCAAATCGACCGACCAATCGCCATATTGCTCTGGGGCAGGCCAGCACAGCAAAAAAGGGTTTTGTTGAATAATCCCAAACACTTAATACTAGAGACGTCGCATCCCAGTCCGCTATCGGCTTATCGCGGTTTTGAAGGCTGTCGTCATTTTAGTAAGGTCAATCGCTTTTTAGTAGCAAATGGGGTCGAGCCGATCGACTGGCAAATCGATTAAAAAAGACAAGCTAAAGCTTATGGCTGAACGGCAAAGTTAAGACAAAAATTTTAAAATAAATCTGTGATAATGCTGTTTTTATGGGTAATAAAAACGGGTGTCAATGAGCTCGGTTATCAATCGATGACTGAGCTAAGATGATGAACTGTAACGTGGAGGCGATATGAAATCGATTGAAATCATTGAAATGCTGTCAAATGCCAACGGGCCATCCGGCTTTGAAAGTCAGGTTGTCGAACGCGCCATAAGCGTATTAGATAAGCGTCTGTCGGCCGAGACCGATATGATGAATAATTGTCAGATACGCCAATCGCAATACGATGATGCTAAGCCGCTGATTATGCTGGACGGCCATAGCGACGAAGTCGGCTTGATGGTACAGTCGATTACCAATAACGGTTTGTTGCGCATTATTGCACTGGGCGGCTGGGATGTCAAAAATCTAATCGCTCAAAAGGTGCGCTTGCTGCTTGATGATGGCAAGACGGTCAAAGGTGTGATTGCGTCAGTGCCGGTGCATTTTTTAAGTGCTGACGCACGCAATAAAGTGCCGGAGATTAAAGACCTTTTAGTCGATGTTGGCGCCGCCAGCCGGGCCGAGGTAGAAAAACTGGGCATTAAGCTGGGTACACCAATGGTGCCCGATACAGTATTTGAATATCAAACTGCCAACGACGTAATGATCGGCAAGGCGTTTGACAATCGGTTAGGCTGTAGCTTGGTAGTTGATACATTAAATAGTTGTGTTGAAAAAGGCTATCAGCAGGTAATTGGCACAATTTCAACGCAAGAAGAGGTTGGCCTGCGCGGTGCAAAAGTAGTCGGCAATACGACAAAGGCCGATCTGGCAATTGTCTTTGAGGGTACGCCGGCCGATGACACCTTTGTCGAGGGCGGTGAGGCCCAATCCGTTTTAGGCAAAGGCGTTCAAATTCGCTTGGCCGATAATAGCATGATCGCTAATCCGCGTTTTGTTAAAAAAGTACTCGAAATAGCAGATAAACTGGGCATCGCTCATCAGGTTGCGGTGCGTCGTGGCGGTGGTACCAATGGTGGCGCCTATCATCTGTCAGGCAAGGGCATTCCTTCGGTAGTACTCGGTGTGCCGACGCGTTACATACATGCGCACTATGGCATTGCTAAGTTAGAAGATTATAAGTCCGCCAAGCAATTAGCACTCGCTATAATTGATTATGTGACTAATAATGGTATTGATTTTTAGAGGAGATTAAAATGTTTACAATTGGTGGACCGGTCTTCCTTATTGTCATCGTCATTATTTTGTTATTGGCAACTAGAATGGTAAAAAAAGATGGTAATGGGGGTAGAAAAGTGATTAAACCGGCAGAAGTGAAAGCGATGATGGATAAAGAAGATGTTGTTTTGGTAGATGTCAGATCGGCGGCTGAGTATAATAGTGGTCATATTAAGGATGCGGTACTGCTACCCTTAGCACAAGTTGGCACGAAAGCTGAACAAGTATTGGGCTCAAAAGACAAGACGATTATTGTCTACTGCCAGTCGGGCGGGCGGTCGCGCGTTGCCAGCTCAGTTTTACAACGCCAAGGCTATCAGAATGTTTACGATTTGGGCGGTATTTATTCATGGCCATATGAAATCGTTTAAACGATTGCTATTTTTATTAGGTGTAGTACGTTATCGTTTGGCGTCGCGATAAAACTTTATTAATTGCCGCAAAAGGCTTGCAAGATTTACAAAAATAGTATAAAATAATTCTGCTGTGGAAGATTAGCTCAGGTGGTAGAGCACTTGCTTGACGTGCAAGTGGTCACAGGTTCGAGTCCTGTATCTTCCACCATCTGGTCCGGTAGTTCAGTTGGTTAGAACGCCAGCCTGTCACGCTGGAGGTCGAGGGTTCGAGTCCCTTCCGGATCGCCATTTAGGTGAGGTTGCAGATGCCACTGCATCGCAATTTCTCTGTTTTTTGACTAAAGCGCTTTGCTGCGCGCAATGGAGAAATCTCGGATTTGGTAAGTGGAAAGTGGAAAGAAAAAGCGTTGAAGCGTTCGTGCAGCCAACGCCACTGGAAGTTTTTAGGTTTTTGATTTTGAATTTGATTCTCCTTTCAGCTTTCAGCTTTCAACTTTCGGCTGATGTAGTTGACATACATAACCGAGCAGATGACGCAGCATCAATTAAGACTTGCTAAATAAAAGTTTTTACGCCGTTAGTTTTGTGCAGAACACAGCCAATAAGGCGTTATCGAAAGAGCGTATAAAGACAAGCTCGGAATAGTATAGAGCGCTAAATGTAAGAGATATTATCAAACTAATTTATACGCAGGAAATCGCGCGATAGACGCTGGCGACAAGGCGTATGACAATGGCATATAAAAACGTATAGAAGTATAGCGCAGGATTTGATAAGTGGAAAGTAGAAAGTGGACAGTGGAAAGAAAAGGCGTTGAAGCGTTCGCGCAGCCAACGCATTGATAGTTTTTTAGTCAAGATTTTGCATTTTTCGGTTTTTGACTTTGATTTTCCTTTCAACTTTTGGCTTTCAACTTTTGACTGTGTGAGCAACGTACATAACCGAGCAGATGACGCAGCATCAATTAAGACTTGCTAAATAAAAGTTTTTACGCTGTTAGTTTTGTGCAGGACACAGCTAATGAGGCGTTATCGAAAGAGCGTATAAAGACAAGCTCGGAATAGTATAGAGCGCTAAATATAAGAGATATTATCAAACTAATTTATACGCAGGAAATCGCACGATAGACGCTGGCGACAAGGCGTATGGTGAGGGCGCGTATTGACATACGTAACCGAGCCAGATGACGTAGTCAACTGTGTATAGCGTGTGATTAACAAGTATAAATGGGAGCATAGCTCAGCTGGGAGAGCATCTGCCTTACAAGCAGGAGGTCACAGGTTCGATCCCTGTTGCTCCCACCAATTTTATAGTAACGCGGGT
>PDWI01006530.1_pt1 | contig 34823 bp, 35 predicted proteins | sample 1430891 | NCBI WGS metagenome assembly PDWI01 (sample SAMN01162508, study PRJNA174530) | Oral metagenome, whole genome shotgun sequencing project. | biome: Marine environment; feature: Marine mammal; material: Swab sample of the gingival sulcus; isolation source: swab sample of gingival sulcus... | reverse complement strand
TTATCATAAAAAATATTAGTAAGACAAATATGATGTCGATTAGATTTATCATAGAAATATGAGCCCTAAAAGAGGGCTTTTTTCTAGTAACTTTCACATCTTTCCTTATCACATCCTCTACTAAAAAGCCCCATGGTGCGGTTTAAATCGCTTAGAATTATATCTATCTTTTTATCGACTATGATGTAAAAAACCAAACACGGAATAGCAACTATCAAACCAAAAGCTGTAGTATAAAGAGCTTCGGAAATTCCTGTGGCAACTTCGGGTGCGTTTTGAGAAACATTTAGTGCACCAAAAGCTTTTATCATACCAACAACGGTTCCTAAAAGCCCAAGTTGTGGACTTGCACTCATACTTAAAGTAAGTATCCAATTTCTTTTTTCCAACTCTTGAAGCCTATAAGTAACCACATCTTCTATAGCATAATCTAACTGTTTTTTATTTACATGTAAAATATCTTTATCTTCTAAGAGGTCTAATACGGCTTTAGATACGGAGTTTTTATAGCGTTTGCAAAATCTTTTTACGCTTTCATTATCGCCTTTTGTGATAAGGTAAAAAAGTTCATTTTTAAATTTTTTAGTATTGTCTATCTCCATAAATGTAAATAGAAATATTTTTTCTAAAAATACACCAAATGAAAACACCAAAAGAAGAAAAATTGGCCACATAAATATGCCACCTATTTCGATGAGATATAGCATTTAATACCTTTTAGTTTTTAATAGTTAAAATAATAACTAATATAGTATTAAACTATGATTAAATTGATTATGTTTATCATAAATAATTGCATGTAAAAACCATTTAAAATAAGTATGTAAAATGTTACATGTAGATATCTTTTTTATAAAAAATTCTATGCAGGTAAAGTCCATTTGGTGGGCTTAATGTTTGAGTATAAATGTTTTTTCTTTGTAGTTGCTCTTTTATTTGTTTTATGGTTATTTTGCCCTCATAAGCTTTTAGGCTAGCTGATATTATCATACGAATTTGAGACCTTAAAAAGCCATTTGCTTGAATACAAACAATAGTCTTATTTTTATATTTTATAGCCTTTATGCAATAGATTTCTCTTACATAATTTTTTGTTTCACTTCCGTTTTTTTTAAAATATTGAAAATTATGTTCGCCTTTAAAAACAGATAAAATATCATTTAATCTTTGTATATTAAAATTTGGGTAAAAATGCACATAAGAAGACATAAAAGGATTAAATTCATCGTGAGAAAATATATACCTATACTCTCTTTTTATAGGGCTAAAACGCGCATGAAAATGGTTTTTTACCTTAAATATTTTTTTTACATGTATAAAAGGGTGCAAGTGACGATTTAGCATTGTTTGTAGAGTTTTTAAATCTCTCCAATATGGAGGCAGTTCTACATGTAAAGCTTGGTTTGAGGCATGAACACCTTTGTCAGTTCTACCACTTCCTACTACTTCGTTTGTGATTTCAAGTGAATTAAGAGCTAAGATGATTTTATTCATTACAGTATTTTGATTATGTTTTTGTTGCTGAAAGCCTAAAAATCTACTTCCATCGTAGCCGATTATGATACATACTTTCATCAATAAAGTGTCACTATTTTTTTATGAAAATATTTAGATGATAGTAGAATAAAAAGTAAAAATATTGCTACTATTCCAATTAGCGGATAGTATTTTCCAGCTAAAACAGTTAAAGAAAAATAAAGGGCAATAGTTATAAATAAAGAGCCGTAAATTTCATTTTTTTGATACCTATAAGTTACTACTCCAAAGCTAATGGCAAACAAAAATGAAGCTAAAGGAAATAATGATATGAGGGTATAAAGGGCAAAATTTTTAGCCCTTTTTTCACTTGTTTTTATTTTTTTCCAATACTCTAATATAGACCCAACTTTTCGTAATTTATCGCTATTTTCACTTCTTATAGTCATATTTGAAAACTTACTTTTATGAATTTTTGATGGGGATAAGTCGTAATAATTTCCTTTATAAAGCCCAAGCTCAAGTGCCCCTTTATCATGTTTTATTGTTGCACTATTTGCTAAAACTATTCTCTCTTGATTTTTATTGTTTTTCATTTGATACATAATAATATCATTGTAAGTTCGAGTATTATTTGTGTCACTTTTACTCTTTATAAATACCATCCAGTCTGAAAATCTTTGACCATATTCACTTGGGTTTAAATTTAATCTTGCTTCATTTTTTTTAAAATCAATAAAATTTTTATTTAATTGATCTGATATTGGTATTAATACAAGGGAGTTAATAAGCAAAAATACAGTCGTCAATAAAGATAAAATTCCAAAAAATATCGCCATTTTGATTGGACTATATCCAAGTGTAAAAAGTACGATAGTTTCATTCTCTTTTGAGAGCCTAAAAAGGGCAAGGGCAAGTCCTATAAAAAATGAAAGCGGTAGTGTAAAAAGTAAAATTTGGGGCAATACAAAAAGGTATAGTTTTCCCAATTCAAAAAAAGTCACCTCAATAACAGCGGTTATTTTGGAAATTTTCACAAAAAATGTGATGCTTATTATAAAAAAAAGCGTTCCAAATAATGAAAGAAAAGTTGAGGCAAAGTGATTTAGTAAATACTTTTTAGTTTGACCCATACCAAACTTTCACAAGCTCTAAAATCTGCTCATCAAATATATAACAAATCGCAAGTCCTACAACTAAAAAAGGAATAAAAGGCAATTCAAAACCTTTTTTTCGTACAACCATAAATACAGGTAGCGAAATTACAGCCGATATATAAATAGCAGCAAGACCAAGCTTAAGCCCTAAAATCGCACCAATAATAGTAGCTATTATAATATCCGCTTCGCCCATCGCTTCACGTTTTATCAAAAATGATACAACCATTCTTAAAATCGCAAATCCACCAGCAAATAAAAGTCCGTATTCGACAGTAAAGGTGATAGGATGTGCAAAAAAAGCAAGCATCATCGTTGGTATGCTAAGTGCGTCTGGAACAGCTTTGTAGCGCAAGTCTATTACAGAAAGTGCCAGTAGTAAAGAAAATATCAACCCATATATAAATGATGAAAAAAGGTCACCATCTTGTTTTAAAAAGCAAATGGCAAATATAACTCCACAAAAAAGCTCTATTAACGGATATTGGATGCTTATTTTACTTTTACAAAAACCACATTTTCCGCCAAGTGCTACCCAAGAGATTACTGGTATATTGTGGTAAAATTTAAGTGGTTTTTTACAACTATAACAATGTGACGACGGAAAAGCTATGTTTTTTCCCTCAGGCAATCTTAAAATAACAACGTTTAAAAACGAACCAATAGCTAAGCCAAAAAGTATAAAAAATAGTATCATAATCCTCCAAATCTCCTATGTGTTTTTTTGTAAGTTTGTATTATATCATCAAGCTCTTTAGTGCTAAAATCTGGCCATAAAGTAGGGCTAAATCTTAACTCCGCATAAGCGCATTGCCACGATAAAAAGTTAGATATCCTATACTCTCCACCTGTCCTTATAAGCAAATCAACATCTCCAGCAAATGCAGTATCTAATGAGGATGATATATTGATTTCATTTATAGGCTTATTTTCATCTATCAAATTTTTTACAGCCCTTGTTATTTCATCTCTAGAGCCATAATTTAATGCTAATATTTGAGTTAATTTTTTGCATGTTTTTGTTGCATTTTTAGTCTTTATAAGTTCATCTTTTAGCTTTTGACTAAATGCGTTTATATCTCCTATATATTCAAATCTTATATCATTTTTCAAAAAATTATCTCGTTCATTTTTAAGATATTTTGCAAGTAGTTTCATTAGCGCTTCAACTTCTGCTTTTGGGCGTTTCCAATTTTCTGTACTAAATGCATAAAGTGTCAAAAACTCTATCTCGCTTTTTGCTACATATTCAGTAATAGTTCTAACGTTTTTTGCACCTTCTTCGTGTCCTTTTGAACGAACAAGTCCACGACTTTTTGCCCACCTTCCATTGCCATCCATTATAATGGCAAGATGTTTTAAACTACTACCCTTTGACATCAAGCAATCCATCATCACCTTTCCAAATCGGCAAAAGCATACTTGGCGATATATTTACATGTAACTTTTTATCTTTAAAGTTTTCTTTATTTATCAAATTTGCACTTTTTTCATATAAAACTTCCATTTTAACCTCTTTATCTATTTGCCCTTTTATTGCTCCTAGTGTATCAAAAGCAAAGTAAAAGTCTATCAAATTTTCGTTTAAACTATTCTCGTTATATCTATATTGAAGTAAAAATGCCCTAGAATTAATCTTAAATGGCAAGTGAAATATCCCTTCATTTAGACTTAAAAGCATCGATGTTAGCATTAAAAATTCGCTTTTAATTTCAGTTTTTTCAAGCTTACAAAGTATCCATTCTTTAAAAAAATCAACCCCATTTTTGCAAAATTCATCGATAATCTCCCAAGAATTAATCTCTAAAAAATCTAACTCTTTTTGTAAAAGAGCGGGTTTTTCTTTAAGATTATTTATACTCAACATCCCCTCTCTTGTTTGAGAAAAATTTGCCCAATATCTATAGCCAACTTTAAGAGGCGTTAAGCTTCGTGTACTCATCTGCTTGTGACCAATTTTTAAATTATAACGCTTATATGAAATCTGCTCAAGCACTTCTAACGTAACTGGTAATGAACCGTTAAACTTTATAACAAAATAATCTTTTGCAAATGAGCTTATGTTATTCAACTTTTAAAGTTCCTTTGAGGCATCAACTATCTTTAAACCAATATTTAATTTATCTTCTAGTTCAAACTCTTTTTTACCTTTTTTAGTTATAAAACTGATGCGTGAATTATCGCTAGCAAAGTTTATGTCACCTCCAAGAATATTTAGACAAACTGCATCAAGATTTTTGGTTTTTAACATATTTTGCGCATAATTTTGCGCATTATTTTTATCAAATTCTGCTTTAAAGCCTATTTTTTTAACTCCTTTAACGTTTGCTAATATATCTTGATTTTGTTTAAGTTCTATATTCCACTCTTGTCCTAAGTTTGATTTTTTAAGTTTTCCATTATGTTTTTGCCTTAAAGTATAGTCGCTAACAGCTGCAGCCATAAAAAGATAATCATTTTCTAAACTCAACTCATTCACTTTTTTTGCTAAGCTATTTGTATCGGTAAAATTTTCCATTTTAAAAGGAAGATTTTGAGAAAAAGCGCTTGTAAGCAAAGTCACATTTGCACCTTTTATAAAAAAGGCTGTGGCTAAGTTTTGTGCCATTTTTCCGCTTGAAAAGTTCCCTATATACCTAACATCATCTATCTTCTCTTTTGTCCCTCCGCCTGTTATAAGAACGTTTTTATCCTTCCAAAATTCATCTTCATGTATAATTTTACATGTAGAAAAAAATATATCTTCAATATCCGCTAAAGCCCCCTCGCCAACGTCTAGGCAAGCTAATTGTTTTGAGGTTGGATTTACTATATGAATACCATTTTGTCTTAGGTTTTTCAATGCACTTTGTGTGGCAAAATGTTTATACATGTAAGTATTCATAGCGGGACATATAAGAAGCGGTTTTGTGTTTGCTAAAAGGGTTTGAAGTAAAAGTGTATCGGCTATGCCACAACTTAGTTTATTGATACTATTTGCTGAAGCAGGCGCAAAAACAACCGCATCTATATCTTTTGTTATTTTTATGTGGTTGTATGAGTTACTCCAATCTTCGCTATTTACATGTAAAACTTTATTGCCAGAAATTGCCTCAAAAGTTAAAGGTGATATAAAACGTTTTGAACTTTCACTCATTAAAACTCTTACATTTGCTCCAGCTTTTATATATAATCTAATTAACTCTAAACTTTTATATATAGCTATACTTGCACTTATACATACAAGTATATTTTTATTTTCAAGTAGTTTCATTTTTCTTTACTTTTAAAATGTTTTTTATAATATCCAGCTATCTGTTTTAGTGGATTTCTATTTATGGCTAAAGTACCACTTTTTAAATCTTTTGTAACAGTTGTTCCAGCAGCTATGATAACATCATCTTCCACTTTCACTGGCGCGACAAATTGCGTATCACTTCCGATAAATACATTTTTTCCTATGATAGTTTTATGTTTATGAATGCCGTCATAATTACATGTAATAGTACCACATCCTACATTTGTTCCTTCATCTATCTCACAATCTCCAAGATAGCTCAAATGTCCAGCTTTTACCCTATTTAACACAGCCTTTTTAGTTTCAACAAAATTTCCAATATGGGTATTTTGTATAATACTTTTTGGTCTAATTCTAGCCATCGGACCAATAGAAGAGTTTGTTATCTTGCTATCTTCTATGACCGAATTTGTCTTTACATGTGAATTTTCAATTTCGCATTTTCCCTCTATACTTACACCATTTTCTAAGATACATTCACCTTTAAAAGTCGCTTTTGCATCTATGTAAATGGTTGAAGGAAGTCGCATTATAACGCCACTTGCCATAAGGTTTTCTTTTATTCTTTTTTGCATTAACTCTTCGGCGATACTTAGATGCAACTTTGAATTTACACCCATAAAGTTTTCCTCTTTTACAAAAATCGCCCTTACTTTTTTATTTTTTTCATTTGCTAAAGAGATAAGATCTGTTAGATAATACTCTTTTTGAGAGTTATTGTTATCAAGCAGTGGCAAATTTACATGTAAAAAATCCTTGTTAAAAGAATAAACTCCGGCATTGACAATATCAACTTGCTTCTCTTTTTCATTGGCATCTTTTTCTTCAACTATTTTTTTTACATGTAAATTTTCATCCATCAAAACTCGTCCGTAACCATGGGGATTTTGAGCTTTGAAAACGCTTATTATAACATCTTCATCACCACTTAAAAAACTCTCCAAATCCTCTTTTAAGACTAAAGGCATATCACCACAAAGAACTAAAACTTTTTCGTGCTTAAAATCAATATTCATCAGCGCCCCACCAGTTCCAGGGAAATTTTCATGGTCTTGGATATGGAAAGATATATTTTCGTATTCATTTTGAATGGTTTTTTGTATGAGTTCATGTTCGTGATATAAAACTACATGTAAATCATCGCTTAGTTTTTTTGCATTATCAAGTATGTGAAATATCATCGGATACCCGCTTATATTATGAAGCACTTTTGGCGTTGTGGATTTCATTCTTGTTCCAAATCCAGCAGCGAGTATAATGACAGAAATATTTTTCATAAATTCTCCTTAAAAGATATATTTTAACACAAAAATGGTTAATTTTTTTTACATCTTCATAAAAAATATTAAATTTTTATCAAATTTTAACCCAAAAATAACTACAATTACCCTTATTTATAGATAAAAGGCATTTTATGGATTTAGCAACCGTCGTTGGTCTTGTTTTAACTTTAGCTCTGTTATTTGGTGCGATGGCAATGGGTGTTGGAGTTGGTGCGTACATAGATGTACCTTCGATTTTGATTGTATTTGGTGGAACTACTGGCGTCTTGATGGTTGGCTTTAAGATGGATCAGATAAAAAGCCTTGTTAAATACTTCATGATAGCTATAAAACCACCACAAGAAAATCTTCCAGAGCTTATCAAGAAGATGGTTGATTATTCTACGAAAGCTAGACGAGATGGAATACTTGCTCTTGAGAGTGATGCAAATAGTGAAAGTAATGAATTTTTAAAAAAAGGTCTCTCAATGGCAGTTGATGGGAGTGAGCCTGATACGATAAGAGCTTTATTGGAGTCTGATATGCAACAAACTAGTTCGCGACATAAATTAAATGCTAGTATATTTGATCAGATGGCTGGTTTTTCGGGTGCGATGGGTATGATAGGAACTCTTATAGGACTTGTTGCGATGCTTTTAAATATGGCTGATCCTTCGGCGATTGGTCCATCTATGGCTGTTGCTTTACTTACAACAATGTACGGTGCTATGATAGGAAATATTATAGGAGCGCCTGTTGCAAATATATTAAATATCCGTGATGGTGATGAGTTGCTTGCAAAATCCCTAGTGCTAGAGGGTATCATGGCGATACAAGCAGGCGATAATCCAAGAACATTAGAAGCTAAGCTTTTGTCATTTTTACCTCCAAAAGAGCGTGAGAGCCAATTTGATAAATAAGAGTAAAAATGGCTGATAAAATAGATCCTAGCGAATGTCCTAAATGTCTTCCTGGCTGGTTAGCCGCTTTTGGTGACTTGATGTCGCTACTGCTTTGTTTTTTTGTTTTGCTTTTATCCATGTCTAGTATGGATGCTAGAAAAGTAGAAGATGCTATAGGTTCGCTTGCCGGCGCTTTAAGCGTACTTGAAGGCGGTTCAAAAACTGAGATAAGTCGTGAAAAGCAGCAGCAGGATAACCCAATAAAAAAAGATAGTCAAAGTTCGAGCTCTAGAGTGATGACAAAGATAAAAAGTACTCTTGAAGAGGTTAATGAGATGCTTCAAACTGTTGGAGCTGCAAAAGCAACTTTGAGAGAGAGTGAAGATGGTTTTATTATCCAGCTTCCCGCTAGTTTGCTTTTTAAGCCTAGTTCTGCTGATATAACAAATGATGATGCATTGCTTTTTTTAAAACGAATTGCTCTTATAATCTCACGTATGCCTAAAAGTATAAAACTTGATGTTGTGGGATTTACTGATAACTCGAAACCATCAAAAAATAGTAAATTTAAAGATAATTGGGAACTCTCATCCACAAGGGCCTTAAGTGTAGCAAAAGAGCTTATAAAAGATAGCGTGAATCCAAAGCGTCTTATCGTTTCAGGAAGAAGCGAATATGATCCAATAGCATCAAATGCCACTAAAGAGGGTAGAGAGAAAAATAGGCGAGTTGAACTTCACTTTTACTCACTTAACGATAAAGACAAACAAAAAGCCCAGAAAAGCGTACTTGATACTCCTAAGAAAAACAAGTGAAAAAGATACTTTTACTACTTTTATGCGTTGTCGCTTTTGGAGCAGAATCAAATGTGCCAACTATAAATTTATCCCTTTCGGCTCCTGATACACCTGACCAACTAGTTAATAGTTTAAATGTCCTTATCATTTTAACTCTTTTAACCATAGCTCCTTCACTTATATTTATGATGACTAGTTTTTTAAGGCTTATCATTGTATTTTCTTTTATGCGACAAGCCATGGGAACACAGCAGATGCCTCCATCAAGCATACTCATAGGACTTGCACTTATACTCACATTTTTTATCATGGAGCCAGTTGCTAAAGAGTGTTATGAGGTGGGTGCAAAGCCATACATAGAGGAAAAAATTGATTATAAAGAAGCGTTTACTAGAGGAGTGCAACCTCTTAAAAATTTTATGTTAAGAAATACAAGAGAGAAGGATTTAGCACTTTTTTTTCGTATAAGAAAGTTAGAAAATCCTAAAAATTTTGAAGATGTGCCTCTAACCGTGGCGATGCCAGCTTTTATGATAAGTGAGCTTAAGACCGCTTTTGAGATAGGTTTTTTGCTTTACTTACCATTTCTTATCATCGATATGGTTGTAAGTTCTGTTTTGATGAGTATGGGTATGATGATGTTACCACCTGTTATGATTTCTTTACCTTTTAAACTGCTTATATTTGTATTAGTAGATGGGTGGAATTTGCTTGTGGGAAATTTAGTGGAGAGTTTTAGATAATGAATGCAAATATTGAAGTAGGGCGTTTAAATACGTTGAAAATAAAACGCAAAGAGCCCCAAGGTTACTATCTAGGCGCAAAAGATGAAGAAGAGATTTTGCTTCCAAATGCTTATATAAATATAAAAAATCAAATAGGCGACGAGGTAGATGTTTTTGTCTATCACGATAGCGAAGATAGACTTACAGCTACAACTCAAATGCCCTATGCAAAACTAGATGAGTTTGCTTATTTAGAAGTGGTTGATACTGCACCTTTTGGGGCTTTTTTGGAGTGGGGTTTAACAAAGCATCTTTTTGTTCCTAAAAAATATCAAAAAACTCCATTTAAAGTAGGTCAAAGAAGAGTTATTAAGGTAGTTAAAGATTTGCAAACTGATAGGTTGATGGGGGTAGAAAAGTTTGGTAAATTTCTATCTCATAAACCACCGTTTTACAAAAAAAATGATAAAGTCAAGCTTTTTATAGTTGCAAAAACGCCTTTAGGGTATAAGGTTATTGTAGAGAATAAACACGAAGCGATGTTATATGAAAATGAGATTTTTGAAGATTTACATGTAGGAGATGAAAAATTAGGCTATATAAAGCAAATTAGAAAAGATGGTAAAATTGACGCCTCACTTCAACCTATAGGAAAAGATTTAAAAGATATTGAGGCTCAAGAGAAGATTTTACAAGTTTTAAGAGATAATAATTATACTCTTACATGTAACTATAAATCTACTCCAGCGAAAATTGAAAGTATATTTAAACTAAGCAAAAAAGTCTATAAGCGAGCACTAACTTCTTTACAAGAAAAAGGCGCAATAGAGGTTGATGAAAGTGGAATTAAATTTAAAAGATAAGTAGATTTAGCGTTAAATTTAACGCTAAATTTTAAAGTCTATTTTCTACCTCTGTTGCGATTTTTGCTTCTAGAGTTTCTATTTCTATCGCGTCCTCTTCCATCTCTTCTTTGACCTCTTCTGTTTCTATTGTCTTTTCCGCTACTTTTATCATTTTTTAAATTTTCTATTAAACGTACTATATCTTTTTGAGATTTACCTATATTGTGACTACCCTTAACAAAGGTATCTTTTTGAGCAAGAGAGATAAGTTTTAAAGCGATGGTTTCTATATCAAATTCATCTCTTAAAGCATCTATAAGGGCTAGAGAGCTTTTTTTAATCTCTTGATTTTTAATCTTTTCAAGCAAATCTTCTCTTTTTTTATCCTTGACACTGTCTATGTTTGGAATGGATTTAGCTTCAAGATGCGAGCCAATGTTCTTTTCTATTTTTTGTAAGGTTCTAAATTCATGTGGAGTAACTATGGAAACAGCAGAACCAATTTTTCCAGCACGCCCAGTTCTTCCTATTCTATGAACATAAGATTCACTATCAAATGGCAAATGATAATTAAAAACGTGACTAACATCATTTACGTCAAGTCCACGTGCAGCTACATCCGTTGCTATTAGGATTTCGATTTGTGAACGTTTAAATGCACTCATGGTCTCTTCACGCTGTTTTTGTTCCATATCACCATGAAGCCCTTTGGCCATATATCCTTGAGATATAAGAAAAGTACTAAGTCTATCAACTTCTTTTTTTGTTCTACAAAAGATTATGGATTTTTCAGGGTTTTTAAAATCAAATAATCTTATAAGAGCGTCGTCTCTTTCTCTATCATTTACCACATAAAAGGTTTGAGAGATGTTTTTGTTTGTCATATCTTTTTTAGTTATAGTTATAAATTCAGGTTCGTTTAGAATGTTTTGAGCCAGTTTTTTTATAGCGTTTGGCATAGTTGCCGAAAAAAGAAGCGTTTGACGCTTTTTAGGTAAAAAGGTAAATATCTCTTTTATATCATCTAAAAAGCCCATATCAAGCATCTCATCAGCTTCATCTAAAACTACAAAGCTAGGATTTATATCTATTTTTTTTCCACGAAGCAGGTCTAAAAAACGTCCCGGAGTTGCTACTATAACAGATGAGTTTTCTATATGTTTTAATTGACGAGAGTATGATTGTCCACCATAAACTGTTGCAGTATTTATATTTCTAAATTTTCCAAATCTAAATACCTCATCACTAACTTGCATTGCTAATTCTCTAGTTGGTACTATTACTACGGCTTCAACTTCGCCATTACACTTTAGTTGGTTTAATATAGGAAGCCCAAAAGCTGCTGTTTTTCCTGTGCCTGTATGTGCTTGTCCAACTAAATCTTTACCATTTAGTATAAGGGGGATTGCTTGAACCTGAATTGGACTAGGTTCTCTAAAACCAGCCTCTTGTATGGAGTTAAATATCTCTTTTTTAAAATTAAACTCTTCAAATGTCGTTTTTGTCATTTTTTACCTTTGTATATATAAATATACACGTAAATATCTGCAATATTTGTGATAAAACGTAATTTTGTGGGAGTTACTTTTTCTCTAAATAGTGACCGAGGTCGGTGCATATTTGATAGCATTGTATCTAATTTAATATTAATATAAGCTTTGTTGTAAATATTTATACAGGGTATTGCTATTATGATGATATGGGTTTTTTATTTGTTGAAATTATATAAACCACTAAACTACCAAGGATGATACTTCCACCCAAAAACGTATCAAATGATGGTTTTTCTCCAAGCCACCACCACGCACAAAGGGGTGCTAGGACGCTTTCTAGGATTAAAATTAAGCTTATTTCTTGAGGTAAGACATACTTAGAACTTAATCCTATAAGGTATCTTGAAAATGGCATTGTAAAAAGTCCGACTAAAAAGATAATGAAAAAAGAATTTAGATTTACATGTAATGATATAAACGGAAATGAAGCGATACTTAAACATATACCAGCAACAGATAAAAAAGCTATCTTACTACTTCTTTTATAGTGAGATAGTGAAATATATATGGATATCATAAACATAACACATATAAAAGCCAATACTACTCCTAAAAGTGTTCCTTCTCCAAGCTCATTTCTCAATATAACATAAAGTCCAACAAATATAAAAAATGTTGATACAAATATGCTTTTTGGAGTTGGTTTTTTATATAGCATCCACATAAAAATAGCGCTAAATATAGGAGCGGTTGCGAGTATTAATACTGTGTTTGCAACACCACCATAAATAACTGCTGAGATAAAAGCAAGGTTTGAAAAACCAGCACACAACCCACTTAAAATGACACCCTTATAACTTCTTTTGTAGCTTTTTATAAAAAACTTTTTTCCTTTTAAAAGCAAAATTGCATTAATAGAAATAATGAGTGAGATGCCAAGTATAAAACAAACGTCTGCCCAGTATAGTTTTGAGAGTTTAAAAAGAGGACTTTCTATGCTCATAAGTACAACACCCAACATTCCAATTAATAGGCCAAATTTCCTCTGTTTATTCATATAAATTCCTTTTAAAGTGAAAGTTTAGCATATTGTGAGGAAAATTTCGATAGAATATTTTTAAAATCCATATTAAATTTGAAAGGTTGTTATGAGGTATCTGGTTTTGATGACTGCTATTTGGGCGTTTTCATTTAGTTTTATAGGGGAGTTTTTAGCAGGACGAATTGATAGTTATTTTGCTGTTTTAGTGCGAGTTGGGCTTGCAAGTTTGGTTTTTTTACCATTTACTAAGTTTAAAGGAATCTCAAATACTTTAAAGCTTCAAATTATGGGCATAGGTATCGTTCAAATAGGATTTATGTATATGTTTTTTTATAACTCATTTTTATATATAAGTGTGCCTGAGGTTGTGCTTTTTACTATTTTTACTCCCATTTATGTAACGCTAATTTACGACGCATTTAAGAAAAAGTTTCGTTCTTTATATCTACTAAGTGCTGCCGTTGCTGTTTTAGGAGCGTATATCATACGCTATCACGATATAAATAGCGGTTTTATAATCGGTTTTTTGATGGTTCAAGGGGCAAATATCTGCTTTGCTTTAGGTCAAAGTGCCTATAAAAAAATATTAGAAAACCACAAAAATATAAATCAAAGAGATATATTTGGGTATTTTCATTTTGGCGCTTTTATGGTTGCTATTGTAGCTTTTGTTATTTTTGGAAATTTTTCAAAAATCACTCCAAATCCAACTCAATGGGCAGTTTTATTGTGGCTTGGTGTGGTTGCAAGTGGAGTAGGGTACTTTTTATGGAATAAAGGTGCTACCGAAGTGGACGCAGGAGTACTCGCTATTATGAATAATGCTTTAGTTCCAGCTGGACTTATCGTAAATCTCATAATCTGGGAAAAGCCAACAAATTATCTGCTTTTAGGTCTTGGAAGTGCTGTTATATTATTTTCTTTATGGTTGCACGGAAGATTTCAAAAGATGTATGAAAAAAGGATAAAAATTGACGCTTGATATATATGATTTGGATAAAACTCTTATAAATGGCGATAGTAACGAACTTTGGCATGAATATTTGCTTGAGCTTAATATACTAAATGATGATTTTATCAAAGAAGATAAAAGACTTATGGATTTGTATGCTCAAGGTAAGCTTGATATGGATGAGTACTTAGAGTTTGCCATATCAGCTTTAAACGTTGTTGATAAAAAAAAGATAGATAGTTTGATGGATGATTTTTTAAAAACAAAAATAGAACCGATAGTTCATCAAAAAGCACTTGAAATTATAAAAAATTCAAAACACAAACTCATCATATCAGCAACCCCAGAATTTGTTGTAAAACCCATCTCAAATATGCTTGGTATTGATGAGTGTATCGGTATGAGACTTATTTTAAAAGATGGAAAGTTTACAAGTAAATATGAAAAACCATTAAGTTATAAAGAGGGTAAAGTTGAGTGTTTTAAACAGTGGTTTTGCTTGAATATGCAGATGAGGCATTTTGCGTTAACCCTGACTTGCAACTTGAAGATATAGCAAAAAAAAGAGGCTGGGTTATATATAGTTGGTAGATTTTTACATGTAGAATATAAAATTAATTAAAGATTATTTTAGTACAATACGTGCTAAATTTACATTTATAAGAGAGTTATATGACAAAAAAAGTTTTGATTTCACTAGAAAGTTTTATAAGTAAAGAGTCTTTAAGTGGTATTATTTTATTTATCGCTACAGTTCTAGCTATCATTGTTGCAAACTCATCATTAGGCGAGCAATACTATAACTTATGGCATATGCCACTAGGGATAAATTTAGGAGATTTTAAAGTCTCTATGAGTTTGACTTATTGGATAGATGATGCTTTGATGGCGATATTTTTCTTAATGGTTGGACTTGAGATAAAAAGGGAGATATTAGTAGGCGAGCTATCAAGTGTGCAAAAAGCCTCTTTTCCCATTATAGCTGCTGTTGGTGGTATGGTTATCCCTGCACTTATATATGTGGTGTTAAATCCAGAAAATCCACTAGGTTTTGGTATTCCTATGGCAACAGATATAGCTTTTGCTTTGGGTATATTGATGATACTTGGAAAAAGAGTAAATCCAGCTTTAAAACTTTTCTTAGTAGCCCTTGCTGTTGTAGATGATTTGGGTGCGGTTTTGGTTGTTGCAACCCTTTATACAAGCGAAATACACTCCCAATACTTCTTATATGCTGGCGCAATTTATGCGATTATTTGGGCGCTAAATATTAAAGGAGTGACTAAGATAACCCCTTATCTTGTACTTGGTATCGGTCTTTGGATTTATATACATGCTATTGGTATCCACGCTACTATAGCTGGTGTTTTACTTGCTTTTGCTATACCTATAAGATCAAAAATAGATGAAGATAAATTTACGCAAAATATCAAAGATTCAACTCAAGCTTTTGAAGACAATATGAAAAAAGATAAGATTTTAAATCATAAACAGATAGAATCTCTTGAGGTTATAGCTTATAACTATGAAAAAGTTCAAAACCCTCTTGTAAGGTTGGAACACAATCTTCATGGGCTTTCGGCATTTTTAATTATGCCACTATTTGCATTTTCAAATGCTGGTGTGATTATAGATTTTTCGAGTGTTAATGAAAATCTTATGATAGTACTCGGAGTTGTTTTAGGACTTGTTTTTGGAAAACCTATCGGCATATTAGGATTTACGTTTTTATTTGATAAATTGAAAATTGTAAAAAAACCAGATACAGTTAGTTGGGGCGAGATTTTAGCTGTTGGTTTTATCGCTGGTATCGGTTTTACCATGTCTATATTTATAACACATCTTGCATTTGTTGATGAGAGTATTATATCGGCTGTAAAACTTGGTGTTTTTGTAGCTTCATTTGTGGCTTCTTGTATAGGTGTATTTTTAATCTTGCTAAATAGTAAATCAAGATAAAATCAAGATATTTTATTTTTACATGTTGAATTTACATGTAAGATAAAATATCTTTTATTTTTCTATAATTTCTCCAAACTCCTTAGCATAATCTTCACCCCATTTATACATCTGCTCTAAAACTGGTCTGAGTTTTTCTCCCATAGGTGAGAGACTATACTCAACTTTTGGCGGAATTTGAGCATAAACTTCTCGTATGATAAGACCCTTAGCTTCAAGCTCTTTTAGTTTTATAGTTAAAGTTTTTTGGGTAATCTCCCCAATATCCACATGTAACTCTTTAAATCTTTTTTTGCCATCTAAAAGATGCCAAATGACGCCTAATTTCCATCTATCGTTAAACATATCTAGTGTTATGGAAACAGGGCAGGTGTATTTTTTATCGCATATTTTATACATGTAAATCCTTAAATAAAAGTGGTAATTTCACTTGCTTTTAGCCTTGAACTACCACAAATTTCATAATCAGCTTTGCCAATAGCTACTATCATAACTGGAATATATCTTTTTTCATCTAACCCTAAAACAGTTGTAATTTTATCATATTCAAAACCACCTATGGCATTTGTATCGTATCCAAATGACCTAGCAACTAGCATAAATTGCATAGCAACCAATGAGCAGTTCATAACGGCATTATCGTGCAGTTTTTGAGAAGATGCGTTTTGAAAGTAGGGTAAAAATCTAGCTAATTTCTTTTTTTTAAACTCTTCACTCATGAAACCTAGTTCAACACTTTTTGAAAATATCTCTTCAGCCTTTTCATAACATCTTAAATCACCAAATATCACAACCATCGCCGAAGATGTATCGTTTTGATTTGTATTAAATTTCATAAGTGGACGCAACTTTTCTTTGCCCTCTTTGCTATCAACTACAACAAATCTCCAAGGTTGCATATTTACCGATGAGGGTGCAAGTGTAGCTTTTTGTATCATCTCAAGCATCTCTTTACGCTCTATTTTTACATTTTTATCAAAATTTTTTATAGAAGTTCTGCCATAAACTATATCTTCAAAATCATTATTTTTCATTTTACTCCTTTTTACATGTAAATCTAAATAGTATTGTACCACAAAAATATGTACATATCTTTACTTACCTAAAGTAAAGTAAGAAACTTTTAAGTAAATAATCTGTATAATTCTTCAAATTTAAGGAAAATTGATGGAAAAATTTAAACTAATTATATTGCAAGGATTGAGATTTTTACTTGCAATATTTATGATATTTGGTGGAGTTCAACACTTTTTAAAGCCAGATTTTTATGTGGTTTTTGTACCTAGTTTTTTGCCTATGGCGGAGTTTTTTGTCTATGTTTCAGGCATAATCGAGATAGTTTTAGGTGCAGTACTATTTTTAAAGCCAAGTTTTTCAAAATGGGGAGCTTTAGGGATATTTTTGATGATGATAGTATTTTTGCCAATTCACATAAAAGATGTTTTGGTTGACAATCCATCTATCGGAAGTTATCAAGCAGCACTTATAAGGTTGCCTTTTCAATTTTTATTTATTGGTTGGGCTTATGGTATTTACATATTTTTAAGAAGGAGAAAATAATGGAAAAGAGTTTTGCTAAAGCGTTAGACTTTAGACATGCATGTAAAGTTTTTGATGAAAAACAAAAAATAAGCGATGAGGATATGCACTTCATCTTAGAAGCTGGCAGAAAAAGCCCATCATCTTTTGGAATGGAGCTTTGGAAATTTTTAGTTATTACAAATGATGAATTAAAAGCAAAGATAAGACCACTTTGCTGGAATCAGCCTCAAATCACCTCTTGTTCTCACTTAGTCATCATACTTTGTCATATAGATGGTGCAAGAGTAGGTTCTGGTTTGGTTGAACAAAGAGTATCGCGTGGTGGACGAGATAAGGAGAAGCAAGAGTGGTATTTAAATCTTTATGGCGGACACTTAAAAGATGTTTTAAGTGATGATGAAAAAACTTACTCTTGGACCGTTAGGCAAACTTATATAGCAGCAGGCAATATGATGACAGCGGCTGCAACTAAAGGTATAGATTCTTGTCCCATAGAAGGTTTTGATAAGGTAAAAGTTGAAGATGCTTTAGGGCTTGATACTAAAAAAATGCAAGTTGCCCTTGTGCTTCCATTTGGATATAGAATTAATCCTCAAAGCAAGCAAATAAGAGAGCCATTTGAGAGTGTGGTTGAGTTTATAAAGTAGGGTAAAATCTACATGTAAAGTTTTTACATGTAAAAAAATCTAGGAGTAATTTTTATACTACTCCTAGATGAAATAACTATACTTTTTTTGTCCAAACTTTTAAAAGATGGATAAGTTTTTTATTATCTATAGGTTTTGACAAGTAGTCATTTGCTCCTGCATTTATACATTTTTGCTTGTCATCTTTTTGAACTTTAGCAGTAAGTGCTATGATGGGTAGATTTTTAAATTTTTCTATCTTTCGTATCTCTTTCATAGCTTCATACCCATCCATAACAGGCATCATTATATCCATCAAAATGATATCAAAATCATCCTTTTTTTGAAGTGTCTCTAAAGCTTCCTGACCGTTTTGTGCGGTTATTATATCTATCTCTTTTTCTTCTAAAGTGGCCGAAAGTGCGAAGATATTTCTCACATCGTCATCTACCATTAGAACTTTTTTCTTTGCTAAAAGCGTATCATCACTAATGACACTATCTAAAAGATGTTGTTTTTCTTCATTTAAAGACTCTTTTATGGTGTGTAAAAATAACGAAACCTCTTCTATTAGTTTTCCATGATTTGTTGCTGCTTTTAAAACGGTAGAACTAACATACTCTTTTATATCTTTTAGTTCTGTTTTGGAGAGGTTATCATCTGTATAGATTATGATAGGTTTGGTAAAGTCTTGTTTTTTAATGTTATCTAAAAAGTCAAAGATATTATGTTTATTTGATGTTATATCTATAACAATACAGTCAAGCTTTTCATCTGTATTAAGTTTATTTAATAGCTCTTTTGGAGTATCGGCTATAATTACATGTATATTTTTATCACTTAAAAGTTGTATTAAACTTTTGTCTTGATTTTGAACAACTAGTATATTTTTTTCCTCATCGTTGGCAAAATTGATAAGATTTGATATGGCACTGTCTAACTCATCTGGTGAGATAGGTTTTTTTATAAAATCTACTGCGCCAAGTTTTCTCGTATCATAGTCTGCGTTATTGAAAGATATGACTTTTACAGGTATATGCCTTGTCTCTAAGTCCGATTTTAAAACTCTTAAAATTTCTAATCCATTAAAACCAGGAAGAACCAAATCAAGAAGTATAGCTTTTGGTTTATACTCGCGAGCCAATGAAACTGCCGTACTTCCATCGTGCGTAACTATACCTTTGTAGCCCAAAGAATTTACCTTATCGAGTATAATGTAAGAAAACCTCTCATCATCATCTACTATTAGTATAATCGTATCATCTTCAGATATGTTTTTGGGTTTTATGATTTTATTGTTTGAAGTAAGTATTTTAGAATCAGCTTGTATCTGTTTATTTATAGTGTTATTTTGTAAAGATTGTTTAGTTGGTTTTTTTTCTAACTTTTCTTTTGATTGGTGGTTATCTTTTTCAACAAGTTCAACAAGTTCAGAATCTATATGTTTTGTGTCTAATTTTTTAGGAAGATAGATAGTAAAAGATGAGCCTTCTCCTAGTTTGGATTTTACTTCAAGTCTTCCTCCAAGAAGTTCTGTAAACTCTTTAGATATGCTTAGTCCCAATCCAGTACCACCATACTTTCTACTTGTTCCACCCTCTGCTTGTCTAAATGCTTGAAAGATAAGCTCTATTTTATCTTCTTCAATGCCTATACCATTATCAATGATAGATATTTTTATTGGTCTAATTTCTCGATCATCACTATCATTTTTAGATATTTTTATATCAATTCTACCATTTTGATCAGTAAACTTTAATGCATTTGAGATAAAATTTTTAATAATTTGCATAAGTTTTGCTTTATCGGTTATGATTGATTTTAGAGCATCTTCGTCTATGTAAGATAAGAGTTTTATATCTTTATCTTGCGCTTGAGGATAAAAGAGCTGTGTAATTTCGTTTATAGTAGGTTTTATATGAACTTCTTCTATATTCACTGTCATCAAATTTGCCTCTATTTTTGATAAATCTAAAACATCATTTATAAGTTCAAGCAAACTAACTCCTGCTTCATGTATGATTGATGCTTGTTTGTTTACTCTTTCGATATCAAGTTTTTTACTATTTGCTAAAGAATCTGAAAGAAGTAACATAGAATTTAATGGAGTTCTAAGCTCATGGCTCATATTTGCTAAAAATTCTGATTTATATTTATTGGCAACTTCTAACTCTTTAGCTCTGCTTATAACTATTTGAGCTGATTCTAAGTCTTTGTTTTTCTTCTCTAACTCTTTTCTTTGAATGTCCATCTTAGCTCGTTGAATCTCAAGTTCTTTGTTTTGATGTTTTAGTTGTAAAGATTGTTCTTCAAGCTCTTTAGATTGGGTTTGCGACTGGATTAAAAGATCTTTCGTAGAACTTGCTTGAAGTGAAGCATAAAGTGAGCCTGAAAGTATCTCAAAAGCAGAGTTAAAATACTCTATATGCAATTCATCAAATTTTGTGTAAGAAGCTATTTCAACAACGCCAATAAGCTCTTCTTTAAATATAAGTGGTGCTGTATATGTATTTAAAGCTTTATATTCTGTTGTTGCTGTTGTTATTTTAGAGTTTTCACCCACATCTGTGAGAAGTATAGGCTTTTTCTCGTAAGCAACTTGACCAACAATTCCTTCGCCTATGGAAAATTCATTTGATAGACTGTTTCTTTGAACGTACGCATATGAACTTTCTAGCTTTAGAGTCTGATTGGTTGGATCATAGATGTAAAGTGCACCCATACCAGCATTTACATAGCGTGCTAAGCCTGTTATTGCTATTTGAACTTGTTCTAAAAAATTATCTTTTTCTAAAACTTCTTTATTGAGCATAGAAACACCATCTTTTATCCAGTTTTGTTCTTTATTTTTAGCATCAGAATCAGAAAGTACATGTATCATAGTGTTGATATTATTTTTAAGTTCAAGCAACTCGCCTTTAACGTCTATATCTATCTTTCTAGTTAAATCCCCTTTAGCAACCGCTATTGCAACATCAAGTATATTTCTAACTTGCAAAGTTAAACTATCAGCCATCGTTAAAAGTCCTTCCGTTCCAACTTCTTTAGCAACCCTTGTGACCTCACTTGCAAATTGTGCTAGTTGATCAACCATGGTATTTATAGTGCCTTTAAGCTCTAAGATTTCTCCATTAGCATCAACTGTTATCTTGCTTGAGAGATCTCCATTTGCAACTGCTGTGGTAACGTTTGCTATATTTCTTACTTGTGCGGTTAAACTATCAGCCATCGTATTAACATTATTTGTTAAATCCAGCCATGTAAAAGTCCTTCCGTTCCAACTTCTTTAGCAACCCTTGTGACCTCACTTGCAAATTGTGCTAGTTGATCAACCATGGTATTTATAGTGCCTTTAAGCTCCAAGATTTCTCCATTAGCATCAACTGTTATCTTTTTAGATAAGTTACCTTTTGCCACGGCTGTGGTAACATCAGCTATATTTCTAACTTGTAAAGTTAAACTATCAGCCATATCATTAACATTATTTGTTAAATCTAACCATGTACCGCTAACTCCTTCAACTCTTGCTTGTCCGCCTAGAAGACCATCTGTTCCAACCTCTTTAGCGACCCTTGTGACCTCACTTGCAAATTGTGCTAGTTGATCAACCATGGTATTTATAGTGCCTTTAAGCTCTAATATCTCTCCCTTAGCATCAACTGTTATCTTTTTAGATAAGTCACCTTTTGCCACGGCTGTGGTAACGTTGGCTATGTTTCTAACTTGCAAAGTTAAACTATCAGCCATATCATTAACATTATTTGTTAAATCTAACCATGTACCACTTACGCCTTCAACCTTAGCTTGCCCACCTAAAAGTCCTTCCGTTCCAACCTCTTTAGCGACCCTTGTGACCTCGCTTGCAAATATAGCTAGTTGGTCAACCATTGTATTTATAGTATTGGCTAAATTTAAAAAATCACCACTTATTTCAAAATTATCTATCTTTAGTCTCATTTTTTGAGTTAGATTTCCTTTTGCCACATTGTTGATAACTTTTGTTATCTCATCTATTGGCATCGTTAGCGACTCTAGTATGAGGTTTATGTTTGAGATCATATCATACCATTTTCCGTCTAACTCTTCAGTATAAATTCTCTCGTTTATCTTACCTTTTTGTGTAATAACTTGTTGAATTTGTCGTATGTGTCTTTCAAGTTTATTTATGTGTTTTACAAGATGATTATATTTTTTATAAAAGATATCATACTCATTTGTTTGAATATTTTTTAAATCAACCAACTCATAGTCTCCTATGATAACATCATCTATCAAATTTGTTATTTGACTAATCTGTTTTTTATAGTTTACATGTGAACTAATTAAGGCATTAGTTAGATTTTTATACTTCTCACTATTGTACCCACTAAGTCTATCAAAGCTACCATTAAATGTTCCGTCTGACATCTCTTTAAAAATTACAAGCAACTCTTTGTAGTAGCTATCATCTATCCACATAAATATCCTTTATATAGTATTTTAAAACATAATTATACCTTTTTAAAATTCTACTAAACTTAAAAGGTTTTAAGCTTTATAAACTATAAAATTTTATGTAAATTTTTTAAGTATGTTTTTACATGTAAAATAATTGTAATAAATTAATATATAAGAAAATTATGATAAAATTAAGAGAAAATTCGTTTTTTAGAGAAAATAATATGAAAATTAATATGCTAATCGTAGATGATATAGAGGCAAATTTATACTCTCTTGAAGTTTTATTTGAAGAACTTGAGATAAAAAATGAAGAGTATGAGGGTTTAAATATATTTAAAGCTTTAAGCGGAGAAGAGGCTCTAAGAGTAGTACTTAAAGAAAGTATTGATTTGATACTTCTTGATATTAGGATGCCTAATATGGACGGATTTGAAGTGGCTGAAATTTTAAAAACTAGTAAAAAGACTGCTCATATTCCTATTATTTTTTTAACAGCTGAATTTAAGTCAGAAGAGTTTATAACTAAAGGTTTTAAAGCTGGAGCGATAGACTACTTCATAAAACCAATTGAAAGATACCAATTTTTAAATAAAATTCAATTATATATAAATCTATTTTTAGCGCAAAAATTGCAAAAAAAAGAGTTTGACTATACATTGTCTGAATATATTAGAGTTATGGACGAACATATTATGTCGTCAGATATGGATTTAAATGGAACTATCATAAGAGTTTCTCAGGCATTTTGTGATATGAGCGGTTACACTAAAGAAGAACTTATTGGAAAAAATTATGAAAAATTAAAAAGCCTAGATGCAGATGAAGATGTATATAAAGAGCTATGGGAAACCATAGAAAATGATAAAGAGTGGAAAGGAGAGTTAAAAAATATAACAAAATCTGGAGAGGATTATTGGGTAGAAGTTATCATATCTCCTATTTACAATAAAAAACATAACAAGATAGGCTACTCATCTATAAAACACAATATAACAAATAGAAAAAGACTTGAACGAATCTCTATCACAGATGGCTTAACAAATATTTTTAACCGAAGATATTTTGATCAAATGGCGCCAAAGATAGTTAATAATATAAAAAGAGAAGATACTCTTATATGTTTTGCCATACTTGATATTGATTATTTTAAAAAGTATAACGACTATTATGGTCATCAAAAGGGAGATGAAGTTTTAAAACAAGTTGCAAATAAATTAAGTTCATTAATATCAAGAGCCGGTGATTATTGTTTTAGAATAGGTGGCGAGGAGTTTTGTATCATATATAATGCCAATGATAAACAGCGTGCTTATGAGTTTATGGTTGAGATAAAAAATAGTATAGAAAAGTTACATATTGAGCATATAAAAAGTGATGTTAGTAAATATGTAACTATATCGATAGGTATTACATGTGAAGATGGAAAAAGTGTTGAAAATTATGATAAACTATTTAAAAAAGCCGATAAACTACTATATAAAGCAAAGGAAAATGGAAGAAATCAAGTTGTGTTAAATGAGGATTAGTTTTGTAGCTGATAAAGTTTTTTTCTTTCGCTTGAGCTTGCTATATTTAGTCCTATTCTATACTTAGTTATAGTTCTTCTTGAAAGTTTTATATCAAACTTATTTTCAACCATTTTTAAAAGTTTTGCATCACTTAACGGTTTTAGTCTGTTTTCGTAAGATATGGTTTCTTGTATAAAATCTTTCAACGATGAGTTTGAAGTCTCCTCGTTTATTGCAGTTGAAAAAAAGTTTTTTAAGGCAAATACGCCCCTTTCACATGAGAGATATTTTCCAGATATTGCACGCGATATAGTAGATGGGTTTCTATCCATCTCGCTAGCTAAATCTTTAAGTCTTAAAGGCTTTAAAACTCCTCCTAAAAAAAAGTCATATTGATTTTCCACTATGTTTAACCCTATCTTATAAAGTGTGGCTTTTCGCATTTCAAGTGCATCGATAAGATCTTTTCCCTCTTTTATTTTAGATGCAACATACTCGTTAGAGTTATCCAATCCATCAAAATCAAGTACGATCTGCGGATAATATTCGTCATTTAATTTTACATGTAAATTATTATTTTCGATATTAATAAATATATCTGGAATTATGAAAGAAGATTGTTCTAAAAAGTCGATAGCAGGAGGAATACGAAATCTTTTTATGGTATCTATTGCTTCATTAAAATATCGTTCTTTGGTATAGTTTTGTATATTTTCAAAATCTTTTATTAGTTTAGTTGCCATATTGAAACATTTATCGCTCAATTCGCAATTTTCAAGTTGAAATAAAAGTGCTTCTTTGAAATCCAAAGCGCCAATCCCAATGGGTTCTAAGTGGGCAAATCTTGCACGAACTTTGTCAAGCTCTTCTTTACTACATGTAAGCTCTTTTAGGATTTTTTCATCGTATTCAAAATATCCTTCATCATTTATATACTCTATGATCTTATAAGCTATAGTTTGGGATTTGTAAGTTGGAAATAGTGGGGGATTTATCTGTTCATATAAAAGTTCATATAGAGATTTTACATGTAAAGTTAAAGCTTCTATGGTTTGAGCGACTGAGTTTTGACAAACTTGAGAGAAAAAATTTTTTTTCTTAAACTTTGGATGGTTTTGAGTCTCGTTTGCACATCTAACCTCTAAAAAAGGATTTGATTCTTTAAAAGGCTCTAGCGCTTCAGGTAAACTTTCTAAATCCGCCTGAAGCAAAGGCAACCAACTGCGCATGGTTTGTGAGAGTTTTTGTTTTTGTGTTTGGGTTACATTAGTGCGCAGTTTTGCCATATTTAACCAAACATTTTAAAATCTTCACCTAGATAATACATACGAACAAGTTTATCATTTGCTACTTCTTTTCCGCTTCCGCTTGCTAGTAATGAGCCATCTTTTATAACATAAGCTCTGTCACAAATAGCTAAGGTTTCACGCACATTATGGTCGGTTATTAAAACGCCAATATTTAGATTTTTCAAATCTTTTACAATATCTTGTATATCACTAACAGCTATCGGATCAACTCCTGCAAAAGGCTCATCTAAAAGTAAAAAATGGGGTTTCATCATTAGTGACCTTGCTATCTCGCAGCGTCTTCTTTCACCTCCACTTAAACTAAGTCCTTTTCGTGAGCGAATTGGCTCTATATTTAAAAGATTTAAAAGCTCTTCTACTTTTTGTTCTTGCTCTTTTTTATCTGCATGTACTATTTGTGCTGCTAAAAGGAGATTTTCTTCAACGCTTAAATCTTTAAAAACGCTTGATTCTTGTGGAAGATATCCGATGCCAAGTTTTGAACGCCTATGAAGAGGCATTTTTGAGATATTTTTATTATCTAAAAAAATCTCACCACTGCTTGCTTTTATAAGTCCACATATCATATAAAAAGTGGTTGTTTTACCAGCGCCATTTGGTCCTAAAAGTCCTACAACCTCACCACTTTTAACCTCAAGCGAAATATCGTGAATGATAGGAGTTTTTTTTATGGTTTTTGAGAGTTTTTGAACTTTTAATTTATGCATGTAAAAGCCTATATATACGCTTTTTGTTCTGTTTTTCTATCTTTATAATCATATAATCATATCCCATATTTTTAAGCATTTTTTCAAACTCTTCATCTCCCCATTCTACTACATGTAAACCTTTTTTTTCTAGTATTTCATACAGACCCTGCCTCAAAAATCCAGCTGTTTTTTCTTGGTATATATCGTAGTGAAAAAGCTTATTTTCATATGTTTGAAGTATAGAAAATGTTGGTGATGTTACATCATCTTTTATTTTTAGATAAGAAGCTAAAGCTTTTACTAAGGTTGTTTTTCCAGACGCTAAATCACCTTGCAGTAAAACTATGCCTTGTTTTGGTAAGGTTTTACATAAAGTTTGTAGTTCATCAAGCCCTAAAACAAACTCTTTCATTGTACTTCTTTAACATAAAGATTTTGTTGTGATTTTGGTATAGTTTTAGTTTGTGGAATATCTAAAACCTCGTAAGATATGGATTTTTGGATATAGTTTATTGTTATTTTATCACCAACTTTTACATCTTTTGCAGGCTTTACAACTACGTCATTTATACAAACAACTCTATTTTTACACATATCCTCAGCAACTGCTCGTCTTTTTGTAATATTTACTGTATTTAAAAATTTATCTATTCTCATAAAACCATTTTACTAAAATAAAGTTAATAAGTAGCTAAACGGAATAAAAAATGCTTGTGTAATAGTAATTTTTCTTTACTCTCATGCTATTGATTTAATTTCAATTTTAAATTTACCTCATTTTAGATATAATAAAATATTACATGTAAAAGTGTTAAATGGAGAAATAGTGAACGAATTAGATAAAATTTTAGATATTTTAGAAAATGACAATGTCTTTTTAACTGGTGGTGGAGGTGTTGGAAAAAGTTATCTTACTAGTAAGATAATTGCGAAATATAAAAAAAATCACCACCAAGTCGTTGTTCTTGGAAGTACAGGCATAAGCGCTGTTCAAGTTGGTGGGCAAACTTTGCATAGTTTTTTCTGCTTTGGCATAACAAATAATACCGACGAATTGAAAAGATATGATAAAAGGCAAACTAAAAAATTAAAGCAATTAAATACAATACTTAGTAAATGTTCTCTACTAGTAATCGATGAAATTTCCATGGTAAGTTCGTGGCTTTTAGATATGATACGCTTTAGGCTTGTTAGTGGAGGCTTTAAAGGTAGGCTTTTGCTTGTAGGGGACTTTTTTCAATTGCCGCCAGTTAATAAAAATCAACAAAATAGTTTTTTAAATGAAAGCATCTATGCCTTTTCAAGTTCGGCTTGGGAATATTTTGACCTTAAAATTGCACTTTTAACTGTGCCAAAAAGAACTCAAAATGAGGATTTTTTTAGTATATTGAACAAGATAAGAGTCGGTGATGTTGATGAAAAAACATTAATTTTTTTAGAGCGATTATCTAGTCAAGAGGAGGTATTAGCTCAAAATCCAACCGTACTTTTTGGGCGCAACAAAGAGGCAAATGAGATGAATAAAAAAAGACTTTATGAGCTTGAAAGTGAACTTTTTATGTTTTTTGCTCAGACGGATTTAATAGACGAGAGTTTACATGTAAATAAATTTCAAGCTTGGAAAAATGCCTTAAATGTGGATGAGTGTCTAGAGATAAAAATAGGAGCAAACGTGCTTTTTTGTACCAACAAACTAGGAAGCTATTTTAATGGTCAAAGAGGCGTTGTTGTGGGGATAAATGAAGATACTATCGATGTGGAAAAGTCAAATGGAAGGATAGTACATGTAGAAAGACACGAGTATAGTTTAAGTGAGATTATCTCTTTAAATGATGAGCCAACAGAAGTGGTACTAGCAACCATAAAACAGTTTCCTTTAAGATTGGCTTATGCTATTACGATACATAAATCTCAAGGTATGAGTATTGAAAAACTTGCATGCAATATCGACAATATATTTGAAAAAAGCCAATTTTACGTAGCATTAAGCCGTGCAACAGACCCAGATAATCTTTATCTTTACTATTCAAGAGATGATTTTGATGAGCATATAAAAAGGTGTGTTAAGGTTGATGAGGATGTTGTAAGATTTTATGAAAATTGTGATAAGATATACATAGAGGATGAAAAATGAAAAAATTGATATTTTTAACACTTTTTTTACATGTAAGTATTTTTGCGCAAAGATTAGAGATTTTGGATTTTCAAACAGATGTTTACTCTAAAAGTGCTCAAAATAGCTTAAAAAAAGTAAGTTTGAGTATGGTGATTATCGGTAGATATGTTGAAGATGAAAGTTTTAAGATAGTTGATGCTTTAAATGTTGTTATAGGGAGTTATTTTGCAGAAGATCTGTTTACATCTAAGGGCAAAGTAAGTCTTAAAAAAGGGCTTATAAACTATACTTCAAAAAAATACGCTGTTGATATTGATGATATTTATATTCAAAAATTTTATATCGTAAACAATCCAAAAGTAGAGCAGATAGTAAAAGCTTTAAAAAAGGAGGGGTTTTGTGATTTTGGATTTGAAAAGCCATATAAAAATCTAAAAATACCGCCAAAAAGCTTGCCAAAATTCAATGAAAAAGATGATGATACTATTATTATAGATTAGTTTCGCAAAATATCATAATCTTCTGGAATTTTGTATGAAAATATCTTATCATCAAGTTTGATATTTATATGTGGATTTATCAACTTAATGCTTACTTGGTTATCTAGCTTATCTTTGTAACTAATGAGCCTTGGCAAATCTTTTTCGAAAGTGATGCTAAATTTTATATCTTGATAATTTGAATGAAATGTTCCATCTTTTTGCTTTTTTGCTTTTTGTAGTATGGATTGGATATTTGGAATTTGTGGTATTTTTGAAATGATGACTTGTTCAAGTTCTGGCTCAATGACTAAAATAGTATCGTTTAAAAAATATATACTTTTTTTTATTGGGCTTTCATATACCCAAAGAGCTAGATTGGTTTTTTTGGCAAATAATTCGCCCTTATAGCTTAAAACAGAGCCTTCAGGTGAAGTTATGGTTTGATCAAATTTAGACTTTATCGTGTTGTATTCTTGCGCAAAAAGGGTGATAAATGTTAGAAAAAAAAGAGAAACTATCTTCATGTAAAAATCCTTATTAATTATTTTGTTATCTTTTATTCAAATCAAAATAAATTTATGGTAAAATAATACCTTTATATAAATTAATACAAGGTTAATAAATGATAGGGACTATTTCAAGGAAAATATTTGGTACAAAAAATGATAGATTGGTTAAACAATACGCAAAAAGGGTTAAGCTTATAAACAACCTTGAGCCAAAATATGAAGCACTAAGTGATGATGAACTAAAAAAAGTTTTTAGCGACTTTAAAACACAGGTTCAAGAGGGAAAAGTAAAAGAAGACGATATATTAAATGACGTTTTTGCAATAGTTAGAGAAGCAAGCAAAAGAACAACAGGACTTAGACACTTTGATGTTCAGATGATAGGTGGACTTGTTTTAAATGAGGGTAAGATATCCGAGATGAAAACAGGTGAAGGTAAAACTTTGGTTGCCACGCTTCCAGTTGTATTAAATGCTATGAGTGGCAAAGGTGTACATGTAGTTACGGTCAATGACTACTTAGCTTCTCGTGATGCAGAAGATATGGGTAGGGTTTATAACTTCTTAGGTCTTAGTGTGGGTGTAGTTGTTGGAGGAATGAACGATGATGTTCAAAGAAAATCCCAATACGATGCCGATATAACTTACGGAACAAATAACGAATATGGTTTTGACTACTTAAGAGATAATATGAAATACTCTGAAGAAGAGAAAGTTCAAAGAGGACATAATTTTGTTATCGTGGACGAAGTGGACTCTATCCTTATAGACGAAGCAAGGACTCCACTTATCATATCAGGACCAACCAATAGAACTTTAGATAGTTATAGTAAAGCAAATGAAGTTGCAAAACAACTTAAACGTGGAAAAGCAGCCGAAGACAACTCTCCTGCTGAGGGCGACTTTGTAGTTGATGAGAAAAATAAAACTATTGTTATGAATGAAGACGGTATCAGTAAAGCTGAAGAGCTTTTTGGGGTTGATAACCTTTATAGCTTAGAAAATGCTATACTTTCTCACCATCTTGACCAAGCTTTAAAAGCACACAATCTTTTTGAAAAAGATGTAGATTATGTGGTTAGAGATGGGGAAGTTATAATAGTCGATGAATTTACAGGCAGACTTAGCGAAGGCAGACGTTTTAGCGAAGGACTTCATCAAGCACTTGAAGCAAAAGAGGGTGTAAAAATCCAAGAAGAGAGTCAAACGCTAGCTGATATTACTTTTCAGAACTATTTTAGAATGTACAACAAACTTGCAGGTATGACAGGAACTGCACAAACTGAAGCTACAGAGTTTGCTCAGATTTATAAACTTGATGTTATATCTATACCAACAAATGTGCCTGTCATAAGAGAAGATGGAAATGACCTTATCTATAAGACCGAATTAGAAAAGTTTAAAGCGGTAATTGATGAGATAAAAGTATCCCACAAAAAAGGACAACCTGTTCTTGTGGGAACTGCTTCTATAGAAAAGAGTGAATATTTACATGCATTACTTAAAAAAGAGAAGATACCTCACTCTGTGTTAAATGCTAAAAACCATGAAAAAGAGGCCCAAATTATCCTTGATGCTGGTGTAAAAGGCGCTGTAACAATAGCAACAAATATGGCTGGACGTGGAGTTGATATAAAAATTAGCGATGAGATAAAAAAGCTTGGTGGACTTTATATCATAGGTACAGAGCGCCATGAAAGTAGAAGAATCGATAACCAGCTTCGTGGTCGTTCTGGTCGTCAAGGTGATCCTGGAAAGAGTAGATTTTATCTCAGTTTAGAAGATAATCTTTTAAGAATATTTGGAAGCGATAAGATAAAAAATATCATGGATAGGCTTGGTATTGAAGAGGGTGAAAGTATCGATAGCAAGATGGTAACACGTGCAGTTGAAAATGCACAAAAAAAGGTGGAAAACCTTCACTTTGAAAGCAGAAAGCATATCTTAGAGTATGATGATGTTGCAAACGAGCAAAGAAAAACTATCTATAACTTTAGAAACGATTTAATAAATCCAAAATACGATATCGCTAAAAAGATAGATGAAGTTAGGGTTGATTATGTGGCAAACTTGTTATTTCGTGCGGAGATTTATGATGGTAGTTTAAAAGAGGAGTATGATTTAGAAAAATTGGCCGCTTTACTAAAACAAGATACTGCACAAGATATAAGCATGGATGAGCTAAAAGATTTAGATTATGATGAGTTGCAAGAAAAAATAGTATCTATCTTAAAAGTATCGTTTGATGAAAAGATGAGTGTTCTTGAAGAGGCACAAAGAAGTGAGATAGGCAGATATTTATACTTACAAGTTTTAGATAACGCATGGCGAGAACACATGTATCAAATGGATATATTAAAAACTGGTATCGGACTTCGTGGCTACAATCAAAAAGATCCATTAACAGAATATAAAAAAGAGAGTTACAATCTTTTTGTGGAACTTGTTGAGAGGATAAAATTTGAAAGTATTCAAACACTTCAATTAGTACAATTTCAGCAAAATTCTCCTGAAGAAGATGAAGAGAAGATAAAAGAACTCATTAATGAGATGGAAGAGGAGCAAACAAGAGGATTAAAATTTGAGCACGGAGATGAAGAAGAGGAACATCCATTAGCAAAAGAGAAAAAGATACCTCGAAACTCTCCTTGCCCTTGCGGAAGTGGCAAAAAATATAAAGCTTGCTGCGGAAAAAGTGGTCCAAAAAGAGGAATATTTGCGTAAACTTTCCATTGTAAAATTTTTAGTATCTAGATATCTAAGATTTGACAAGAGCCAGCCTTTTATAACCATATCTGCACTTTTAGCTTTTTTTGGTGTGAGTTTAGGACTTATGGTTTTGATAGTTGCTATGGCGATTATGAATGGTTTTGATAAGGAGTTTGAGAGAAAACTTTTTACCATGAACTACCCTTTAACTATACTTTCATACTCAAAAGGCGGTGTTTATGAGAGTGATTTTGAACGTATAAAAGCTAAGTTTAATAACCTTAAACTTAGCCCTTTTATCTCTACTCAAGCTATCGCTAAGCACTCTTCAAGGTTTGAAGGAGTGATGCTTTTTGGTGTTGATTTTGAAAAAGAAAAAAAGATAAACCCTATTATAAAAGATGCTTTGAAAGATAAAGAGATTGGTGATTTTGGTCTGCTAGCAGGAGAGGGCATAAAAAATATGTTTTTATTGCGAGAGAACGAAAAGCTTACTCTTATTTTTATGCAAAATAACCTAAGCGGAATGGTTTTGATGCCAAGGATGAAACGTTTTAGCTATAAAACTTCATTTTTATCTGGTCTTATAGCTTATGATAAAACTTATACCTATACAACTTTAAAAAGTTTAAGAAAGGTTTTGAGTTATCAAAAAGATACTTACGATGGCATACATGTATATTCGTCTGAGCCATTTGAAGATATAAAAAAGTTACAAGAATTTTTGCCTCCACACTTAAGAGTAGTTGGATGGTGGCAACAAAATGGTAACTTCTTTTCGGCTCTTGCACTTGAGAAAAGGGCACTATTTATAGTATTGATGCTTATAGTTTTGGTAGCCTCTTTGAACATCATCAGTTCACTTTTGATGACTGTGATGAATAGGCGAAAAGAGATAGCATTGCTATTTTCTTTAGGGGCATCAAAAAATGAAGTTAAAAGTAGCTTTTTATATTTGGGATTTGTTATAGGAGGAAGTGGAATAATATTTGGGACAATACTTGGATTTTTAGGTATGTGGTTACTTGGAAATTTTGATATCATTCAGCTTCCTGCAGATGTGTATGGTTCGGCAAAGTTGCCAATGGAACTTTCGATTTATGATTTTGCTTCTATCATACTTGGAGCTATATTTATAGTTGCTTTTTCATCATACTATCCAGCAAAAAAGGCTACAAATATAGATGCTTTAAAAACATTAAGAAACGAATAAAAAATTTACTTAAGATATTACATGTAGATATTTACATGTAATATCTTAGTTATATTAAGAAAAAATTTTTAATATCTAAATTAAAAATTTAAATCCACCCCTTCATTTTCTTTGACTAATCTTGCTAATTTATCTAGCATCTCTTGTGAATTATTTCCATCCACTGGATAAGTTACGATATTATCGTTTAGTGGTTGATTTAGAAAGTCTTGAATACCGCTAAGAAGTTCTGTAGCGCCATTCCAATTAGTTCCTGGAAGCATAACAACTATACTGTCATTATCTTGAAATAGTGCGTCTGTTTTTCTAAGTAACTTTTGAAAAACAACACTTAGCTCTTTGTCTTCTTTGTCTTCAAAAGAGAAGTAGATTACAGAAAATTCATTGTCATCATTAACATTAAATCTTTTTAGTAATGCAATATGATGATCTATCAAAGATGAGATATTTTGTCTTGTAAAAACTACACTTGACATATATTTGCCCTTTTATCTTAAAGTTATTGTATTGTACTAAAAAAATCTTAAAAGTTCATGTAAAAAATCTTTATAGTCTGTATTTTTTTATAAAACGTTACTTTATTTGACAGCTATGATGATTTTGCACAAATTCATTTAAATCCGACTGAATAAGTATGTGATTAAAACCTAGTTTTTTTAAGTTATTATATATTTTATCATTTATATTTTGAATATGTTTTAAAGTTAAGTTTTCATCTTCATATATTACATGTAAAGATATAAAACTATGTTTTGAGCTTGGTTTATATATATGTAAATCATGATAATTTACAACTTTTTCATCCGCAAGTATAATACTTTCAAGCGTATCTTTTTCAACCTCAACGATATTTGCATCCATTAAAGATAAAAATGATTTCTTTAAAAGTGGGTAAGTTTGTTTTAGTATATAAATAGAAAATCCAAGTGCTAAAATAGAGTCAATAGAGTATATTTTAAAAGCGTATATAAAAATGCCTCCAACAACAACTCCAAGTGATATAAGCGCATCTCCTAACATATGTAAATATGCTGATTTTATATTTGTATCTTCATTATCATGGTGAGAATGGTTATGGTGATGATGTTCGTGAGCATGGTTTGAGTGCTCGCATTTTGTATCGCCGTGGGAGTGTTCTATGCCTAAAGAGTTTAAAACATACGCGCTTATACCATTTGCAACAAGGGCAATTAATCCTATTGTTATCATATAAAAAGGTTCTACTATGTGTGGATTGATAAGCTTATTTATAGCTTCATATATAACTATAAACATCGTTATAAATAAAAATAGACTATTAACAAATGATGCCATCATTTCAGCTTTTATATATCCAAAAGTATTTTTAAAAGTTGGGCTTTTAACGCTTAGTATCATAGCTATATAGGTTATAATGACAGCTATAACATCGCCGCCATTATGCAAAGCATCAGCAATGAGTGCATAAGAGTTTGCGATTAAACCAAATAAAATTTCAGATAAAACAATAACAATATTGACTATGATTACAGTTAAGATTTTTCTTTCTTTGCTCATATTTATCCTTAAAGATATAACTTTGCTATATTTTCTGGTATTTTCATTGGGCGCAGGGTAGATGTATTTAAGCAAACATATATAGTATTAGCTTTTACTAAAAGCTGCTTTTTTTCATTATAAAACTCATACTCTCTCAAACTTGCGCTTTTTTTATAGGGCTTTACTAATGTTTTTACATGTAGTTTTTCACCCTCGTATGCTGGATGCAAATACTCTATATTGTGTGATTTTACAACCCACATAAAACCTAAGTT
>PDWI01001652.1_pt1 | contig 34833 bp, 25 predicted proteins | sample 1430891 | NCBI WGS metagenome assembly PDWI01 (sample SAMN01162508, study PRJNA174530) | Oral metagenome, whole genome shotgun sequencing project. | biome: Marine environment; feature: Marine mammal; material: Swab sample of the gingival sulcus; isolation source: swab sample of gingival sulcus... | reverse complement strand
AACTACTTCAAAAATACTTCAGCTTGCCACCTGAAACACTAGAATGTTCAGTGTTTATCAGTGTTTCAGAAAGCCACTTAGCTATTCAAACTCTATCGTACTCGGTGGCTTGCTCGTAATGTCGTACACGATTCTGTTTACATGATCAACTTCATTAACTATACGTGATGAGATTTTGTCGAGGACATCGTATGGGATACGTGCCCAGTCTGATGTCATGCCGTCAATTGAGGTTACTGCACGGATTGCAATGGTATGTGAATATGTTCGCTCATCTCCCATAACACCAACTGAACGCATATTGGTAAGAGCGGTAAAGTATTGCCAAATATCTCTTTCCAGTCCCGCTTTTTTTATTTCTTCCCTTAATATCGCATCAGATTCTCTAACTAAATGCAATGAATTATCATTTACCTCACCGATAATTCTAATTGCAAGCCCTGGCCCTGGAAATGGTTGACGCCACACTATTTCATCTTTAAGCCCTATTTTAGTACCAACTTTACGTACTTCATCTTTAAATAAATCACGAAGTGGTTCTATCAACTTAAATTTCATATCTTCAGGAAGTCCACCCACATTGTGATGACTTTTTATCACTTCAGCAGTATCCGTACCTGACTCAATTACATCTGGATATACCGTTCCTTGCACCAAAAAATCTATATCTTTTATTTTCTCAGCTTCCGCCTCAAAAACTCTGATAAATTCTTCTCCTATAATTTTACGCTTTCTTTCTGGCTCAGTAACTCCCTTCAACTTACTTAAAAATCTTTCCTGAGCATTCACTCTAATAAAATTCATATGAAATTCATCTTTAAATACTTTTTCAACTTGGTCGCCCTCATCTTTTCGAAGTAAACCATGATCAACAAATATACAAGTTAACTGATCCCCAATAGCTTTATGCACCAGCACAGCGGCAACAGAACTATCAACTCCACCGCTTAATCCACAAAGAACTTTTTTATTTCCAACTATCTGACGAATATGGTCAATTTGACGTTTTGCAAAATCTCCCATATCCCAATCTCCAGAACAACCACAATTTTCATATAAAAAGTTTTTAATCATTTTACGTCCAAATGGAGTATGCTCAACTTCGGCATGAAATTGCACTCCATATAGTTTCTTTTGTTTATTCTCAATTGCTGCATACGGGCAATTATCAGTTTTTGCAATAACTTCAAACCCTTCAGGCAGTTCAGATACAAAATCATTATGGCTCATCCAACATATATCATTTTCAATATCTTTAAAGAGTCCATCATGATTATTAATGGTTAATTCCACTTTACCATATTCGCGTTCATCTGCTCTTTCCACTTTTCCACCCAACACGTGCGTCATAGTTTGAAGTCCATAACAAATACCTAAAATTGGAATATTTAACTCAAAAAATTCTTTATCTAATATTGGTGCATCCTCTACATATACTGAATTTGGCCCACCCGTAAAAATAATCCCTTTTGGATTTATTTCTTTAGCTTTATTAAGTGCATTTTTCCAAGATACAACCTCACTATACACACCCGCTTCACGTACACGTCTTGCAATTAATTGATTATATTGACCACCAAAATCAACTATTAAAACTATTTCCCTATTATTCATATTCCCTCCACACGATACTAATATACTAAATTAATCAAAGCCATTAACCAATTTTATTTATAATAAAATTTTATACTAACTTAAATAAAAATAACCATATAATGTTTAATTTTAACAAATACCATTATGCAAATGAAATTCCGTTATTTATTATGCAATGCAATTTATCAAATTTCACTAAACATACCAGTTGCTTGCGTGTAACAAGTTTTCGCAATAAAACGATAAGTGCAACATAAAGCTTAAATAAAACATTATGACAATATATTTTCAAAAGATATTAAATTACCAATTCCTAACATAAAAATATTAAACGATGAGTAAACTAGATGGCATTTATGAAGTAATTACAACCTTTCGCACAAATATTATAAACAAAATCCTTTCGTCCAGCATATGGAATTTTAAACTAACCATTTTTAATAAATTTTAAACCGAGAATACTACTTCCTAACTTTATTACATTATTTTTATTTTCCTACTTTTTTAAATATTGTATCACAAATTTATATTATAAATTAAATCTAACAAAATATATTTACACAAAAATCCTTATATTAATTTTACATATATTTAAAACATCACAATTTTTAAAATAAAAAATAAAGTCTATGAATATTGAATTTATAAAATAAAAATAATCTAACGCTATTCTCAAACTAATTTACTTATATAGAGATTTATATATACACTTTTATTTGCAATTACTGTAAAGCCAACATTAAACCTATATAAAATATTATACTATCAGTCGCACTATGGTATACTTATAATATATAATTTTACTATCCAAATATAATAATATTATTATATCTTTATAAATTTATTAAGAATTTTTATTTTATACTAATCCAAAAATATAAAGTCATTCATATTAAAATTTGATATAAATTTAACTTTTTAGAATTATTAGTGATTTAAAGTAATAAAATTTAAGGGGAAACTATGAATCAAAAAAGAAAAATCTCACTAATTACGACTATCGTTTACACTGCTATAATGGCTCTAGGAATGTATACTATGAAACATATTGTAGGTTCAAGTTATGAACTGCCAACTATGCCTAAAACTTTAGTTTGGTTTGAATTGATTATGACAATTATTGCTTTATTTATATATTTCAAGTATTTTAAAAATGATGTCAGAAAATTCAAAACAAAAAATCCTAACAAAATTTTCATCGCAGCATTCATTGTAATGGTAATTAATATACTAGTTATGCTTTATAACTTTTTAAATACAAGCGTCTTTGAAGGCAAGGATATTACTATTATTTTATCTATAATTTTTGCAACTTTATTTGTAGGAATATCTGAAGAACTTATATTTAGGGGTATCGTTTTACCCGCATTTTTAGAGGGTAGTTCCAGAGTAAAAGCCATACTATTTTCATCATTTTTATTTGCAATATTTCATGGTGTTAATATATTGGGTGGAGTTACACTTGGAGGTGCTTTAATCCAGATAGCTAATTCCATGCTTATGGGTCTAACATTTACTTGTTTAATCTTAGAAATGGGAAGAATATGGCCTATCATAATATTCCATTTTTTATATGACTGCATTTTAATAAATGCAGGATATACTGGTGCTGAACTTGGTATAACAATAGTATTTGGAGGAGTGTTTACTTGGATTTTAGGCATAGTAATGTTTAGCTATGTAGTATATAAAGAAAAGAAAGAAAAAATTATGTATTAGGACTTTTAATAGGTTGTATATTAATTGCCTTTACCATAATCGCTTCTATTATTATAGAAACTATCAAAATCGAATTCAATAATATGGTTAACTGGAGTATAATATTGATATTGCTACTTGGTTTTATGATATAAGGAATGCCTGAAAAAATAATATGTCGAGGTTATGTGCAAAATGCTCTTAGAATAAAGTGGGGCTTAGTCATTACTATGATTATACAAGTTGCATTTTTTTAGCACTTCACTCTATGAATGATGGTATGAAAATTATGCCAGTTATAAACCTATTTTTATATGATGCATTTATTGGTATTTTATTATACTATACAGATAATCTTTATATGGCAGGTGGAGTTCATAGTATTTGGAATTTTTTATTAGCTCCGATTTGGAAATAGAAGTTATAAGAGGATTAAAAAATATGAATAATAAAAATGCCCTAGATAAATATATGGACATAAAAAGTTTATTTGAAAATAATGCTGATACAAACAACGCAGTTCATATGTCAAAATACATGAAAAACAAGTTCAAGTTCTACGGCATTAAAACACCAACACGGAAATCCCTATACAAAAATTTTCTTAAAGCTGAAAAGAAAAATAATATTATAGACTGGGAATTTTTAAATTTATGTTACGAAGATGAACATAGAGAATTTCAATATCTAGCCATAGATTATTTAATCAATATGAAAAAACAATTAACATATGATGACATACCTCATATTTTAAAATATATAAAATTAAAACCGTGGTGGGATACTATCGATAAATTTGATAGAATTATTGGAAATATCATAATAGAGTAAATGAATTGATGTTAACTTGGTCTTTAGACGAAGATATATGGTTAAGAAGAATTGCCATAGACCATCAACTCCCTAGAAAAGAAAAAACAAATACTACATTACTTGAAAAAATAATACTCAATAATTTAGGTAGCGATGAATTTTTTATAAACAAGGCAATAGGTTGGAGCTTACGAGAATATTCAAAAACAAATCCTGATTGGGTTATAAATTTTATAAAAAATAATAAAAATAAAATGTCGAAATTAAGCATTAGAGAGGGAAGTAAATATATATAAGTAATGTGAAATAGTTTGTGTATTGCTTAATCTAATTGAGATATTAGATATATTTATGTTTAAACACATATTATGCTATATCAACATAATAAAAAAATATAAAATGCGGGGTAATATACCCCGCATTTAGCATTTATTTTCCATAATAGTATTCTACTTTTACATTTGCAGTAATATTGAGTTTTCCCTGCTCAATTGGAGTAGCTATATCTGACATAGATTTGGCATATCCTACACCATTATCTGCTCTCATATAACCCCCACCGCCATAACTACTTTCAACAATTCTTACTGGAGTACCTACATTTTTACCAAATGTACCAAGTATTGCATCAGCTTTACCCTTAGCATTTTTCATAGCTAATTGCAACGCTTTCTGATATGCACCTTCTTCATCTTCAATCGCAAATTGAACATTATTTATCTGATTTGCCCCCGCTTTTGAACATTCATCAATCACCTGAGCAACCATAGTCAAATCCCTAATCTTTATAATAAGCTGATTTCTAACCACATATTTATCAATATATTTTTTATCACTTATATATTCTCTATCAGTGTAAACAGAGTAATTAGAAGTTTTTAAATCCTCCCTTTTAATCCCCAAATTATTAATTGCATCACGCACCTTATTCATCTTTTGAGCATTTTCATTCTGTGCCTGTTGTGCATCTTTACTTTCAGTTTTTACACCGATTCTAACATATGCCAAGTCTGGTGAAACCTCATAACTAGCTTGTCCATTTACAACTAATATATTTTCCTTGTATTCGTCTTTAATGCTTCCCTGTGCATAGGATGGCTTATCAAAATTTCCGGCTAAACCCAAAGAAATAATACCTACAAATAACATCAATACTATAACACTTCCAAATAACTTTTTCATAATATCCCCTTTCTTAAATTTAACAATATAATCCATTAAAATGCCCTGTGTATTTTCCAATAAAGTTCATCATTATTAATGAATATATCTACATTGTCTATCTTTATCGTACCATTACTATAATATGACGTAAAGATAAAAGATTTTGTTCCCGTTTTCCAGTCCATCATATTTTTATTCCACATTACACCATTCCAATTAATATTATCATTAGAATATAAATCCATCTCATAAGGTTCATTAACTATTTTCACATGAACTTTTTTACATTTAACATCACTACCATTATCTATATTTGTTGTATTTGCTTTAAGAACTAATTTCTCACCCGACCAAAATACATTATAATCTCTTGGAGAATTATCAAATCCAGTTTTAGCTCTATTATATAAAATTCTATTTTCATTCCACTTATCTACATGAAGCACTCTACCAGCTACTTTGAGTGGATTGACATCAATTTTAACAACTTGCTGTGCCATTTCTCCCAGAGGATCTTTGACGATAACTTTTACATAAAATTTATCTAATTTAACTTTCTTTACATTTACAGTATCATCACTTGGTGTGCTAACTGCATCTTTAGAACATAAACTTGTATAATTATTCCCATCCTCACTATAATAATACTGCACATTTAGTTTATCCTTATCGGGGTCATCTAGCCCGAATACAATATCTACATCATCACCCTCATAAATATATGTAGGATTATATGACTTAACCCAAACACTTGGTGGCTCATTTTGTAGTAGATTATAATCGTCTGTATCCTTTGCTATCTGTCCATCTATAGACTTAGCAGTAAAATATGCTATCTGCTCACCCTCATCTACATCATTATCTATAATGATGCTACCAGTCCATTTTTTATTATCATTTTCTATACCTACGTAGGATAAATCTACTTTAACTTCTCTAGCTGTGTCCTTAAATAGCACCACTTCAACTGGATTTGGAATGCTTTCTGTAACCTGTACTACATCATTTGTATATGCTACTAGATTAAGCTCTTCATTATTTCTAATAAGTTTAGGACTTACAACTCCATCAATGATAGGCGGTATCCCTCCACGCATTTTAAATTCTCTAACATCATATTCACTCCACTGACCAAATACATCTTTGACCCTAAGTGCAAACTTATAGTCAAATCCATTTTGTAGTATTACCCCATCTTGATCATAGATTTTCCATCCACTTACATCTGTTGCACTGTATAAATATTCACGCTCCACAATCCCTTTATCTGACCTAGTTTTTACAAAATCAGGGTCATATGAGCCATTATCTGTAAGTTTCATTGTAAATGTGCCATCATCATTTTTAATAGGATTAATCATAAGTTTTGCAACTGGCATTCTATGAACTATTATCTTATAATTAGGACTACTCTTAGAAAAATAATCATATCTATCAAACTGAGGATCGTCCTTTGTTTTAGCAGTTGTATCATATATGCCAACCCTATGAAATTTAGTTGTAGGTGTAATTTTATTTTTGCCACTATCAGGATGTAGCCCCTGATTATTATCAAATAAAGGCTTATGATTAAATTTAAAGAAAAATCCCTTGAACTTATCATTTTCATAATCTTCAAAATATGCATCGACATTAAACTCTTCATCTTGAAGCACATACATTGTTCTATCATCGACAAGAACTTCATTTTCATTTTTTATATAATCCATCACATCATCATCACTTGCAAATATTCTTGCATATGGACTCTCCACAAATTCATTAAGGGCTATATCATTTTCATCTACTTTAAATTTATTTTTTATATCTTCCCTAGAATAATTTAAATATCCATTATTGGATAAAATTATTATTTTATTTAATATTGTATCAAGCACTATATTATAACGTCTATTTTTGTTATTTTTATATATTCTTGTTAAAATACTGTCATTTGGATAGCCAAATCTAGTATCATAGCCATCTTTATATATCTGTATACTCTGTACACACTCTAAATCTTCATATCCATATTTTTTATAAATTTCCTTTACCTTAGCCTTAAAGTATATAATTAAACAACCCCTATCAATTTTATAATCATATATATCATAACTCTTATGCATATAAGCCCCGTGATAGCTAGGATGACAATTAAGAGTAACATTACTCATACTTGCGTCTTTTTTATACATATATATTTTATCTTTTTTAGTGCTTATTGCATATATAACATCTATATCAACAACCTCACCAAAATTTTCACTTACCTCTGATTTTATATAATCATAATCATCCATCTTATTTATAAGCTCAATAGTATCTTCAGACTTTCTAAATATAATCTTGCCATCCTTTTGCCATATATCATTTTGATTTGTTATATCTGATAATATTAGTTTAAGCTCTCCAGTATATATGCCATTTTTTATGTGTTCTTTCTTATTTTGTTCATCCGATTTACCCCAATAATAATATCCATTGGGATTTGAAATCATTTTACATTCATTCACTGCTGGCACTGTATATAAATTATATTTGCCATTTTTATCCTTTAAAACCTTAAATCCCAACCAATCATCTACATACTCTAAGTCATTTAACTTTATCTTCCTAACACTGTCTAAATAAACTTTGTTCAAATACTTCTTATTATATTCATCATCTTCATAACCAAGATTCCAATATCCCTTTTCCTGTCCATGAAAATAATTTAATAAAATAAGCTCATTCTCCTTATTTATATAACTTTTCTCAATTAAATTATAACGTATATCCCTATCTTTAAACACGAACTTTACATCATCTATATACTTAAACTCCTTTTTGCCAACATATATAATTGGACTATCCCATTTATTACTAGTTGCTCCTGAATTTATAGTCATACTAGCTAAGTATAATCTATCACCTAGCAAATACTGTTTTATATTATTTTTATTATAAAATTTTAAACTATCATCATTTATCCACCCTTGATACTCAGTTTTATCTGTAGTTCCTAAATAACCAACTTTAACAAGATTATTTATACCACTGCCTCCATTTTTATTAAACTCATCATTCAATATTTGTTCTAATGATTTACTATATTTATCTTCATAAAACATCTTATCATCATAATTTTTAAGATAATATATATTATTATTAATATCAGGATTAATCTGATAATAAAGACCTTCTTTTGTTCTAACTATATCATTTTTATTAATATCTGATAATATCCCTATATCAAACGGCTTAACTCTTGCAGCCTTTATATCTCCTGAATACACCAAATCTATCTTATTTTTTTCTAAAAATTTCTTTAAATCTTTATCATACTTACTTGTTGAATATCTATTTTGAGCAGTAGTTAAAAGATATCTCTTATCTGCTGATTTATCCCAGCTATAACTATAAACACACGATGGATTTATACTATTTATGGTAATATTTCTTTTATCCACCGGCTCTCCATACTTATTTATTATCTTACTAATATTTGGTGATGATATATTATGAAGTATAGTAGATGATTTAAGATTACCATAAAAATCATAATGATATTTTTCAGTTTTAAGACCCACTTTGTAATTTATGCCTTTTATATTTACATTATAATATTTAATCTTTCCACTATATCCCTCGCCCTGTGATCCAAATGTGCCTTCTCCAGCTTCTGTAATCTTAACATCAGTATAATCTAAAGTTTTAATATTTTCATACTCACTATCCCATATATCATCATTTACTAAATCTTTTATAAGTACTTTAACTTGTTTACGCTTAGTCTTATCTCCATTTGAATCAATAACTTGTTTATCCGCCAGAACTGTTAAATAAAGCCCTATATTATATTTTCTTTTTATATCTTCTATTTGTCTAACACCTACTACATCATCTCTTTTATCTATCTGAACCTCATACCCCTTTTCTATTAAATCCACCTTTAAATCTTCAAGCTTTCTATCTAGCTCTATTTGATCTTTTTTTGATTTATCTGTTAGTGAAAGTATTTGTACTTTCTTTTGCTGTGATGGATCAAGAAGTACTAATGGCGAAACATTGTCTACTAAAACCGTTTCATCTTCTAATTTCATATGCTCTCTTGAATTTGAGCTTCTTGTATACTCATCTTTCCAAAACACATATTCTTGCATAGGTTTTTCATCTGCCTTTAGATAAAAAAACATATTCCCAACCCATTCTTTTAAAATTACATTTTTTATGCCTTTAAAATTATGAAGCACTGGTATAGGTTTTTCGTCCTTATCTATAATCCCATTATCATTCTTATCATAAATAACATACAATGTTGCACCCAAAACCTCATCATTATCTAAAGAATAGCTTAAATTTGATACACTTAATTCAACCTTGTTATAATTCCTAGGATTTCTATATGTTTTTTTTGTTATAGAGTATTTAACTACTGGCTTAATATCCTCTTTTATTTCTATAATCTTATTTGTTGAAAAATCATATGAAAGTGATGATGGATTATACATAGGCTCTAGCTTACAACTATAATTTATAAGATATTTACCCTTTTTCGCAAACTGTGCTACTGTTTTATTTAATAAACTTTCTTTTATATAGATATCTTCTGCATTCTGAGAGTCAAGTGCAGTAGCTGACCACTTAACATCACTAGCTTTTAAATATGTTGGCTTATCAAACTCAAGCTCTAAATTTACCTTTCTATTTTCTTTAAATATTCCATATGCTTTTATATTTCCACTATACTCAGGCTCTACAACTTTTACTTCAACTATATTCGATATATCAGTATTTCCTTTATTATCTGATATTTTAAGTTTTAACTTATATTTTCCCGTGTCATAGTAATAAGCTTTACCCCATTTTTTAGAGTTTCTAATTATTTTAAGCGGACCATCTCCACTATATAAATATTTTGTTATTTTATTACCTTCAGAACATATAGATCTAGAACCATCAAGTTTTATCTTTTGTCCTAGCATAACAGTTAAATAATCATGTTCATTATTTGCCCAAAGCTCTGCATCAAGTATATTTGCTGTTTGAGATTGTGGAGTATCCGTAGTAAATTTTACATACCTTGGCTTTGATATATGCCATTTATTTTCTGAATCAAGTAACCATAACCTAAATGTTATCATATTATTTTTTACATAATTAGTTCCCTTTAGTATATATGGTACTTGTTTAGCATTTGAGTTTGAAAATGTATGCCATGAACCATCTTTTTTCATAACTTCCCATTTTTTCATTACTGATTTGAAACCCATATTTTTAGAATCATCAACTACATCAAGCCTATATGGCTTTTTAAAATATATATCTTTCACTTTTATAATAGCATTTGTTACATCTTTGGAAAAACGATTAATTTTAAGATTCGGATGTAATCCTGTTGTAAATTTAACATATTTTACTTTTGTTATGTGAGAAATGTAATTATTATCATATGCAGTTAATCTAAAATGTATTGTATTATCTTTAAGTTTCTCATCTCCTTTAATAGTATATGGCACTTGTTTTAAATTCTTTGATGAAAATTCATACCATGAGCCATCTTTTCTCATCACTTCCCATTTTTTCATTGTCGGTTCAAATCCTATATCTAAAGAACTATCTACTACATCAATCTCAAATGGTTTTTTAAATGATAAATCACCTACCACTACAATACTATCAGTTATATCTTCATCATCTTTTTTTAAACTTAACTCTACAGCTGGAGATTCAAGAATTTGTACCTTTATTTTGCACTTATCTTCTTCTTTTGACTCATCATCTCCATCACTACCATAAATATCTTTTGCTTTTACATTTAAAGTGTATTCAAACTCTTTTATTTGCCCTACTTTCATATTGCTAATATCAAGTTTAACTAATATATCTTCAACACTCATATTTTCACTAGTTATATTCTTTTTCTCATTATACTCATCACATAATCCTTCTCCACTTATTTCATAATATGTTAATAATTCATTACTTCCATTTACAGCATCAACATCTATTACATCATCAAATCCAAAACTATTACCATGATACTCATTATTTATAATATCTATATTTATATTTGCATGAAGATATAACTGTAGATATTTCATATCCTTAGAATACTTTACTTTAATAACTTCTGGTGCTAAATCTTTTTTATAATATGCACTGAGTTCACAGTTTATTTTATGATAATTCTTTTTAGAAAATTCTACTGTATCATAATATTGATGACCTTTAACTTTATGATTAAAAACTATTTGACCCCCATAACTAGAATTTGGTTTTGGAGAATAATTCGCACATTTCTTATAAGATTTTTTTGAATCTTTAAATAGATTATAGACATAAAATCTATCTACTATTACTGGTTTACCATTTTTTAAATCTTTAAAACTTTCATATAAACCTCGCATATTTTCTATTTTCTCTTTACGTTTAATATTTTTGTCATTCTTATTTTCCTTATTCTTCTTATTATTACCCCACTGCCATGTTAGTTCATTATCGTCATTTTCAATATAATTTCTTTTGTCAAATGGTGAAGAATTTTTAAAATCATCTGGATAGTTAGTATTGGTAGCTTTTTCTCCATCTTTTGTAAATCCTAAATACCTCCATTCATACTTCTTCGTTTTTGACGAATACTTTAATTTATTTTCTATATTAAATCTATCCTTTACTTTATTAGGACAACCATATACTTCAAAAGCATGTTCCTCTGTTAATGTTATATTTTTATAATGCTTCTCACCATCTAATTTTATAAACTCACTTGTATCATAGACATAACTTGTTTCATCTTTTTTATTTGCAAAGCTTATAAAATTACCTGCTTCTACAGATGAAAACATCATAAGTAATACCATTATAAATGCTACTATCTTTTTCATTTTTTACCTCTTTCGTATAATAAATTTTATATATAACAAATATACATTTGCATCTAAAAACAATTTGTTTAACTTAGTATTTTCTCATAATTAAATATCTTTAACAAATATTTTACAAAAGGTGTGCCTTTAAGTTCTTCATATGTCATCACATTATAAGCAACTAAAAAACTGGCTACATCTGTAACCAGTTTTTCTAATATTTTTAATATCTTTAATATTTTAAAATTAACTTACTACTATATTTCATGTACATGTATAGCCTTATCTTTATAGCATTTATCCATCAACTTTATCGCCTTATCTTTTCCATATAATTCATTAAGCACTGTAAATATCGGTACTGATATTTCTTTTATCTTATCATTATATACATCGATACTATGCCATATTAGAAACTTTATATTTTCATTATCAACCAGTTTATACGGTCTAGGTCCATCATACGTATCTCTTCCATTTTTTACTGTTCTATACTTCTTAGAACCATAAAACTTTATTTCAAAAAATTTTACCAACTTAAGAGTTGGATCGTCTCTAATATATTCTGGATATTTTGACCAGTAATATCTAAGAGTTATACTTGGTGTAACAACAACGGTGGAAGGCTCATAATAAAAATCACTCTTATCGAAATATATATCAACTGTACCATCATATTCTTTAGCTAAATATGTCAATTTTTTAAACATTTGTTCACTTTGTAAAACTGTATTTTTATCAAAGTATTTTGTATTCCACTCTTTTATTTTTCCTCTTTTTTCATCAAAATAATCTAAATCTTGTAAAACGATATCGGGATCAACAAATTCTTCATACTCCTTTTTTACTTTTCCTGTTTTTTTATCAAATTTGTCCACATCAGAATCATAAATAATTCCACAAGCTGAAGAATCACTTGAGTTAATATAGTCCACAAACTCATTATAACTCCAAAAATCTATATTTTCCATTTCTTCATATGTAGGCATTTTAATACTTTTGACCTGTTTTATATAATATTCATTAAATGCCTTATAAAATCTTTCTCCCTCTGCTAAAGTCATATAATCATTTTCATCAAATTTTCCGGTTTTTTCACTTAACATTAACCTTTGTGGCATATCATTATTAAAAAATCCATATGGATTTAACTCTACATACTCTAAAAATGATTTTAAACCATCTATAATCTGTCTTTTTGTTGCTGGGGTGTTATGACTTGATACAAAATTAGGAATAGCATCAAATACACGACCAAAATCATGCTTAAATGTAGTATACCCAAGGTCATCACTATCTGCCCATATTGTTGAACACTGTGTTAAACTTAAAGGTCTATCATAATCATAAACATCATCAAATTTTGTATTAGTAGCCAACTCTGGAAAATCTTCAAATTTTAATATAGGATAATCTAATACATACTTAGCAAAATAATTATGCCAATCAATAAAAACCTGCTCGCCGTTTAGACGTCTATATTCATAGCGATGTTTCCCCTTTCTTAAACTTAATACCTCCGAAGGAGTTCTTTCCATCCACTCGCACATATTTTCTACTGTTACAAAATTTTGTGACTTTTCCCAGTATATAGCCTTTGGTAAATAATACTCTTTAAATGATATATAAAAATGACAAGCCTCTGCTCTAGTCATATAATCATTTTCATCAAATAATCCCGTTTCATGATTTGACATTAACTTTTTAATATTTTCTTCATAAAAAAACTCATCTGGATTTACATCTCTATATGCTAAAAATGCTCTTAGCGAATCAATAATCTGTCTTTTAGTTACATTTACATCGGCTATATTATCCATTTGTTCATTAATCTTAGGAAAATCTTCCCTTTTTAATATCTTATATTTTTGTACATAATTTTTAAAATGATTTTTTATACTTTTATCATAATCTATTACACTTTTTTTATCTATTGCATTCATCATATCTGCTAATTCTTCTACAGTAATAAATCTATCTGGATATAATTTATTTGTACTACATTTACTATTTTCTGACTCTTCCGGTCTATCACATGAGGCATGTTCACTCTCTTGATAAAGAATATCTACATACCATTTTGGATGAGGAGGATAAGAATATTCCTCTAAACCTAATTCATCTGAACCTTTTAAAAATTCATCCCACACTTCACGCATATCATCGTCACCCCAGTGATTATATAAATCAATATGAGAAAGATAAAAGAAATCATGAATACATTTCTCATCACTTACAATTTTTCTTTTATGAGCTGCAAAGGATACAGATACACTCATCATCATTAGCATTATTAACATTAATACAGATAATCTTTTTAGAGTTTTCATAAATCCCTCCTCAGTTATTATTGCAATATACTTTTTATTTAATGCTTACTTTTTAAAACACTAATGGTACTTATTGGTCTTAACCCACTTAAAAATATACATTTTTTTTTAACTTAATGCAATATATATATGATTTTATAACATTATATTAAATATGTTTTTTCATAATTTTAATAATATATTCTCTACTATTAATTTAACATCATTTTTATAACCACATTCTACTTCTGATATATCTAATTGCTCCTCTTTTAATAATATTTCATTTAAGCCACTATCGTATTTATCTAGCCAATATATCTTTTCATTACTTTCTATAAAATCTAATCCATTTTCATTTAATTCATCACTAAAACAAAAATCCTTATCCATTTTTAAATCTTCTAGTATCTTATAATTTTCTGATTTTAAGTTTTCATATTTCATAGTATTTATCCTCCAATATATTATTATAGACATTTTTAACTTTTCTATAGATTAGGCTATTGTAGTTTTAAATTCTGTAGATATTTTATACTTCCATGCATTTATCTATTACATATATAACATTAGTTACAATACTTATCTTAAATATTTTGAATGACGATATTTCGTCCATGAGAATTTCACTCCCCCACATTCTTATGTCGAGTTGCACCCGATTTTTCACAGCCATGCAAAAGTATCATTATATATTTATGACATATTATTTTTATATATCATAAATAAAAACGTTTTCAAAATATTTTATTAATTTGTCAAGGTTCAAAATATTTATATATTTAATTTATATTTATTGTATCAATTACCTTTTTATTACATTTATATTGTAAATTATACCATCTATTGTTAGATGATTCCAGTTATTTTTGAAAAAAATTCTATTTTTGTTAATATATAAGCCTTTGCAATTTCTTTACAACTAATAAAAACAATAATATAATTAATGTGAATTTTCATTCTTAGACATATCTAAACTCGATTTGAAAGGATTGACAATGAACTCTACAGATTTATTATCAATAGTAGTTCCTTGCTACAATGAAGAGGAAGTTATTGACATATTTTATAATAACTTAATTGAGAATATAAATGAAATTCCAGATATTGATTATGAAATTATATTCATTGATGATGGCTCTACTGATAAAAGTATAGATAAAATAAAATTATTAAAAAATAAAAATAAAAAAATCTCATATATTTCATTTAGTAAAAACTTTGGCAAAGAAGCCGCTATGTATGCTGGTTTGCAAGCTAGCAAGGGAAATTTGCTTGTAATCATGGATGCTGATCTTCAACATCCACCAAGAATAATAAAGCAAATGTATCATGAAATAAAAAATAATGACTACGATATTATAGCAACCAAAAGAGATAATAGAAAAGGAGAGCCTATTATTCGATCCTTTTTTTCCAATCTTTTTTATAAATTAATAAATAAAGTTTCAGATGTAAAAATTATAAAAGGTGCTATGGATTTTAGAATGATGAAACGAATAGTAGCTGAAGCGATTTTAGATTTAAAAGAATACAATAGATTTACAAAGGGAATTTACGAATTTGTTGGATTTAAAACCAAATGGATTACAATACATAATGAAAAACGTGCTGCAGGCATATCAAGTTGGTCATCTCTTTCATTACTTAAATACTCAATCAATGGAATTTTATCATTTTCAGTATTTCCATTGACATTAATTTCAGTTTTAGGCGTAATAATAAGCATCATCTCATTTATATTTATTACATACACAATACTAGAAAAAATAATTATTGGAAACCCTACTTCTGGATACGCCTCAACCATAAGTATTTTATGTTTTTTAGGCGGTTTACAGATATTTGTCATGGGAATTATAGGTCAATATATTGCAAAAATTTATTTAGAGACAAAATGTAGACCTATATACATTGTAAGAGAGAAAGGTTAAAAATTACTACTCAACCTCTATAGCACAAAAGGCTTATCAGATTTTCATAAATACTTAAATTATTATTTATAAACTGATATTTAAAATAATAAAGCATTTATAATTTGCTCACATAGAAATAAACTACCTTTAATGCCAAAATGAGTTTTTGGAATTATATCTATATAACCAAGAGTTGGTAAACTTATTTCAATTCCACTAAAAGAATGTTTGCGAAATTTTAATTTTGAAACAATATTCCCATCAGCAAAAACTAATGATGCCTTGGTATCCAGAATATCTTTAGTTAAGGCATCGTCCATATCATACTTCCTTAATAAATTATAAAGCGATATATAATCTTCATCAAGTTCTTTAGCTTCCTTAGATTTTGACAGTATTGAAATACTATCAGCGACCATACCAAAATAATAAATAAAATATCTGGAATAAGCAAGACATTGGCTGATAGTTCCGTGAACGGCAAACTTGGTACCTTTAGGCAAGCCAGTAAGTGAATTTACCCTTGATAAATTAATGTATGACAAGCCCCTTGCTTTTTCACTTTCTAATAATAATAACGAATTATCACAATCTAAGCACTTACAAATATCATTAAATAAATCTTCTACATATTTAAATCCAATTGGTAAACCACTAACTACAATATATGGAATTTCATACCTTTCCTTTAACAACTTTGCACTATCTAGTCCATATTCTTTATCAATCACAATATTCAAATCCGCATTATTTATATTTGTTATTTCATCTAAACTACATTCGCAACATAACGCACAATTTAATTCGATATCACATAAATTAATAAGTCTTTTTAATTCTTCTAAATCACCCTTATAATATTTATGAAAAATAGAAAGCCCCAATATATTAACTCGTTTTTTTTCATTTAACGACCTTTTAAACGTCTTTGTTTTAGTATTCACATTTTTATACAATACTAGCTCTTTAATTATACTTAAACAGGCATCGGAATACCCATGCCAGATTCTCTTTGAATAACCTGAAGTTTCGATTGTAATAACGGGAATATCAAAAGTGATTTCTGAAACTATTTGCTTTAAATCATCACCAATCAATGCTGCTCCTGGCGAATTAATAATCGCAATTAATTCACAATCAATATTATGTTTAAAAAAATTTAATGCTTCTAGTATTTTATCACGACTACCATAGACATAATCTCTTTTATCCAAATAAGTACATGGAACTCGTGATTGACCAAAAAACCATAACTCAGGATAATTTAGGGGATCAAATTCAAATTGCCTTAAATATTGACTATCAGATAAAGCGGAATGATAAAACTTGCAACCAGATGGACCATTTAAAAGCACAAGAACTTTTTTTATCCCCTCAAATGCAAAAATCATACCTGAAAAGCTATCTGGAGTAATGTCTGTCAAATAAGTATTTGTCATTTTTCCATTCTCCTTCAGACCTTACATTAAATAAATCTTTCCATCGTTCAGCCATAATAATACCAGAGAAAAATCCAATATCTGGACTCATTGGAATGGTATCGACCACATAATTACCGCCATTAATAAGAGTTTCATAATTAGAAATCACTATATCAGGTTTATACTTTTCAATATCGCTAACTCTATTAGTAGGATTATATTTTTCTTCTACATTAATAGCACTAATTCCATCTACATTACTTCGAAAACCTTCATCTTGAGAAAAATTTAAAATTCCAATCTTGACTATTTCCATTCCAACATCAATTGCAGTTTGAATAATCCAATCAATTTGATGATTATATGTAATAATCATTAATTTTTTTTCCTCTAAATATTTTCTAATTTTACCAACTCTGTTATTATATAACAATTGATTTTGTTTCAATAAATCTTCAACAATATCCTGTTTATTAAAAATTTCAGCTATTCCCTTAATCCACTCTTTTGTTTCATAAAATCCAATCGGAAACTGCTTATCATAAAACTTACAACCGTATTCTTGAATAAAAAAATCCTCTAAAATTTTGCCAGTATAATCTCTATATGCCAATAAATTTATACCCGCAATACAAAAATTTTTCAAACTATCATAACTGGTATTATATAAAAATCTACAATTAACTTTAATATCCATGATATCTAAAATATTTTTAATAATTTTAAAATTACTTTCTGTATTTTTGGTTACAACCTTTTCAAATACAATATTTACTACATCGGATTTGGGCTTAACTTTTGAATCAATTATCTGTTTTGCAAGTTGTGTATACGCCATCAACATTCCTTGCAAATAATCCCCTTTTAAATTTCCATCAGCTTCAATCGTTACAACTGAACAACTCTCAGTTGAAAGTTCTTTTGCCTTTTCAATATCATCACCAATAATACCAGATGGACAAGAACTAATAATTATCACTGCTTTTGGAGATGGAGTGAAATCTTGTACCTTTTTTACAGTGTCAAGCAAGCTATCCATGCCACCAAAAATCATATCACTTTCGTCCATATCGGTTGAAACGATATTTGGTACAATTGCAATAGGTAAAAGCGAACCACGCTCAAATAAATTTCTTCTACCCGAAGAACTAACACTCTGATATGATAAATAGCTACAACTCCTAGGTGAATGAGCTATAATTACAGTATCTTTAATATGAACACTCATTGACATGGCACCATTAAAAGCACAACCATGCAACGGTTCATCTCTAAGTACATTTTTTGATATATATCCTGCTTCAAATTTATTATTTTTATCTACTGTCTTCAATACTAAATTTTGACTATCTATTGAATCAATATTTTTAGATGTCCTCACTATTTTTTCACCATAAAATATCAAGTTTTCTAATTCTTCATCTGTTAGAGGATTCGAATTATAAAGTGGCATTTTATCTAGCAATCTTTGAGCAATAGAACTAAATATATCATAAATTTCGCCACCTAAATTTCTTTGCATTTCAACAACTGTTAATGACTTTTTCTCAGCTATAGCAAATATATCATCTCTAGGAATCTTAGCGAAAATTGGTAAATTAACGGCTTTTGCAAAAGATTTAACCCTTATATCCTCATCTTTAATTTTACGACTATTATATAGAATACCAGCAATTCGAGATTTGTTTTGATCGTAATTTTTAATTCCCCTAAGAATATTATTTGCTGCATAAAGCGACATATATTCTCCAGAAGTTACTATAAAAATAATATCCGAATATTCTCTCCTAATAGGTACAGCAAATCCACCACATACAACATCTCCTAAAACATCATATATAATCAAATCATAGTCTTGTTTAATATGAAATTTTTCCAAAAACTCAAATGCAGTTATAATCCCTCTTCCAGCACAACCAACACCAGGTTTAGGTCCACCCGCTTCAATGCAGCCAATATCATTAAATCCCTCAAATAAAATATCGCTAATATTATAATTAGCAATACTCGTTTTTTTTATATAGTCCAAAACTGTGTTAATTCTTCTGCCATGCATAAGTAATCGAGTTGAATCATGCTTTGGATCGCAACCAATTTGCAATATTTTTTTATTGTGCAATGACAATGCAGCACAAATATTGGCACTTAATGTCGATTTTCCAATACCACCTTTTCCATAAATAGCAATTTCTTTCAAATATATCTCCTTATGTGATATTTGACAAAATACACCATAGCATACCCTCTTAGCGACGTTATTTTGAGATGTGAGTGAGTGCGTCAAGAGAAAGCTAAAATAATTCTCATTAATGCTCATTTTGACGTGGAAAATTTTAGATGATAGTATGTTTAGCAAGAAATTTCACGAATAAGCGTACATAGACGTACGTGTTGAGTGAAATATTCGAAGCTAAACATACTTGTGCTAAAATTTTACCGTCAAATGATGAAATGTTCTATCTCAATCTTCAACTCTTCCGACATATCTCTTAATTCCTGTGCCATTGCCTGTATTCCGTTAATTGAACGTTCTTGTTCATGTGTAAGTGCTGAAACTTCCTCAGATGCACTGGCATTATTCTTTGAGATATCAGAAATTCCCTCTAGTGATTTGACTGTAGAGTTCTTCACCTCATTGATTATACACATAGATGAATTGATTTTATCTATCATGTTATAAACATCTTCAATTTGAATTGCAATTTTATCAAACGCTTGACCAGTATCTGAAAGAATTGTAAACTGCTCTGATGAAATTTCTTTGAGATTTACCATAGCTGTTTGATTTGCTTGATTTTCACTTTTAATGCCAACTATTATATCATTTATCTCTTTTGTTAAATCAGCAGATTCCTCAGCTAATTTTCTAATTTCCTCAGCTACAACTGCAAATCCCTTACCATGTTCTCCAGCACGTGCAGCCTCTATACTTGCATTTAAAGCTAGCAAGTTGGTCTGTTCAGCTATTCCATTAATTCCTTCTAATGCAGAAGCAATATCCGAGATCTTATATCCAAGAGAATCCACAATACTTCCTATTTTATCTGTAGCATCATTTGCCATTTCATTTTTGTGTCTTAGTGTATCTAGCTTATATTTACCATCTTCTTGAGATTTAATTACATCAGCAGATTGATTTTTAGTATGATCAATCTGAGAACGCATTGATTCAATTTCTCTAGCAAGTGTATTTGTGTCCTCTAAACTTTTTAATATGTTATCTGATTGTTCTGATAGATTGCTTGATACGGACTCCATAGCTAAAGAAACTTGACTAATCGTTTCAGTATTATCGCTAAGCTGATTTGAAACATCACGAGATGTATCATATACGACATTAGTAACATTAGAAACATTTCCTACTATTTTGTGTATTTTATCTATAAATTTATTAAATGACTGTGCCAATATACCTATTTCATTATTTCGAGATACCTCAATTCTCTGTGTCAAATCTCCATCTCCCTCTGCAATATCATTAAATCTAACAGAAAGTTTATTAATGGGATTTAGCAAAAATCTAGATATAAAGAAAATAAACGCACTGGAAATAATAACTACTACTATACCACCAAACAAAAATACAAATATCAATCTGGATATAAAAAACTTATTTAATTCATCTAATTTTGAAATTGCAAAAGTACTCTGCTCAAAATACGAAGATGAATTTATCTCTGCACACACTACATAACCAACGCTTCCAAACTTCTCAATAGGCATATATACTTGAGATAACTGCTTAGAAACAATTATTGATTTTTTATTGTTTTTTAATGCTTCATTATAATTATCATAAAAAGATACTGCAGAATCCAATTTCATTCCTCTTTCAACTGGAGATTTTATGCCTACTATTGAATTTCCATTTGAAGTTAATACTAGTCCATCATTTCCAACTATTGCAATATAATTTATAGTTGGATTAGATTTAACAAACTCATCTATCATTTTCTCAAATGCTTCGGCATTTAATGCACTCTGTGCAATACCTCTACCATCATATCTAGGAATTGCTAAAAACTTAAAAATTTCTCCTGTTTCTTCTTTAACCTTTAGTGCAGATGGCAAAATAGATGCTTCACCAGTCATCAGCATTCTATATCCATCCCAAATTTTAAATAAATTAAAACCTATTGCCGCTGGCTCAGTTGATAATACAAAATCACCTTCACTATTTGTATAATACAAATCACTCATACCAGTAGATTTTTTAATCCTTTTAAAATCTTGCAATGAAACCTCCCTAGCTCCATCAAGTTCTTTTATAGCTATAGCGGCATTTAACATTACAGAGTCCATTTCATTTTCAATTGTTATAATATAATTTTTAAAATTTTCAGTTATATTATTGATATCATCTTCGACTTTTGTCATTGATTTACTATCGAGCTGTTCAGAAATGGATTCCTTAGAACTATCCATCTTAATAACCGTACTTGCAAATATACCCATCATACAAAAAGAAACAATAATCACAATTACAACAGATAACAAAATTAGTCGACGTTTAATCATATATTCCCTCCACAAACATACCAATAGTGAGATATTAAATTATCTAAATAAAACATATTATAAATCCAATATATAATTTCATGACATTTATAAATTAAATTTTTCTTACTTATTTTAAATAGTTATACCCTCTATATTTTTATTTAAAACAATAACAAGCCCCCTATAAATAAAGGACTTGTTATTTATTAAATACTTTTCTTTACTTAAATAATCCACTTAAAACATCACCAAATTTATCTCCTAAGGTTACGCTTGCATCTCCTTCATTTGAAAGTGATTCAATAATTTCATCACTCATTTTCGCATCTGTTTCAACCGCTTTTATTGACAAGCTAATTCTATGCTCAGATGGTTTAATATTCATTATTCTAACTTTAACTTCATCTCCCACTTCCAATACATCTTTCGGATTATTAATATGAGAATCAGAAATTTCAGAAATATGAACCAATCCCTCAATTCCAGAATCAAGTTTTACAAATGCACCAAAATTTGTTAATCTAACGACCTCTCCAACTACAATATCATTAACCGCATATTTATTAGCAATACTATTCCAAGGATTTTCCTGTGCATTTAATACTTTTAACGAAAGTCTTTCCTGCTTTTTGTCAATTCCTAATATTTCAACTTCTACTTTATCTCCTACAGAAACAACTTCGCTAGGATGTTTAACTCTTTGCCAACTAAGTGCAGAAACATGGGCTAATCCATCTAAACCACCAATATCTATAAAAGCTCCAAATGATTCTAATCTCTTAACTTCACCATCTAAAACATCTCCTACAGACAACTTTTCCCACAATTCTTTTTGAATGGCTTCTCTTTCTGCTATTTCAATTTGTTTTCTCGAAAGTACAACGCTTTTCTTATCTTTATTAACCTCTATAACTTTTACCATCATAGATTTGCCAGTAAACACACTTAAATCTTCAACGTACTGAGCCGACAACTGTGAAGCTGGAATAAATGCTCTTATTCCCTTTATATAGACTACCGCACCACCTTTAACAATATCCTTAACACATACTTCAATAGGATTTCCAGATTTTAACAATTTATTCATTTCATCCCAAACCACTATTTGATCAGCACGTTTTTTAGAAAGTTTAATCTGCCCCTCTTCATCATTTACCTTCATTACGAACACATCTATTTCATCTCCTACAGACACTACATCTATAGGCTCTAATGTGCCATCATAACTCAATTCCACCTTAGATATAACACCATCAGACATATGACCGATATTGACAATTACATCATCTTTACCAACGCTTATAACCTTACCTTTTAGAATATCACCCTTTGTAAAAGATATCATAGATTTGTCAATTTCGTCCATAAACTGACTCATATCTTGCTGTTCTGTCATAATTCCCCTCCTTATAATATGACTATACTTATAAATATGTAAAAACAAATAATATATTAATCTCTAAACAAAAAAGTTTATTGTAATCAGAGATTTTTATTTTAAATTAGCATTGATGCTACTTTCAAATCAACATATAGTATTATTTAAACAAAACATCAATATGGATAATTAAATTATAATAGCATTAAATTTTAATTACAATACAATGATATCTGTCATTTTACTTTTTGTAAAGCTTTTTAAAGCAAAAGAACGACTCATATAATATGAAATCGTTCTTTTTATATAACACTCCTAGTTTTTGCACCATTATTTATAATTGCTTAAAGCTCCCATCAGTTGTGGTATACAAACCTGTCCTTGCATCAAATTAAAATCGCTAGGTCCTGAATATTTAATAGGAGGAGTTACGCCTTTATATCCCACACATGAAATTAAACCGCTATTATCACTATAATCTATATTTTCAACTTTTAAATCAAATATCCAATCATCCATTAAATTCTGTCTAAGTTCTAAATGATCACCTTGTACAAAATTAAAAACAGAAAGGCGAGTTATTACACTATTTAAACCCTCCACTTTAAGCCTAGTTCCTTGTTTTTGAGCAATTCTAACACCTCTTGCCTTAAATACACTAAATTTAGACACTGGCCAACCAAAATATTCCTGAAGATTCTTTTGCAACTTATAAAAAGTTACATCTTCTGAAACGTTGATTCGTCGCCATATAATAGGTTCAACTCCTCTAAGAACTGCTTTTATCTGTAACATTTTATTCATAAAACACCTCACTTACTATTCTGATACGTAGCAAAGCGATGCTTGAAGGGTTGGGCATCGCCATGCTCCAGTATCTGATTTTCGCAAATGCGAATGAAGAGGGTCCGCATGTATGCGGCTATAATATGTTATTTACTAAAATAAAAAATGCCTACCCAACGGTAGACAGTAACGATATCTTAAACAAATAACATCTATACTCTAAATCATAAATAATTCAATCAGCCAATAGACATTAACTTTTAATCGTAACACCGCCCATCCGCGTGGGGTTATAATTGGTATTGTTCCCTATGGCAGGTCTCCTGACTCAATCCTTCGCTATATCTCCTTCCCATCTTTCGACAGTGGATACGATATACCATAGATTTTACAGTGGCGGGACCGTGTTGGATTTACACCAACTTCCCTTTTAAATCAATAAAAATTGATACCATAAAGCTTAATATTTAATTTTACCAATATTCTCAAACACATTGTAGCAATTATAATATGCCTTTGTCAATTGTTTTTGATAATTTGTTTTATTTACCTTAATAATTTGTTAAATAAAAACAAATGTTTTCACTTGCCCTTATACATCATTAATGATACAATACCATATTATCGGGGTGTGGCGCAGTTTGGTAGCGCACTTGACTGGGGGTCAAGGGGTCGCAGGTTCAAGTCCTGTCACTCCGACCATTTTTTTAACAAAAAAATACACAACAAGCACTTATGTCATCTCCACTCCCGTCCTTGGAAGTTTCTTCAAGCCATTTTCCCCAATTATTTTTTATTTCATCTATTCCATGTTTCTCTCTAAGATTTTTTAAATCAGATAAAACTTTAGAAAATTCATTTGTATTTTTAAAAGAGTTGACATATCCATCAGTAGATATTAAAAAACTATTTAACTCCCCAGATGGATAAACAATAATTTTTCCTTCTTTATACGCCGCTGGCATAGCTAAACTCTCAGTTTCATTACCAAATACCGACGAACCTGATTTATACTGAACGACATTGCTATCATTTTCCATAATTAAAAAACTTCCATCTCCAATATTTACAAAAACAACCACATCTTTTGCTATTAAAACCCCCATAATCGTAGTCCCATAAGCTAAAAATGGATTTTTATCCAACATTTTTTGTTTGTCTTTTGAAAGTTTAGATAACTGTTCATATTCAAACTTATTATTTTCCATATGTTTCATAACTTCTTGTGTCCATGTTTTATCAATATCCATAAGTGTACATTTAGCAAATTTTTTATATTCGATATTAGAAGAATATTTTTTATTATCCGTAGCTGAAATATCACATTTAGAATTAAAACTTAAACCATCAAAATCATTTACTTTCTTGATGTTTTGTTTTAAAACTCTACAAGTTACATCAACCGCTATTTGAGAACCTATTTCACTTCTAAAACACGGAGAACCACCATGACCATCTGCAATAGCAATAAATGTTCCATATGAGGACTTATCTACCTTTATTGCATCTTGATTTGGCATTTTTTTCAAAAGATGTCTATATCCACATACACTAGCCGTCGCAATATCAAATTTGAGCATCACCACACATCCTCCACACTAATTTCCTCATCGTCCCAAAAATTCATAGGAACTTGCGGAATCATAACATTTCCAGTGATTTCAAGTACTTCCTTACTTTGTGATGCTGGTGCTGATGCAGCTTGCAAAACAACTGTCGATGCCCATTTAATGTACTCTACCAATTTTTGTGCATTATCAGCACATAAAACAGGCACATCTTCATTATCAATAAATTCTTTAAGCACTCTTTTATTCGCAGAGCGTCCAATTCCTATACCAAGCCTTACAGCCTTCCTAGCCCAAGGTTTTCTCAATAGCGATTCAAGAGCTACTTTATAATCATCTGTAGGCTGACCATCAGTTATCAAAACCAGTACAGGTGGTAATGCTCTATTTTCCATAGGTGGCATTGTAAGCACATCTTCTAGCAGTTTAAAAGCCTGCCCCATATCCGTAACTCCTCCTGCTTTAAGTGGAGTCCATACAAATGAATCAATTGGTACTGGAGTTTGTATATGCCAGTTTGCACCACTTGAAAAGGAAATCGCACGAATAAGTACATCTGCATTTGGATTTTCACTTGCAACCGCCAACATATGAGGTATTGAATCATTAATTGCTGAATTTAAAGACTCCATTTTCCCAGAAATTTTCATAGATGTTGAACAATCCGCTATCCATATAAAATGCAAAGGGCGTCTGGCAAGCTCACCGCCTGGTCTTAGTAACTTCATAACTTCCTCCTATACATATATCTGCTATATGTCCATTATCAAAATCTATATTTATAATTTTTTGGATATTTACAGCATCACCAGATTTTATAGACATCTGTCGTCCATCTTTAAATTTAACATTCCAATTTTTGTCAGATTTGTTAACTATGCCAAATATATTTTTATTATCTGGATGAGTTTGAATTTCACCTATAATTTCATAACTTGATTTGCGATTTTTTTGAATCCATATTTTTTTTAAAGGTTCTATCATAATCATACGTCTATCTACATTCAAATGAGGTTTTAATGAAAATTTTTGCCCACAATTCCAACATTTGCTACGAATTGGAGTATAATTTAATCCCACATCATAAAAATTTTGAACCCCGCATTCACAGGTGATAAGACTATCTGTTAAAAACACCAAAATCTCTCTCCATTGTGCTTCACTCAATCTACTCACCCTAGAAGGCTTTAAACCAGTTGTAAATGAATGTATAAATGCACGTTTAAATTTATGTGGATATAAATTCCAAAATATAATCGCATTATCATGAAGCCCTTTTATAGGTCGATTTACAGTATTTATAGGGTCAAATATAAACACTGGATTCGTTCCATATAACTTAGACATAGCAGGAAGATCAAAACACCTAATTTGTGATTCTAATGCCCCTTCAAGCGGATGATGAATCATAAATAAATAAAATAACAACACTGATAATGAAAAAAGATCTGAAAGAACATTTGGATGAGAATCACCTCTTACTATCTCAGGTGCCATAAATCTAGGCGTACCAAGCACATGACCATCTTTTTCACTTTCTGAGGAAACATTATCATTGTCGCATATCAAAATATCAGCACTAACTGGTTCTATAAAAAAGTTTCCAAACGAAATATCCTGATAACATAATCCCTTTTTATGCAATGTTTCAAAACTATCAACCAGTTGCAATGCCACTTTTATTATTTGAGAAAAATCCAGTTCTATTTTACGTGTCATAAAATCTACCACAGATCGATATCTGGAATCTCTTAATTTCATTACATAACCAAAACCAGCTTTAGTTTCAGAAACTACTACTTCAAGCGGCCACAAAAATTTGTCGCTAGGAGAACCTAGAGCTACAAGCCTTGCAATTCTGTTCTTTTGCAATTCAGTTGCCATATGCTGATGATACCATTTAATTGCAACTTTTTTACCAAAAGCAGATGCAATAAATACATCCCCCTGTCCACCAGAACCTAACAATTCCCCAATTATATAATTTTTGCCATTGTGAGATTTTACCCTATCTCCCATTTTGAGATTAGCCATATAATATCCTTTTTATACTAAATTATACTAAGTAAACTTTTTTATATGATACCCAAATTAAAATATATATCGTCATAATAATAAGGATTGACAGGATAACAATACTATTTTATCATATAGCAAGATTAAACAGATAATTAATATTATATTTAACATTGTATCCATTCAAGGAGCTATGATGGAAGAACAATTGTACTTATTATTAGAAACATCGCCAAGTATACTTCTTATATTATGCATTATCATTTGTCTTTATACATTAGGAAAAGGTGCTGATATGCTAGTAGAAGAAGCAGTAGAACTATCTATTAGTTGGAATATTCCCAAAGCTATTATAGGTGCAACGATTATCTCAATTGGAACCACATTACCAGAAGTTGCCGTTTCAGTAATGGCTGCAATATCGGGAAATCCGGATTTGGCACTTGGAAATGCAATCGGCTCAATAATAGCTGATACAGGTCTAATAATAGGTATATCTTCTATTTTAGGTCATCTATCAGTAAATGAAAAAATATGCAAGTTTCAAGGTAAAATACAATTCCTACTAGCCATAATATTAGTAATTATTTGTAGACCTCGTCCTTGGGGATATGAGGGCAATATTTCTAGAAATGTGGGATTTATATTTTTAGCACTGCTTATAATGTATATTTATACATCAATTAAAAGCACACAAACCCTTGAAACTAACGATAAAGAACAAAATAATACAAATGATGAATTTAATGTTACAAATTCTATTAATTCAAGTTTTATTTCAAATTCAGTATGGATACAGATATTTAAACTTATACTTGGGATTACAACAGTTATAATATCTTCTAAAATTCTTATTCCAACTGTTGAAATCACAGCCCTTAGAGCAGGAATCCCCCAAGGAATCATCGCTGCAACTCTTATAGCCTTTGGAACAAGCCTACCTGAACTTGTAACATCAATTACCGCAGTTACAAAAGGACATGGTGATCTTGCAGTAGGAAATATTGTTGGTGCTGATATACTTAATATTCTATTTGTAATAGGTGCATCTGCCACCGTTACCCCTTCTGGTCTTACAGTTCCCACATCATTTCATATTCTACAACTCCCAGCAATGTTAGCAATTCTGATAATCTTTAGGTTTTTTTCACGAAAACCAACCGAAAGCCTTTCCAAAATAGGTGGTTTTATTTTACTTTCATTTTATATTATTTATCTAATCTTAAACTTTATAATTATAAAATAAATTCAAATTACTTTTACAAACTTTCCTGTAATACCTTTACAACAAAATCATCATCATCAAAACGTTTCAAAACTAGTTTTTCAAACCCTTTACATATGATATCATTTGGATGGATAAAATTTCCATTATAGTTTTTAAAATCAATACCATCTATTCCATCAGGTATCTTTATTTCAGATGAAGGAACTGCCAAATAATTATTCATAAATTCAAGTGATGGTAAATATATATTATTATTTATGACCTTATCGACAATAGCCTTATTATTGGATAACATTTTAATATTGACCATATAATCCTTTAACTTATTATTCGATGGATTTATTAAACTAATAGGCGTCCAGCTATTTTCTATAGATGTGTTAATATCTTCTCTAACAGCTTTTATAGCATATGGTTGATAAAATTCAGGACGAATTAGTATATAATCGGCAAACACCTCAGGAATTGACAAATTTTCAAGAGGAATAAATCCTAGTTTTTTAATTATATTATTTTTTAAATCTATATTGTTATTTAAATAATATGCAAATAAACACTGTATCAATTCAGATTCTAGTTCATCACTACTCATATTCAATGCATTTTCACTAATTACAATACCTGATTTAATTACAAATACATCAGGCAATCTTGAATGTCCTAATATCTTAATAATAGGTATTGATTTTTTGAATTTTAAATTCAAATTCGCAAAATCTTCTTCAATTTTAAATATTTCTTTAAGAATCTTATCCTCTTCGTTAACATCCCAACTCCTAGCCAATCTACTAGAATCTATAATGAGAGTATTAGACGATTCATCTACTAATTCAAAATAATATTTCTTTTCTGAATCTCTAAGTTCAGAAAAATAACTTCCCTTTTCATATAATAATTTATTTGCATCAATAACATTTACAAATTCAACCCAATCACTTAAAGCAAATAATTTTGATAAATTTTCCATATTTTGCATATTTTCTATATTTCCTATGTCATTATTTTGTGGAACAAATGAATTATCAGTTTTACTTTCAACTGCTTTAGTGCAACCATATAAAAATAATAAACTCAAACCTAAGATAATAGCTATTTTTTTTGATTTTATCATTATAATCACCTCTACACACTATCAAAATTAATACAAGAACTACCTTGCATCAATGCATCAACAACAATTGAACCAGCAGATATTAAAAATATATTATCAACAATGGCACTTTGAGTAACTTTGACATTATATAAATTTCTATCCATACTACTATGTGCCAAAAATTTATTAATATTTCTATTCATGATATTATGTGCAGTATATACTCCAGATATAAAAATCTTTTCTGGATTAATCATATTTACTATTGCACCAAGCCCTCTACCAATATATCTTCCAGTATCTCTTATAACCTGTTGTGCTAAATTATGCCCATCAATCGCTAAATTATATATCATATCGGCATTTATTTGAGATAAATCATATTTTACCTCAGCTAAAAGCTTAGATATATCATCTCCCTCTAATCTATTGATAAACCTAGCTATTATGCCATTATAACTAGCCATAACTTCAAAACAGCCCGATTTTCCACAAAAACATTTCATATTAGCCGATGAAACTCGGTGATGTGCAACATTACAAGCACAAAAATTAAATCCAGTATATAAGTTGTTTTTTATGTAAACTCCAGTATAAACCCCTTCACCAATATGAACATGAACAAAATTTTCACAATCAATACCACCGCCAAAATATTTTTCAGCAGATGCCATAGCAGAGCCAAAATCACTTAAAAAAACAGGTAAATTGTACCTCTTTTTCAGCATCTGTCCAAGTGCTAGCTTTCTCCATGGAAAATCCCTAGAATGATACAAAAAACCGTTATTTGAATCTATAAGTCCATCAAATACTAACCCAATTCCCAATATTTTATAACTAAATTTTTTAGCATAATCTAAATAAAAAATAACTTTTTCATCAACTACATCTAATACCTCGGGCAATTCCCTTCCACCATTGTATTCAATAAAATCCTGCTTACATAATCTACCCTTTATATTTAATAATCCAATTTCAATAATATTTTTACGCATACTTATCGCAATAGAATAAATCTGTTCATCATTTAAATCATACAAAAGAGGTTTACGCCCTCCAGTTGAAGTCCCTTGGCAAACGCTAATAACCAAATTTTCATCACATAACTCTCCAAGATGTGATGCTACCGTTGCAGGAGTTAATTTTAATATTCTAGATATTGCTATTTTTGAAATAGGTCCATTTGTTCTAATTACATTTAAAACAGCAAGGGTATTGATTTTCTTCATCTCCTGTTTATCTATTGTATAAAACAAAACAGGCTCCTCCTATATAAAAACTATATAATTAACTATCTTCTTTGCTATTAATTTCTGCATATTCAACATCTTCTGCATCTCTAGAAATAAACTCATCTTGTCTCACTCTAGTGGCTTCTTTTTTATCAAAATTCATATTTGAATCATCATTTGTTTTTTCAAAATTATTATCACGTTTTTTTAATAAATATCTAGCCAATAAAAAAATTAACAATAAAATCCCAAGCGGTGTAGTAAATAGCACCCTCATTAAAAAACCCGCAAACATCATAATAAATATCATTATGATTAATAATATTAAACATCCACTACTACCTGAATAAAATTGCATCAAATCCCCCAATAAAATTCTATAAAGAAGTTTTAACTATATCAACTGATGCACTCGCACCTATTCTAGTTGCCCCAGCCTCAATCATTTGCATTGCCTTATTATAATCTCTAATACCTCCAGACGCCTTAATTCCCATGGAATCTCCAACTGTTTTTCTCATAATTATAATATCGTTAACATCAGCTCCTGCATGAGAAAATCCCGTTGAAGTCTTAACAAAATCAGCACCGGCTCTTTTAGCTATTTCACAAGCTAATTTCTTTTCATCATCATTTAAAAGGCAGGTCTCAATTATAACTTTAAGCACTGCTTTATTCTTGCACACATCGGCAACTTGGGCTATTTCATCGTATACAAACTGCTCTAATCCATCTTTTAATGCTGAAACATTGATGACCATATCCACTTCATCAGCTCCATTTTTAATGGCATTATCAGCCTCAAATGCTTTAGTTTCAGTAGTATTAGCACCTAAAGGAAAACCTACAACAGTGCAAACCTTAACATCTGAATCGTTCAATAATTCTTTACACATAGACACATAGACAGGATTAACGCATACAGATGCAAATCCATACTCCAGTGCTTCTTTACATAAAATTTTAATATCATCAATTGTAGTATCTGGCTTTAAGGCAGTATGGTCAATATAACTAGCAATATTCATTTTATTTTCTCCACAATACAACTACTCGTATATATGGGATTTTAAATTTGCCAAATACGGTAAATTCCTATATCTTTCAGCATAATCAATCCCATATCCAACAATAAAAACATCTGGAATTTCAAATCCACAATAATCAATTTTAAGTTCTGTTTTTCTCCTCTTAGGCTTATCAAGCAATGTACAAATTTTTACAGAATTTACACCTCTTGACTCAAAATTTGTCATCAGATAATTAAGCGTAAGCCCCGTATCAATTATATCCTCTACGATTAGCACATCTCGACCCTCTACACTATAATCCAAATCCTTAAGTATTTTTACCACCCCTGAACTTTTAGTGGATTTTCCATAACTTGAAGCTACTATAAAATCTATTTCTATCGGAAGATTAATTTTTCTTATTAAATCGGACATAAAGACATTAGAACCCTTTAAAACACCAACTATCAATAAATCTTTATCTTTATAATCAGCTGATATAGTTTCTCCGAGTTCAGTAACTTTCTTCTCTATTTGCTCTTTTGAAAATAAAATTTCTTCAACATCATCATGCACATTTTCTTTAATATCCATAATCACCATAACCCTATCCTTTCTAAATCAATTCCTATTTATTATATCATGCAAATAGCATATATGCGATATTATAATTATACAATGCTATTGTTATACTAATCTCAAATAAGAATTTTGCCCAGTTATATTAGTTTAAATATCCCTCAAATGACTGTATAAAAAATTCTATCTATATCGTTCAAATTTTAATAATTCTAAAAATTTCTGAACTCATTACATTCAGACAGCAGAAATTTTTAACGAATTATTAAAAAATTTTCACATCATAGATGACGAATTTATTATATGTCTTTTGAGGTCTTATTTAAACTGAATATCCTTATGAATTTAAAATAAAATTAATATAGCTATCATAATAACAAATTAAAACATCAAGTAGCCACATATGGGCTACTTGATATTATATTTTACGATTATTTATTTTATAATATTAATTAATGTAAAAAATTATAATTATTACAAGCTCTGCACGGCAGTAATAAGTGCCAATTTATATACATCTTCTTCATTGCAACCCCTAGAAAGGTCATTAACAGGCATATTAAGTCCTTGAAGGATTGGGCCAATAGCTTGAAAATTGCCCAATCGTTGAGCGATTTTATATCCGATATTTCCAGCCTCTAAACTTGGGAATATAAATACATTTGCATTTCCAGCAACATCAGAATTTGGAGCTTTTTGCTTGGCTACCTTTGGAACAAATGCGGCATCAAATTGCAATTCACCATCAATCACGAGTTCAGGATTTAATTCTTTTGCCTTGATTGTAGCATTAGAAACCTTGTCGACATCTTCACAACTAGCTGAACCCTTAGTCGAAAAACTAAGCATCGCTATCTTAGGCTCTATATCAAATGCCTGTGCAGTTTTAGCACTTTCAACTGCAATTTCTGCCAACTCATCAGAATTTAATGTAATATTAATCGCACAATCCGCAAAGATATATCTCTCACCCTCTGGAGAAATCATTATAAACGAGCCACTAGTTCTGGACACCCCTGGCTTAGTTTTAATGATTTGAAGAGCTGGCTTTACTGTTTCGCCAGTAGAATGAATAGAACCTGATACCATACCAGAAACTTCTCCCATATAGCATAGCATAGTTCCAAAATAATTTACATTATTTAATATTTCACGTGCTTTTTCAGCAGTAACCTTACCCTTACGACGCTCAACGAACGCATCTACCATCTTTTCAAAATCTTTATAAGTTTGTGGAGACTCTATGCGTATACCTCTTAAATCAAAATTGTTTTTTTGAGCAATTTGCCCAATTTCATCCGAATTTCCAACTAAAACCGGCTCTATAATACCCTCTTTTTTTAATCTAGCAGCTGCTCCTATGATTCTTGGTTCAATTCCCTCTGGAAATACGATTGATATTCCCTTACCTTTTATTTTTTCCTTAACCGCATCAAATAAATCCATTTTAACCCTTCCTTTTTATCCAACAGTTCTACTAAACGCATTTAATTATATCATTTTTTTAAGTGTAGAACCATTAAATTATATGAATAAATTTCAATATGCAAACCTACGCACTCCAATTATGATAGATATATTCAACATTAGCAAATTTAACCCTATCTCCATTAAAAAGAGCAATTGATTCAGTAGGCTTAACCTTTAAATCCCCCACATAAGTCCCATTGATGGATTTTAGATCCTTTATAGCGTATCC
>PDWI01001651.1_pt1 | contig 34839 bp, 37 predicted proteins | sample 1430891 | NCBI WGS metagenome assembly PDWI01 (sample SAMN01162508, study PRJNA174530) | Oral metagenome, whole genome shotgun sequencing project. | biome: Marine environment; feature: Marine mammal; material: Swab sample of the gingival sulcus; isolation source: swab sample of gingival sulcus... | reverse complement strand
GGAGGATTTTATGAAAATTAGTGAGAATAGTGTTGTTTCATTAGAATATAAATTATATGATGCAGAAACAAAAGAATTATTGGAAGATACTTCTGAATTGGGTCCATATTCTTATATTCAAGGTTTTGGACAATTTTTACCAAAGATTGAAGCTGTTTTAGATGGAAAAGCAAAAGGATATAAAACTAGTATCAATGTATCTAAAGACGAGGCTTATGGGGATTATGATGAAAGGTGAACAAGATAAGCTGACTTTGAATTTTAAAGGGGATGGACAGGCAAAACAAATATTAGTTTCATCAAACGGCAAGGGTGAAGTAAAAGGTTATATTTCTAATCCCAATGTAGATTTACCAGCTACCAAAGATGGCAAATTAGATGTGGGAGGTTCTCTCGGAATCGGAGAACTTACCGTTATAAAAGATATCGGATTAAAAGAGCCTTACACAGGAAGTATCGCTTTTGTGACAGGAGAGATAGCAGATGATTTAACAGCATATTTCTTTATCTCGGAACAGCAAAATACTTCTGTCGCATTAGGTGTAAAATTGGATAAAGACACTTCTGTTAAGTATGCAGGAGGTATGATTATTCAGATGATGCCGGGATTTGAAGAGGAAGCCGTCGATGCTCTTGAAGAAATGCTTAAAGAGTTGAAACCTCTTACTAGCATTATTGAGGAAGTTTCAGAAGAAAACAAAGGGAAAAGTATGGAGGGAATTTTAGAAGCTTTGATGAATAAAATTTTCAAAGATATGCCAACAGAGTATATGCCCGAAGTTCTTGAGTTTAGAGAAATCGGTTGGCAGTGTGATTGCAATAGAGAAAGATTAGAAAATGTGATACTTACCATTGGCAAAAAAGATTTAACAGAAATTATCGAAGAAGATGGACAAGCTGAATTAGTATGTCAATTTTGTGAAAGTAAATATGCTTTTAATAAAGAGGAGCTTACAAGTCTTTTAGATAAAATGTAGGAGATGTAAAAATGAAAAATATAATGTTAAAAATTATTGGCAGTAAAATGAACAAACAAGAAGAACAAGAACAACTAGAATTTGTGACAGAGGGAAAGTTTTATTGTGATGATGAAAAATGTTACATCGTTTACGATGAAAGTGAAGTCTCAGGAATGCCCGGATTTCAAACAAGTCTGTCTTTAAATGAAAAAGAAGTAACCATGAGAAGATTTTCACCATCAGAAATATCTGATACAGAAATTAAATTTCAAAAGGGCGAACGATATGAGGGGATTTACGAAACACCTTTTGGTAGTTTGCAAATGGAAGTTCTAACTAATAACCTGATAAATAATATAAAAAAAGACGGAACAGGTTATATTGATATTGACTATGATATCAGTCTTAGAGGATTGACAGAGGGTAGAACAAAGTTAAATATAGAAATTTTAGAAAGAGAGGTTCAATAAAATGAACAGAAAAACAGCAAAATTTATAGCGATTATTACTGCTATCGCAATGGTGGTAACGTCCATATCATTTCTTGGAATGTCTGTATTTTCTTACGGTGCAACAGAAGTAGAAAATATAAATTCTGATAAATATCTTGAACATAAAATGGATAGTATGGAGGAATTTCTTAAATATATTAAGAAAAATTATAAAGATGAAGTAACTTATGAAAAGTTGATAAATGCTGCTTTTGAGGGTGCGATAACTTCATTAGATGATAAGTATAGCGAATTTTATAAAAATGAAGAAGAGACAAAAGGATTTCAAAATGCAGTGGCTGGGGAATATGAAGGAATTGGTGTTACGTTAAAGAGAAATTCAAAAACAAACGTGATTACAGCAGTAAATCCTAATGGCGATGCTTTTAAACAAGGGATAAAGGAACAGGACATCATTGTAAAAGTTGATGGTAGAAATGTGGAAGATAAAACAACATCAAAATTAGTACAATTTCTTAGAGGAAAAGCAGGAACAAAAGTTAAAGTAACGGTGAAAAGAGATGGTATTTTGAGAGATTATATTGTTACTAGACAGAAAATCAAATTACAATCTGTTTTTGGAGAAATAAAAGATGGCAACATCGGTTATATAAAAATAACCTCATTTGACAGTGACGTTTATAAAGAATTTAAAAAAGAATATCAAGAGCTTTTAGATAAAGGTGTAAAATATTTCATTTTAGATTTAAGAAATAACACAGGAGGTTACATTAAAGGTGCTATTAAAATTGCCAATTTATTTATGGATGATGGAAAAATAGCAACTTATTCACAAAGAGATAAAGTCTTGGCTGTAGAAAAAGCGAATAAAAAAATTTATAAAGTATTACCTACCGTTATTTTAACGAATAAATATACTGCTAGTGCTTCAGAACTTTTAACGGCAGCATTAAAGGAAAATAAAATAGCTAAAACAGTTGGAACAACAACATTTGGAAAAGGTATAGCACAAAAAGTACATAGAATTGATGATGAAAATAGTGCAAAACTTTCAATTTTTTATTTCAACACACCATCTGGCAAAAAAATACATAAGGTAGGGATTCATCCGGATTATCCTGTGAAAGAAAAATATGAAGGAAATAAATTGTTACAAGCCAGATATAATGGATTTGCAAGTATGATAGAAGAAACGAAGCCTAAAAAAGGAGATACTGGATTAAATGTTTATGCTGCACAGCAAAGATTGAATTTACTTGGTTACTTAGGAGAAGTTTCCGTAGATAGTAGTGAATTAAATGTAGGGCAAAAATATATTACAGGTCATATGGGCAAGGCAACAGAAGATGCCGTTAAAAAATTTCAAAAAGATGTAGGACTTTCTCCATATGGAGTCTTAGATTATACAACCATGATTAAATTAGATAAAGAAGCTTATGCAAAAGCCTATGGTAGTGTATCTTCTGGCAATAAAGATTTACAATTAGAAAAGGCAATAGAAGTAGTAAAAAAGTAAAATTAATATTTTCAGTTTTACTTTTGGATTGTGGTTCAGCGAATATGATTTCATAAAAATAAGTGTAATTGATGATATTTATTTCTACTTATCATAGCTTCACAGTAGGCGTCGATAGTAAAACTATCAAATATGCTAAACGCTCATAAAGGCACCTCCTGTGCCTATTCGCTAAAAAACGTCCTGTTTTTTCACGCATATTCTTAGTTTTACTTTCGGATTGTGGTTCAGCGAATATGATTTCGTAAAAATAAATATCATTATTTAAGTTGATGAAAATATAAAATAGAGAGGTAAAATAGATGTTAGATATAGGTTTTGACCATGAGAAGTATTTAGAAGAACAATCGCAACATATTTTAGAAAGAATAAAATCAGGAGAAGGGGACAGGCTATATTTAGAGTTCGGTGGTAAGTTAGTGCATGATAAACATGCAATGAGAGTTTTACCTGGATTTGATGAAAATGCAAAAATTAAGCTTTTAGAAAAGATGAAAGATCATACAGAAATTATTATTTGTATTTTTGCAGGGGATATTACGACGAATAAGACGAGGCAAGATTTTGGGATAACTTATGATTTAGAAGTATTAAGATTGATTGATACTTTTAGAAAATATGGTCTTGAGATTAATAGTGTGGTTGTTACGAGATATGAGGAACAGCCAACGGTAGATATGTTTATTAATAAGTTGAATCGACGAGGGATAAAAACTTATAAACATTATTTTACGAAAGGATATCCAACCGATGTTGATGTGATTGTTAGCGAAGAGGGATATGGTGCAAACCCGTATATTGAAGTAACAAAACCTCTTGTTGTCGTAACAGGACCAGGAGGGGGCAGTGGGAAACTGGCAACATGTTTATCTCAGCTTTATCACGAGTATAAAAGGGGCAGTAAAGTTCGATATGCCAAGTTTGAAACATTCCCCGTATGGAATTTACCTTTAAAACATCCTATTAATGTTGCTTATGAAGCTGCAACAGCAGATTTAAAAGATATTAATATGATTGATTCATTTCACCTTGAAGCTTATGGTGAAAAAGCAGTAAACTATAATCGTGATTTAGAAGTATTCCCCGTGGTAAAAAGAATTATAGAAAAAATTACGGGAGAACAATCGGAATATCAATCGCCAACAGATATGGGTGTCAATCGAGTAGGATTTAGTATTACAGAGGATGAAATCTGTAGAGATGCTGCCAATCAAGAGATTATTAGGAGATATTTTATTGCACTTTGTAATTATAAAAAAGGGAAAATTGATCAAAGTGCTTTAGAGAGAAGTAAGTTGTTGATGAATGACTTAAATTTACTGCCCAATGATAGAAAAGTCGTAAAACCAGCAAGAGAATATGCAGAATTAAAAAGAAATTCTGATGAAAGATTTGAAAATGTAGTGGTTATGGCAATAGAGATGCCAGATGGTAGTTTTGTAACAGGAAGAAGTTCAAGGCGTATGGTTGCATCGGCAGCAGCAATACTTAATGCTGTTAAAAAATTAGCAGGAATTAAGGATGAAATGTTACTTATTTCAGCGACAGCGATTGAAGCGATACAACATTTAAGACAGGATATTTTAAATCAAGACAGATCTAGTTTGAATTGTGAAGAAGTATTAAATGCACTGACTTTGTCAGCAACCACCAATCCACCAGCACAAGTAGCATTGGAAAAATTATCGGAACTTAGAGGTTGTAAAGCACATTGTACGGCAATATTAAGTGATAAAGATGAGCAATTATTAAATTCATTAGGATTAGATGTAACGTCTGATCCAGAATATATTACAACAAACTTGTATTTTGGATAAAATTTAATATCAAATAAATAGAATATATTTTCAAAAGGGGGATATAAAAGGAGCATGATGGATATTTTTAAACCAAAGATATTTACAACGCTAAAAACTTATACAAAAGAAGCTTTCATAAAAGATGTTATTTCGGGATTTACAGTAGCTATTATCGCCATGCCACTATCTATTGCACTTGCTATCGCATCAGGAGCAACACCAGAAAAAGGACTTTATACAGCGATCATTGCAGGATTTTTGATTTCTGCATTAGGAGGAAGTAGAGTTCAAATAGGTGGACCTACAGGAGCATTTATGGTAATTGTCTATGGTATCGTTTTAGAATATGGTATTGATGGAATGATTACAGCCACCTTTTTAGCTGGAATTATAATTGTGATAATGGGTTTATTTAAACTAGGGAATATGATTAAATTTATACCCTACCCAGTAACTTCAGGATTTACTAGTGGTATCGCTATTACCATATTAGTTTCTCAAATAAAAGACTTTTTTGGTCTGGAAATAGCCGAAAAAATGCCAGCAGACTTTATTCCTAAAATAGAAGTTTATGCAAAATATATTCATACGGCAAATTCAGCAGCAGTTATGATAAGCATACTATCTTTTTTAGCATTAGTTGTGATGTCTCGACTTAGTAAAAAAATTCCAGCAGCCTTAATCGTCTTAGTAATATCGTCGTTAGCTGTTAAAATATTTTCAATTGATGTTGCAACAATAGGAAGCACCTTTACAAGTTTAAGTTCTACATTACCAATGCCTAAAATTCCCATGATTAATTTGCAACTGGTAGAGAAAATGTTTATGCCAGCATTAGCAATTGCCATATTGGGGTCTGTCGAATCACTGTTATCGGCAGTTGTTGCTGATGGTATGATTTCAGGGAAACATCGTTCCAACACAGAGCTTATCGCACAAGGAATCGCTAATATTGCTTCTTCCATATTTGGAGGAATGCCAGCGACAGGGGCAATAGCAAGAACAGTTGCTAATATCAATAGTGGTGCGACGACACCAGTAGCAGGAATGGTTCACGCTGTCGTGTTATTGTTCATTATGATGGTATTTATGCCTCTTGCCAATGCGATACCATTGGCAACTTTAGCAGCTATACTGGTTATGGTGGCGATTAATATGGGGGAATGGAGTGTGTTGAAAAAAATACTTTCAGCACCGAAAAGTGACGCATTAATACTTTTTACCGTTCTTCTAGTGACCGTGTTTTTCGATTTGATTTTGGCTATTGAAATAGGTATGGTTTTAGCATCCTTCCTATTTATGAATCGTATGGCAAATATGACACATATTAAAATTTCAAATATAGATACAGCAGAAATGACAGGGGATGAAACATCTTACGATTTAGACAAAGAAAGAATAGCTGTTGAAAAAGCAGAGGGAGAATTTAGTCGAAAAGGTATTTATGTTTATGAAATAAATGGTCCTTTTTTCTTCGGGGCAGCACATAAGTTTATCGATACGTTGAATAGCATGGATATTCATACGAAAAAAATTATTTTAAGAATGCGTTATGTGAATAGTGTAGATGCTACAGCAGTTCATGCCATTAAGAGAATGATTTCTCTTTGTGAAAATAGTGATATAACGTTGATATTGTGTGAACTTAATCCACAACCTAGTAAAATTTTAAGGAAAACGAAAGTTATTGAAATGATTTCAGAAGAAAACATTTATAAAAGATTTGAAGATATAAAATTGTAGAAAAAATAATATATAACGTGTTATAATGAAATGTTGATTATGATATTAATCTGAAAAAAGATTTTTATTAGTAATTTAAAAATAAAAAAAATTGGAGGAAGTTGTGGCAAAGTATTTAGTGCAGAAAAGTGGTGCATTACGTGGAGAAGTAAATATAAGTGGTTCAAAAAATGCCGTGTTACCTATTATGGCAGCATCTATTTTAACAGATGAATTATGTGAGCTATCGGAAGTACCAGCATTAAGAGATGTTTACGTTATGTGTGAGCTTTTAAGAGCTTTAGGTGTAGAAACTGTTGAAGACTACGATAAAAATGAAGTTACTTTAAAAACAGGCAAAGTTATTGAAATAGAAGCACCTTATGAACATGTTAATAAAATGAGAGCTTCAATATTAGTAATGGGACCTTTGTTGGCAAGAAAAGGAAAGGCAAAAGTTCATTTGCCGGGAGGTTGTTCGATAGGAGCAAGACCAATAGATTTACATTTAAAAGGATTTCAAGCTTTAGGTGCAGTAATAAAAGAGGAACATGGATATATTGAAGCTATTACAGATGGATTAGTTGGTAGTAATATTTATTTGGACTTTCCTAGTGTTGGCGCTACTGAAAATATTATGATGGCAGCAACTTTAGCCAAGGGAGTCACTATTATAGAAAATTCTGCTCAAGAGCCAGAAATTGTAGATTTAGCCAATTTTTTGAATCGACTAGGTGCTAAAATTAAGGGGGCAGGGACAGATACCATTAAAATTGAAGGTGTAGAAAATTTAAAAGGGTGTAAACATAGTATTATACCAGATAGAATAGAAACAGGTACTTTTATGGTTGCAGCAGCGATGACTAGAGGAGAAGTCTTGATAAAAAATATAGTGCCTGACCATGTGAAACCAATTACAGCAAAATTGAAAGAGTGTGGTGCAGTTATTGATATTACAGATGAGGGAATGTTAGTAAGAGGCGATGTCAATCCATTAGTGGCAACAGACATTAAAACATTGCCATATCCAGGTTTTCCAACGGATATGCAATCGCAATTTATGGCAATGCTTTTGACGACTGAGGGTGAAAGCAATGTTATTGAAACTGTTTTTGAAAATAGATATATGCACGTTGGTGAATTAAATAGAATGGGTGCTAATATTAAAACAGATGGTAATAAAGCAATTATTCAAGGTAAGATGAAATTAAAAGGTGCAGAAGTTATAGCAACGGATTTAAGAGGTGGAGCAGCAGTTGTTTTAGCAGGATTAGTTGCAGATGGTACGACAGAGATTTCAGAAATTTATCATTTAGAAAGAGGTTATGAAAAATTTGTAGAGAAGTTTAGAAATATAGGTGCAACGATTATGAAAATGGAAGATTAAAAAGGCGATGTATTATGAGAGAAGTAGATGTAAAAATAATAACAGAAAAAATAGCACAGATGGTTATTCAATCAAATTATAGACTCTGTCCAGATGTTATAGAAACAATAGAATGTGCAGAAGAACATGAAACTTTTTTCATTGCAAAAAGTATATTAGGCGATATAAAGAAAAATATTAAAATTTCCGAAGAGGGTATTTATCCATTGTGTCAAGATACAGGGATGGCTTGTGTCTTTTGTGAAGTAGGTCAGGAAGTTCATCTTGTAGGAGGGACATTAGAGGATGCGATAAATGAAGGGGTGCGAAAAGGTTATCTTGATGGTTATTTGAGAAAATCTGTAGTAAAGGATCCTCTTAGACGTATCAACACAGAGGATAATACACCAGCACATATTGTTTATAAAATTGTATCAGGAGATAAAATCAAACTTATTTTTGCACCGAAAGGGTTTGGTTCTGAAAATATGAGCAAAATAAAAATGTTGACACCAGCAGAGGGGATTGAGGGTGTAAAAGATTTTGTGATAGAAACTGTTAAAAATGCAGGAGGAAATCCTTGCCCACCTATTGTAGTAGGAATAGGGATAGGTGGCACTTTTGATAAATGTGCGATGATGTCTAAAGAAGCGTTGACTTTACCTTTAAATCAACAAAACGAAGATCCATTTTATGCAAGTTTAGAAAAAGAATTATTGGAAAGCATAAATGCTCTCGGGATAGGACCACAAGGCTTTGGTGGGAAAACTACAGCACTTGCCGTTAAAATAAAAACATTTCCGACACATATTGCAGGATTACCAGTTGCTGTAAATATAAATTGTCATGTGGCAAGGCATCAAGAGGAGGTGCTTTAGGAAATTGAAAAAAATTAATGTAGATACGAAAGCAGGATTGGAGCAGATAAAGACTTTAAATGCAGGGGATAAAGTTTTATTATCAGGAACAATTTATACAGCAAGAGATGCTGCTCATAAAAAATTAGTAGAAATACTTGAAAAAAAAGAAGAAATGCCTTTTGAATTAAAAGGTGCTATCATATACTATGTAGGACCTACGCCAGCGAAAGCAAATCAGCCTATCGGTTCAGCAGGACCTACCACAAGTTATAGAATGGATTCTTATGCACCAAAACTTTTAGATGAGGGTGTAGTTGGTATGATAGGAAAAGGCGATAGAAATGATGCCGTGATAGAATCGATAAAGAAAAATAAAGCTGTTTATTTTGCAGCAACAGGAGGTGTAGCAGCACTTATTGCTAAAACAGTGACAAGCGCTGAAGTAATTGCCTTTGAAGAATTAGGGGCAGAAGCTGTTCGACGTCTATGTGTAAAAGAAATGCCTTTAATTGTAGCAATAGATTCTAAGGGTGTAAATCTTTATAAAGAGGGTGTCGGAAACTATTTACGAACTAGTAGGGAAATAAAATAAAAATACGTAAAAAATACAATAAAAAATATGGGAATTTTATTGACATATTAAAAATAAAGTAGTAAACTTAGAAATATAGCAGTTAGAGAATTCTAACTGAAAGAAGCTTTTGATTTTGAATTATAATATTTTTTAATTCAAATATATTTATTATAGCGACAGAAAGGAAGATGTAAAATGAGTAAAGTAGCAGTAGTATATTGGAGTGGAACAGGTAATACAGAAATTATGGCAAATTGTGTAGTTGAAGGAGCTATGAACGGTGGTGCACAAGCTGATTTATATACAGCAACTGAATTTGGTCCAGAAAAAATAAATGATTATGATGTCATTGCTTTTGGTTGCCCTTCAATGGGAGATGAAATTTTAGAAGAAGCAGAATTCCAACCTATGTGGGATAGTGTACTTCCTGAATTAGGAGGAAAGAAAGTAGCTCTATTCGGTTCTTATGGATGGGGCGACGGAGAATGGATGAGAATCTGGGAACAAGAGTGTAAAGATGGTGGTGTAAACATCATTTGTCCTTGCGTAATGGCGAATGAAACACCAGATGATAATGCAAAAGATGATTGCAGAGGCTTAGGTGACATGATTGCAAGAGGATAATTTTATACAACTGAAAAAATATTGTTTAAAATATAAGAATTGTTTTATAAAATGAATAAAAATAAAAAACTGTAGGATATAATCTTGCAGTTTTTATTTATAAATAACACCTTGCAGTTTGTATCAATTTAGTATAAATTATAAGATAGTACATTCGTTTAGAACGTTTTTAAATTTATTTAATTTTTATAAAAGGATTAAATAAAATAGAATATTTATTGATGAAAGAAAAAGGGGATAGAATGAATATATTAGTATCGAATGATGATGGGTATCAAGCAGAAGGAGTAAGACAGTTGGCGAAAAGTTTGTCACAAGTAGCAAATATTTATTTGATTGCACCAGAAGACCAGAGAAGTGCAACAAGTCATGCAATAACCATAAGAAAAAAATTAAGAGTAACAGAAGTCGATGTGCCATATACAAAAATGGCGATGTACATCAATGGCAGTCCAGCAGACTGTGTAAAATTAGGGTTAAAAATTTTAGAAGAAAAAAATATAAAAATAGATATGGTTTGGACGGGAATTAATCATGGTGGCAATATTGGTACGGATTGTCATTATTCTGGAACAGTAGGTGCTGCAATGGAGGGTTGTTTAAATGGTATACCATCCGTAGCCATGTCTATTGATAACCATTATCCCGATGAATTTGAAACAGCAGGTGAAGTGGCACTAGAAGTGTTTAAAAAAACCCAGGGGAAATTTGGTGCAGAGGTTATGATTAATGTTAATGTTCCTAACTTACCGAAAGAGGAGATTAAAGGGATAAAAATAGTCAGAGAAGGTATAAGAGAGTATGATAACTGGTTTACTTCTGCACAAAGTGATGAAGAAGGTAGATATTATATGTATAGTGGACAACCGAGAATTTATAAAGATTTATCTGAAGATTTAGATGTAATGGCAGTACAGGATGGTTATATTTCGGTGGTGCCTACTTTAGTGAATTGGACGTATGAAGAAAAATTAGAAACACTAAAAAAATTGGGACTTGTTTATGGATAAGGTTCGCTTTATGTTAAGGTTATTTTTGATTATTGTTATGACTACTTTTATATTGAGCTCTTGTAGTAATAATTTATTTGAAAAACAAGAGTCAGAAAAAGTACAAGATGGAAATAGAAGGCTTTCAGAAAAAGGAGTAGATGAATTGCAATTAAGAAATGAAGAAAATATAAAAACAATTTATTTGGCAGGTGGTTGTTTTTGGGGGGTTGAAGGTTATTTTCAAAGAATTAAGGGTGTTGTAGAAACAGAAACAGGGTATGCAAATGGAAGAAGTACAGATACTAATTACGAAAAAATAAAAGAAACGGACCATGCAGAAACGGTTGAAATAAAATATGATATGTCAATCATATCATTGGAAGAAATTCTTTTACATTATTTCAGAATAATAGATCCAACTTCTGTCAATAAGCAAGGAAATGATATTGGAAGACAGTATAGAACAGGGGTTTATTATATAGAGGATAGTCAACTTGAAATTATCAATAAAATTTTCAATTATGAAGAAGAAATAAATGGAAAGTTGGCAGTAGAAATTGCATCTTTGAAAAACTTTGTAAGTGCTGAGGATTATCATCAAGACTATTTGAAAAATAATCCTAACGGATATTGTCATATTAATTTAGGAATAGCATATGAGCCTTTATTTAGTGGAACTTATGAGAACCCAGATGATGAAGAAATAAAGAAAATCATAGATGAAGAAAGTTATCATATCTTGAGAGAAAATGCCACAGAAAGACCTAATAGCTCTGCATTAAATCAGGAATATAGGAGAGGAATTTACGTGGATAAAATAACAGGAGAACCTTTATTTTCCTCGAGTGATAAATTTGAGTCAGGTTGTGGTTGGCCTAGTTTTGCAAAACCGATATTAACAGATAGAATAGATTACAGAGAAGATACATCACATGGGATGAAAAGAATTGAAGTAAGGTCGTTGTCTGGTGACAATCATTTAGGACACGTGTTTACAGATGGTATTAAAGAAAAAGGTGGACTTAGATATTGTATAAATGGTGCATCTCTTAAGTTTATTCCATTAGAAGATATGGAAAAAGAGGGGTATAGTCCTTATAAAATTTTTTGTGATTAAAGCAAAAAGTCTGAAAATTTTTTAAAAAACAAATTTGAAAAACTTATATTGTAAAATAGTAAAATCATTGGTATAATAATAACAAGATGTGTATAGTACATTGTACATAGTAGAAACATGGTGTGATAAGTATTCATTAGATATTATTTATCGCAAAAAGAAAGAACAGGTGAAAATATGGGCGTAGCACACGAAGTAGATTACGAGATTTTTGGACATGATATGCAGTTTGTAGAAATTGAGCTAGACCCTCAAGAAACAGTATTAGCAGAATCAGGTGCCATGATGTTTATGGATTCAAAAATTAAGATGGAAACTATTATGGGAGATGGCAGTGGCAGAGAAGGTAAAGGTCTTATGGGTAAACTGATGGGAGCTGGAAAGAGACTTCTTACTGGCGAAGGTTTATTTATGACGACATATACAAATGTTATGCAAGGTAAGGCGAAAGTAGCATTTGCAGCACCTTATCCTGGAACAATTATACCTATAGATTTAGCTAAAATGGGAGAATCAATTATTTGTCAGAAAGATGCATTTCTTTGTGCAGCAAAAGGTGTTTCTGTAGGACTACATTTACAGAAAAAAATGTCTGGATTTTTTGGTGGCGAAGGTTTTATCATGCAGAAATTAGAGGGCGATGGACTTGCTTTTCTTCATGCAGGAGGAACTATTGTCAAGAAAACATTAAGTGCAGGAGAAACGTTAAAAATAGATACAGGTTGTCTAGTAGCGATGGAGCCGACGGTTGACTTTTCCATAGAATTTGCACCAGATGTAAAAAGTGCATTTTTCGGTGGTGAAGGAATTTTCTTGGGAACATTAACAGGACCAGGACAAGTTTGGATGCAATCAATACCATTTAGTAGAATGGCAGATAAGGTCATGAGTGCTGCAAGAGGAAATGTAGGAGAAACAAAAGGGATGAATAATCCATTAGGAGAATTGTCTGGATTAACAAATATATTTGGTGATTAAAAGTTATTGATAATTTTATAAAAAGGAGATATTTTATGATGAAAAAAGTATTAAGCGTATTATTCGCATTAAGTTTAAGCATGGTTTTATTTTCTTGTGGAGATTCTAGTACAGATGAGGGAAAAGAAAACAAGGATACAAACGAGCCTATTGTGAGTGAAAAAAGTTTAGAAGGATTGGAAGATGAAGCTTTAATTGAAGCTGTTTATCAAAACATTAAATATAGTGAGCCGAATTACTATTTGAAACTAAAAACACAATTTGGGGAAATGGAGCCTGTGGTAACGATACAATACGTATCAGGAGAAAGTAATCGTATGGAAACAGAAGGTAGCAATACGATTAGTGTATATCGAGATGATGAAAAAATGATGTATACATGGGATAAAGAAACGAAAAAAGGGACGAAGATTCAAATGGGCTCTGATGATATCGATGATGAAAGCATGCTAGACTTTGAGAGCTTTCAAGAAGATGACGAAAAGCCTGTGAAAGCAAGATTAGAAAACTTAAATGGTGAAGATGTTATCTATACGGAATCAGAAGAAGAAGGATATTTAATGAAGGCTTGGCTAAAACTAAATGGTAGAGCTGTTGTAAAAGCAGAAAGTTACGAAAATGATAAAGTAGTAAGTACGATGGAAACCATTGAATATAAAGAAGGCGATTACAGTGATATGATGGAAATTCCTTCAGATATAGATTTCTCAGATAGTCCAATGAATGTGATGTATGATAGTGATGCGATACAGAATATGCAGGACATGGAAAATATGGACTGGGACGAAATTCAATAGTGTATTGAATTGATGATATTGAGTACTATAAAAGCTAAGGTTAGAAACCTTGGCTTTTTATAGTTTTTAGTTTAGTAGGTTATCATAGGATTGAAATTAGAATTGCCAAAAGTTAAATGTTACACTATAATTAGATTGTGTGTTGAAAGGAAAATGATGAATTATATAAAAGATGTCGTACAGTTATATATAGATAGGCAAGATTTTTTTATACCTTTGCTTTTTGAACATATTCAAATAAGTTTTACAGCACTTTTTATTGTAGTGGTATTAGGTATAGCTTTAGGGATTATTATGAGTAGGAATAAAGCTTTAGCAAATATCGTTCTAGCTTTTGTCAGTTTTATGTATACGGTGCCATCTATTGCTCTTCTTGGTATTTTTGTAGGTATTACAGGAATAGGTACAACCACGGCACTTATTGTTATTGTAATCTATGGATTGTTACCTATTGTTAGAACAACGTATACAGGGATATTAGAAGTGGATAAAGATGTAAAAGAAGTTGCTATTGCAATGGGTACAAAAGATATGCAATTACTATATAAAATTGAAATTCCTTTAGCCCTACCTGTTATTTTTTCAGGAATTAGAACAGTTGCTGTAATGTGTATTGCCTTAACAGGGATTGCCTCTTTTATAGGTGCAGGTGGAATGGGTGTGGCTATATGGCGAGGCATCACCACCTATAATACACAAATGACGCTACTTGGCAGTATTTTTGTGGCATTGTTAGCAGGTGTAACAGATTTATTGTTAGGAATAATAGAAAAGAAGTTTATTCGTTTCAGTCAATTAGTATAAATTGAAAAAATAATATTTAAATGAAAGGAATGTAGATAATAATGTTGAAAAAAGCCCTATTAATATTCATAAGTATTTTATTAATAAGTTTTATGGCAAGCTGTAATAATGGCTCAGGAGAAAATGAAGATGGCGAGAAAAAAGTTGTATTGGCTTGTAAACCCATGACAGAGCAGTATATATTAGGAGAAATTTTAGCAGCATTAATTGAGCAAAATAGCGATATAAAAGTAGAAAAAAATTTTGGAATCGGTGGTGGCACATCGAATATTCATCCAGCGATGGTAAAAGGAGAAATCGATATTTATCCTGAGTATACAGGGACAGGTTGGCTTACTGTATTAAAAAAAGAACCTATCAAAGATAGCGATACACTGTTTAAATCCGTAGCAGATAGTTATGCTAATGAATATAGCATCCATTGGTCAGAAAGATATGGATTTAATAATACCTATGCTTTAGTGATAAGAAAAGATACAGCAGAAAAGTATCATATCAAAACTTTTGAAGATTTAGCAAAAGCTTCTGATAAGTTAGTGATTGGTGCAAATCCTGATTTTTTTGAAAGAGAAGATACTTTTAAAGGATTAAATAAAGTTTACGATTTTCATTTTAAAGAGAAAAAAGAGATGGATATTTCTTTAAGGTATGAAGCATTATCATCAGAAGATATTGACGTAACAACAGCATTCAACACAGACCCAAAAGTAAAAGAATACGATTTAGTCTTATTAGAAGATAATAAAAAATATTTTCAAAGTTATCACGCAGCAACATTGGTTCGATTGGAGGTTCTTGAAAAATATCCAGCGTTAAAAGAAATTTTGGCGAAATTAGATAATAATATTAGTGATGAAGAGATGCTTCAAATGAACTATCGGGTGGAAATATTAAAAGAAGACCCTAAAAAAGTTGCTTTAGAATTTATAAAAAAAAAAGAGTTGGAGTTAAGAATTGATAAAGCTGAAAAATGTTACGAAAAAATATGATAATGTAGAAGTCCTTAAAAATATTAATTTGACAATTGAAAAAGGTCAGCTTGTAACACTTTTAGGAGCATCAGGTTCAGGAAAAACTACTATATTGAAACTAATCAATAAAATGATTGTGGCAGATGAAGGAGAAGTGATTGTTGATGGTAAAAATGTTCAACATATAGATGAGATAGCACTGAGACGAAGCATAGGATATGCTATTCAGCAAGTAGGACTTTTTCCTCATATGACAGTAGAAGATAATATTACGTATGTAATGTACCTAAAGGGAAAAAGTCCACAGGAAAAAAGAAAAGTAGCTTTAGATTTAATTTTAAAAATGGGATTAGATGAAAGTTATCTAAGGAAATATCCTAGTCAATTAAGTGGTGGAGAAAAGCAAAGAGTTGGTGTTGCTAGAGCATTTGCAGGAAGTCAAGATATTATCTTGATGGATGAGCCTTTTGGTGCAGTAGATGAACTTCAAAAAAATAAATTACAAAATCAGCTTATAGAAATGCAAAAAAATGAGCAAAAGACGATTGTTTTTGTGACTCATGATATATTTGAAGCTTTTAAGCTGGGCGACCGTGTTGTTGTGTTAAATAATGGGAAAATAGAGCAAGAGGGCAAACCAAAAGAATTTGTTAAAAATCCACAAAATCAATTTATTAAAGATTTTATAGGGGTAAAAGGATTTTTAGCAAATCTAAAGGAAGAAGATATTGAGAAATTAAAAGATTTTATTTAATAGTTGTTTTCAAAGGGGGATTAAAAATGAATAAAAAGAGAAAAATGTTACTGAGTGCTATTGTTGTTTTACAAGTGGTCACTTTGATTTTTCTGTATAGGATTCATTCAAGTATGGAATATCAAAGTTATACTATGCAAAATCAAAGTAATGAAATGGGGCATATAAAATATGAATTAGACCATCTTGATAATAAAATAGGCAATTTAAAGGATAATATAGAGAGAAGTGAAAGTTTGATTGGCAATAGTTATACTGAAATCGGCAAAATTGATTTATATACACTTACATATCCCGTAACTTTTTTCGTTACACCGAAAGAATATACAGTAAATACAAAAGTGTATTTATTGCTAAATGGCGAAAAATTACCATTAACAAAAGAAAATGATGTTTTTAAATACACCATGATAGCCGATGCAAAAAAAGAGTACGCACCACAAGAAATTATTATTGAAAATAATGGCGTTTATCAAAGTCAGAAAGTAAGTGATAGAGAAGATTTATATGTGGATGCAGGAATTGATCACATATTTCCAGAGATAGATGTTTTACCAGACGGTTATACGATATATCCTGATTTTAGTAAAGGGGCATCAGTAGGGATATATTATGATACAAAGTGTAGAATCTATATTTATAATAAAAACAAAAAAATGGGGGATAATTTACCAATAACTATCAAGGATATGAAGTATCAGTTATTGATTAATGATAAAGTAATAGAAGAACAAAAATTTAAAAAAGATGATTCAGAATCTACAACGTGTTATAGAACAGAGAATGAGAAGAAAGAAAGATATCCTATGAAAAAAGGTGACATCTTTAAAGCTGTTGTTAAATTAACTTTTGAAAAGGGATTTACTTATGAAAAGGTGGTATATTATTACGACACTATGACAGAAGAAGGAGCAAAAGATGCAGAAACAAATGCAGCAAAACCAGAAAGAGAAGCACCAATAAAAGAAACAATGGAAGATTATACAGTGATTAAAGATAAAAATGGTAATATCCTTTTTGAAGGAGAACTTTGGTAAACTTTCTTCAACAATTAGAATTAAAAATAGATGAGGATAAAAATGAGACTAAATAAATATATAGCAAGTGCAGGGATATGTAGTAGAAGAAAAGCAGAGGAGCTTATTCGTCATGGAAATGTTAAAATGAATGGTAAAGTCGTATCTAATATGGGGACGCAAGTGGAAGATTGTGACAAAGTAGAAGTAAATGGAAAGACTATTAGCGTGCAAGGCATTAAAAAAGTATATTTAGCACTTAATAAACCCTTAGGATATGTTACAACAGTAAAAGATGAAAAGGATAGACCAACTGTATTAGATTTAATTTCCGATGTACAGGAAAGAGTTTTTCCAATAGGACGATTAGATTATAATACATCGGGATTGTTGCTTCTTACTAATGATGGAGAATTTTCTCAGCGAGTATCACACCCTAGAAATGAAATTTATAAGACGTATGTTGCTTTTGTATCAGGGAAACTTTCTAATGAGAAAGTTAGCCAACTGAGAAAGGGTGTTGACATAGGAGGTTTTAAAACATCGAAAGCTTTTGTTAGGATAATAAGAGAAAAAGGGAATTCGTCTCTTGTAGAAATAAAAATTAAAGAGGGAAAAAATAGACAAGTTCGAAAAATGTTTAAAGCAGTTGGAAATCCCGTTCAACACTTAGAACGAAAGGCAATAGGAGATATTTATTTAGGGAGATTAAAAGAAGGTCATTACAGAAAATTAACGAGAGAAGAAATAAATTATTTAAGTCAGTTATGATAGGTAAAAGTCAATAATGTAGAGGATATAGAAGTGAATAATAAGCAAATAGAAAATTCTCAAGAATTAAGTCGTGAGAAAAAAAAGAAAATATTGTTATTCTCCCTTAAAGCTGGTGAATTAATGATGAAAAATGGTGCAGAGATATATCGTGTAGAAGATACGGTTTCAAGAATTTGTAAAGCTTGTGGAATCCCTTATGCAGAAGTTTTTGTGACAATGACAGGTATTTTTATATCTTTAGATGATGGCAAGGCAGGGACAGAAGTGTACACTTTTCAAAAAAGAATTAGAGGTGTTGTAACTGATTTAGAGAAAATCTCGAAAATAAATCAGCTGTCAAGAGATTTAGTAAATGGCGAGTTAACATTAGAAGATGGAGAAATAGAACTTAATAATATTGAAAAAATAGAAACGTACCATATGGCAATTAGAACATTAGGTGCAGGGTTGGCAGCAAGCTTCTTTTGTTTAATGTTTGGTGGTAATTTAAAAGATTTTATCGCCACAGCATTTATTGGTAGTTTTTGTTACATTTTTATGTTGATGTTTGAAAAAATAGAAGCGAACTATTTTATTAAAGGATTTTGTGCAACGGCAACAGCTACTTTTTTAACGTTGTTATCCATAAAAATGGGAATAGGAGAAAATATGGATCCCATGATTATCGGAATATTGATGATATTTGTGCCTGGTGTTGCTATAACAAATGCTATAAGAGATTTTTTGACAGGAGATACATTGTCAGGAATTGCAAGAGCTGTAGAAGCCTTTTTTATCGCTATTTCACTTGCAGTAGGAGCTGGTGTAATATTAAGATTGTCAATGTTGGTAGGAGGAATATTGTAATGGCGATGAGTGAGATGATGAATCTGATTATTCAGATGTTTTTAGGTACATTTGCAATTTTAGGATTTTCTATTTTAATCAATGTTCCTCAAGAAAAATTAAAATTTGCCTGTTTAATAGGTGCAATAAGTTGGGTAACTTTTGTGTTTATTAAAGGAGATAGTGGTGAGCATATTTTGGCAGCAGGTTTTTGGGCATCGGTGTTGGTAGGTTTTTTCGCAGATGGTTTTTCGAGGTTTACAAAAGAAGCAGCGACCATATATGTTATCCCGGGGATTTTACCATTAGTACCGGGCGCAGGGATGTATAAAACGATGTGGTATATGATAAATGACCAGTTAGATTTAGCGGCAGAAATCGGCACAGAAACATTGATGTTAGCAGGGAGTATCTCTTTAGGAATTATGACAGTAGGTTCTCTTAGCAGGCTTATTAATAAAATAAGATTAGAACGAAAAATAAGATTAGAAGAAAATGAATTGAAAACAGTTAAAAAGTGGATTAAATAAATTGTAGTATAATCACAAAATGGTAAAAAAACATAACGATAAAATGAAAAAATGTAATATCTTTTTTAGAATTTACTGAAAAAACGAAAAAATGAAACAATAAAAATATTGAAAATCTAGGAATTATAAAAAACTTCAATTTTTTTAAGTATATTTACTTGACTAAAACGTGAATATTGCTTAATATAGTAAGTATGAACTGCGATAGTTTGTGTTGTAATAAATTAATAGGTTATTGATAAGAACAATACAAATGTTGCAGAGAAACCATAAGGTTTATTTTATTTGCTTTATTAAAATAGAGATTAAAAGCAACAGAATAATTTTTTGTTATGATTTTTAATCATTTATTTAAAAGAAAGGAAACTTAAATATGAGTGAAATAAGAAATTGGAAAGATGTACCTCTTTGGAAAGATGTAACAGATGAACAATGGAATGACTGGCACTGGCAAGTAGCTAACAGATTAGCTTCAGTGGAAGACATTAAACAAGTGCTTGATTTAACACCAGACGAAGAAAAAGACATTGAAAAAGTAATGGACGGATTTAGAGTAGGTATTACACCTTACTATGCTTCAATCATGGATCCTAATGACCCTCAATGTCCAGTAAGAATGCAAGCAGTACCTATTTTAGCTGAAACTCACAGAGGAGAAGCTGACATGCTAGATCCACTTCACGAAGATGAAGACTCTCCAGCACCTGGACTTACTCACAGATATCCAAACAGAGTACTTTTCTTAGTAACTGACCAATGTTCTATGTATTGCAGACACTGTACAAGAAGAAGAATGGCAGGAGAAACTGATGGTGCTAAATCAAAAGAAGATATCGATGCATGTATTGCATACATCAAAAAGACACCAGTAGTTAGAGACGTACTTCTTTCAGGAGGAGATGCACTTCTTATTGAAGACGAAACATTAGAATACATCATTAGCGAATTAAGAAAAATTCCTCACGTAGAAATTATCAGAATCGGTTCAAGAACACCAGTTGTTATGCCTCAAAGAATTACTGATAAATTAGTAAATATGCTTAAAAAGTATCACCCAATTTGGTTAAATACTCACTTTAACCATCCAAGAGAAATCACACCAGATGCTAAAGAAGCATTAAGAAAATTAGCAGATGCAGGTGTACCTCTAGGAAACCAATCAGTATTATTAAGAGGACTAAATGATTGTGTACACGTAATGAGAGAACTTGTTCACGAGCTTTGCATGAACAGAGTTAGACCTTACTACATTTACCAATGTGACCTTTCTCTAGGTATCGAACACTTCAGAACACCAGTTTCTAAAGGTATCGAAATCATTGAAGGATTAAGAGGACACACTTCAGGGTATGCAGTTCCTACATTCGTAGTAGACGCTCCTGGTGGTGGTGGTAAAACACCAGTAATGCCTCAATACGTAATTTCTCAAACACCAAACAAGGTAATCTTGAGAAACTACGAAGGTGTAATTACTACATACACAGAACCTACAGGTCAAGAGCCAGTTAAGTGTAATTGTGATTACTGCACAGGTAAGAAAACTTACCACTATGAAGGTGTTGCAGGACTTGCTCAAGGCGAAAGAATGTCTATGGAACCTCAAGGATTACTTAGACACGAAAGAAATAAACACTAAGAATAAAGCAAATATAAACAAATTAAAATGTACAGCTTCGGCTGTACATTTTTGCTATACATTTTATAAAAGAAAAGAGTTTTTGATGAAATTAAAAAAATCATATATACTTGTAATGATAATAATAATGATGTTGTTACTTTTTATTATGATAAAAATTCCATTTGATAGAAAGTTAGAAAATTTACACTATGAAAGTAAACCTTTGATAAGTGTAAATGCTTCACCCAATCAAAAGTATGCGATGATATTTTATTTGAGCGAAGGAGGTTCTTTGTCTAATGATGGTGTGATAGGTGTGTTAGAAAATAGAGAACAGGAAGAAAAGCATGTGATATTTTTTAGTTATCCTTGTAGTGACGTTATTGTAAAATGGATTGATAATAAAACGATTGAGACGAAATGGATCAATACATATGATTACACTGAAAAAAAGAAAATTTTAAATGTGGAACAGGATACGTATGATTGGCGAAAATAACTTGACAAATGATTTTTTTAATGATATATTTAGTTAGACAATCTAATTATATGGTTGTGTTTAAAGATTAAATTTATTGCAATATTACGTTATACTATTAGCTTGTTGGTAAATTTTAAAGTATTTATAGAAAGGGGAAATATGGACACTTTTTCACACAAATTAAATGAACTGTTATCAGATACATTTCAATCAATATTAAAAATAGAAGAAATGGCACTTAGAAATGTAGGTCCTAGTAACTTATCTATAAATGAACTCCATATGTTGGAAGCAGTAGGGAAAAATGGCAAAAAAGGAATGACCATAGGAGAAATTGCAGAAGATCAATCCATCACTAGACCCTCTGTAACGGTAGCCATTAACAAACTTGAAAAAAAAGGGTATGTTTTAAAAGAAAAAAGTGAAGAAGATGGCAGAAAAACATATGTGAAACTTACAAGGCTTGGGCGAAAAATGAATGCAGGTCATCAATATTTTCATGAAAATATGGTAAGGAATGTAGCAGAAGATATGACAGAGGAAGAAAAGAAAATATTAGTGGAAGGAATAACAAAATTAAATCAATTTTTCTTAAAAAAGATGGATAAAATAAATGAATCAGAAATGGAACATACGGAAGAAATTTTTTCACAAAAGAAATTTATAAGAAAGGTTGGCAAGATATGAGTTTTTCAATTCTAGGTGTTGGTAGTGGGACACCATCTCTTATAAAACATAACGACCAACTATCGGAAGTGATGAACACAGATCATGAATGGATATTTTCAAGAACGGGAATAGAAGAAAGAAGACTTTGTGGAACAGAGACTTTGACAGACATTGCTTTTGAAGCTAGTAAAAAGGCACTGGCAGATGCTAGTGTGGAAGCAGAAGAACTGGATATGATTATTTGTGCAACTTGTTCGCCAGACTTTGCGACACCTTCTATGGGATGTTTGCTTCAGGAACGGTTAAAAACAAAAGCAATCGCTTTTGACGTCAATGCAGCTTGTAGTGGCTTTATTTATGCCCTTGATATAGCAGATGGGTATTTTCGTAAAAATCCAGAGATGAAGATTTTAGTAGTGGGTGCCGATGCTATTTCTAAATTGGTAGATTGGTCTGATAGAACTGTTAGCTCTATTTTTGCTGATGGTGCAGGGGCAGTTGTTTTAGGAAAAGGGAATGATTTACTGTCTATTCAGTTGACCACAAAAGGTAGTAAGGAAACCCTACAAGCAAAATACTCTTCTGGTAATTGTCCTTTCCGAAAAAATTCAGAAGGTGAAGGCTTGCAAATGAAAGGAACAGAAGTCTTTAAATTTGCAGTAAGTTCTATGGTAGAAGATGTAGAAGATATTATAAAAAAAGCAGGTAAAACAAAAGAGGATGTTGCCTATATTCTTCCTCATCAAGCCAATCAACGAATTATTGATAAAGGGATGTCTAAACTTCATATGAATAAAGAAAAATGTTTGTCAAATATAAGATATACAGGGAATACATCAGCAGCAGCAATACCAGTACTTCTTGATGAACAGTATCGAAAAGGTAAGTTTAGAAAAGGAGACCTTCTTGTTTTCACAGCTTTTGGTGCAGGTCTTACTACAGGAGCTTGCAGCATCGTGTGGAACAAGGAATGAGATTTACAGTAGTGTGAAAAATGGATTTTTGTAAGCAATTGGCTAGACAAATAATTAGATTATCTAACTAAACAAAGACGTTTCATAGATATGATGAGAATGTAACTCTCGACAAAAATAATTAGTTAATCTAACTAAAATAAGAAATGCTCGTTATAGCATATAAAAAATAAGTAGGGTTAAAAAGTTTATTGATTAAACGTTTTAATAAATTAATAATACGAAGCTTCAATAAAAATTATCGTATAAACATGATTTTTAAGGAAGATTAGTATAAAAAGTAAAGTAAATGAAAGAAAAAGAAAGAGGTAATAAGATGACATTTGAAAAAGTAGTAAAAATTTTAGTAGAAGCAAAGGAATGTGAAGCAGATAAAGTGAAATTAACTAGCACGTGGGAAGAACTTGAACTAGATTCTTTAGATACCGTAGAATTGTTGATGTCTATTGAAGATGAATTTGGTGTTACTATTGAAATGAATGAAAATCTAAAGACAGTAGGCGACGTAGTAGAAGCCATAGATGCACAACTATAGTAGAAATTTAGGGGAAAGTTAATGATAAATACTGAAATTTGTAATATTTTAAACATAAAATATCCAATATTTCAAGGTGGAATGGCGTGGATAGCAGATAGTAAATTAGCAGCAGCAGTATCCAATGCAGGAGGATTAGGCACGATTTCTGCAATGAATAAAGATGGACAGTGGTTAGTCGAAGAGATTCGCAAGGCGAAGCAGTTGACGGATAAACCATTTGCAGTAAATATTATGTTGATGAGTCCTTATGTAGAAGAAATTGCTGAACTTGTTATTCAAGAAAAAGTGCCAGTGGTTGTAACGGGGGCAGGTAATCCGGGGAAGTATATGAAAAAATGGATTGAGGCAGGCATTAAAGTGATACCTGTTGTACCGTCTACAGGATTGGCAAAATTAGCAGCAAGAAATGGTGCAACGGCAGTTATTGCAGAAGGTGGGGAATCGGGTGGACACGTGGGAGAAGTTACCACGATGGCATTAGTTCCTCAAGTTTGCGATGTGGTGGATATCCCTGTTATTGCAGCTGGAGGAATCGCTGATGGTAGAGGAATCGTAGCATCTTTTATGTTAGGTGCTTCAGGAGTTCAGCTCGGTACGAAGTTTTTAGTGGCAAAAGAATGTGGTGTTCATCAGACTTATAAAAATAAAGTATTAAAAGCAAAAGATATTGATACAACGACAACAGGTAAGAGGCTGGGACATCCTGTTAGAGCTTTGAAAACCAGTTTTATAAAAGAAATGCTTAAATTAGAGTATGACAGTACAGTTTCTAATGAAGAACTTGAAGAAAAAGGAACAGGCTCACTAAGATGTGCTGCCATAGAAGGTGATGATAAAAAAGGCTCTTTTATGGTTGGTCAAATTGCTGGTATGATAAAAAAGGAACAAAGTTGTCAAGAAATGATTGAAGAAATCTTTAAAGAAGCAGAAGAATTGTTGTTGTCAGCTAACAAATATATTGCAAAATAAGGTAAAACAATCAAATAGGTTTATCGCTTCTATTGGAAAAGAATATTTCGTTACAGTTATTGATAGTAGTTTAAAGGATAGGATAAAAGGAATAAATAATGAAAAAAATCGCATTTTTGCTTTCAGGACAAGGGGCTCAAAAAAAAGGAATGGCTTTTGATTTTTATGAAAAGGATGAAGTGGCAAAAGAAAAGTTGAATCAGATTGATAAAATAAGACCAAACACTTTAAAACAGATGTTTGAGGGTGACGCAGAAACGTTAGCTCAAACGAAAAATACACAACCTTGTTTATTTGTTGCTGATTATATCGCTGCTTTCGCTCTTAAAAACAGAGGGATTACGCCAGATGTCGTCGCAGGATTTTCTTTAGGGGAAATACCAGCTTTGGCAGTAGCTGGTGCATTGACGTTAGAGGAAGCTTTTGATGTGGTTAGAAATAGAGCCAACTTTATGGAGAATGCAACAAAAAATAGCCGAGGGAAGATGGCAGCTATTATGAAATTAGATTGCCATCAAGTGGAAAAATTGTGTTCAACGTACGATGGTGTTTATCCTGCTAATTACAATACGAAGTACCAAACTGTTGTGTCAGGAACGTTGGAAGAGTTGAAACGTTTAATCGTAGATGCGAAAGAAGCTGGTGGTTTAGGAACTCTTTTAAATGTCAGTGGTGGATTTCATTCCACGTTTATGGAAGAGGCAGCGAAAGATATGAGCAAGTATTTAGAGGGATTAACTTTTAAAAATGCTGATTGCCCAATTTATGCAAATGTGACAGCAGAACCTTATGGTGATAAGGACTATAAACAGCTTTTGGCAGAACAGATAAAATCGCCAGTTTATTGGCATCAAACAATTTTAAATATGATAGATAGTGGTGTTAATGTATTTATAGAAGCTGGTGTTGGGAAAGTGCTTAGCAATATGGTGAAGAAAATCATTAAAGAAGAAAAACTAGAAGCTAGAAATATATATGTAGATAATGTTGAAAATATGGAAGATTTAGAGAGAGTAATAAAAAATGTTAAAGGATAAAAATGTAGTAATAACAGGAGCAACAAGAGGAATTGGAAAAGCTATCGCTTTAAAAATGGCAAAAGAAGGGGCAAATGTTGCAGTAGTAGGCAGTTCATCCTTAGAAAAAGCACAGCAAACTTGTGAAGAGTTAAAAGGATTAGATGTAGAGGCGAAGCCTTACATTTGTGACGTTGCCAGTTTTGATGAAACCACAAAATTAGCAAAAGAAATTATTCGAGATTTTGGAAAAGTAGATATTATCGTCAATAATGCAGGCATAACTAAAGATGGTCTTATGCTGACAATGAAAGAAGAAGATTTTGATAAGGTAATCGATGTTAATTTAAAGGGATGTTTCAACATTGTTAAAAATTTCACAAAACATTTATTTAAGAATAGAAGTGGTAGTATTATCAATATCACATCGGTATCTGGTCTTATGGGTAATGTAGGGCAAAGCAATTATGCAGCAGCAAAAGCAGGATTGGTAGGGATGACGAAAACTTGGGCAAAGGAATTTGCTCCTAGAAACATTCGTGTCAATGGTGTAGCACCGGGATTTATAAAAACAGATATGACGGAAGAAATTGCTGAAAAAGCAGGAGAGCAGTTACTTGAAACTATTCCAATGAAAAGACTTGGAAAGCCAGAGGACATTGCAGAAATGGTCACTTTTTTAGCTAGTGATAAAGCGAGCTATATTACAGGAGAAATAATCAAGGTGGATGGTGGGATATATGTGTAATTGGAATGGAAAAACTTTAGCTTTTGGTGATTTAAAAGTTTCTGTACCTATTGTTCAAGGAGGAATGGGTATCGGTGTTTCTGGAAAAAATTTGGCATCGGCAGTAGCAAATGCAGGAGGCATAGGTGTTATATCAGCAGTAGGGCTAGGTTATGCTCACAAAGTTAATAGAGAAAATTCAGAGGTAGTAAAAAAAGAAAGTGTGAATATCATTGCCTTGAGAGATGAAATTAGAGAAGCTCGAAAGATGACAAAAGGTGTCCTAGGTGTCAATATTATGGTGGCGATTTCGGAGTTTAAAGAAACAGTGAAAGTTGCTATTGAAGAAGGTATTGACATCATCTTTGCAGGGGCAGGACTTCCTTTAAATTTACCGTCATTTATAGACGAAAAAGTGAAAACGAAATTAGTACCTATTATATCTTCAGGAAAGGCAGCAAAGTTAATTGCGAAAAGTTGGTACAGCAAGCATGGATATATTCCAGATGGATTTGTGGTAGAAGGTCCTTTAGCTGGAGGGCATTTAGGTTTTAAAACAGATGATTTACAAAAAGAAGAATTTCAACTAGATAATTTAGTAAAAGATGTGGTAAAAGTGACGAAGGACTTGGAAGAACAATACGGCAAGAAAATACCAGTAATTGCTGGTGGTGGAATATATACAGGAGAAGACATTTTTAAGATAATGGAACTAGGGGCTTCTGGTGCACAAATGGCAACAAGGTTTGTGGCAACAGAAGAATGTGATGCTAGTCTAGCTTTTAAAGAAGCATATGTAAATTGTAAAAAAGAAGATATTGGAATCATTAAAAGCCCTGTAGGATTGCCTGGAAGAGCTATCGTCGGAAAGTTTTTGAAAAGTGTCGAACAGGGGAATGAAAATCCTAAAACTTGTCCTTGGGATTGTATCAAGACTTGTAAAAAAGAAGATAGTCCCTATTGTATTTCAAAAGCATTAATCAACTCTTTTAAAGGGAATATGGATAGAGGATTTGCATTTATCGGTGCTAATGGATATAGAGTAGACAAAATTGTGAAGGTAAAAGAACTTGTGGCAGAACTTCAAAATGATTTTTTGAAAGCTGAAAAGCATTATAAAGAACAAGAAGAAGCCATGAAAAGTAATGGAAAGGTGGTCTAAGTTGAAAAGAGTAGTAGTAACAGGTATGGGAATAATATCTCCTGTAGGGAATAATATTGAGGAATTTTGGACATCTTTAGAAAAAGGAAAAAGTGGTATCGGTTATATTACGAAATTTGATACCACAGAGTATAAAGTTAAAATTGCAGCAGAAGTGAAAAATTTTAACCCATTAGATTATATGGATAAAAGTGAAGCTAGAAAAGAAGATTTGTTTTCCCAGTATGCGATGTCGGCAGCAGTGCAAGCTATGAAAGATAGCAACTTGAATGTTATCGATACAGAGGATATGAATGTAGGAATTGTTGGCAATAATGAAACACAAAAGAGTGAACATAATTTAAATGATATAGAAAGCCATCGCCTAGGTGTATATATCGGTAGTGGTACTGGTGGAATGGAAACTTTTTCAAAAGAATATGATAAACTGATAGAAAAAGGACCTAGCAGAATATCGCCTTTTTTAATTCCTATGATGATAGGTAATATGGCAACAGGAAACGTGGCAAGAAAATTCAAGGCAAAAGGTGTGAATCTTCCTATTGTAACAGCCTGTGCAACATCTACCAATGCGATTGGAGAAGCTTACAGAGCCATTAAACATGGTTATGCTGATGCCATTATCACAGGTGGTGCAGAAGCAGCTATCGTCCCCCTTTCAGTAGCTGGATTTACAAGTGCAATGGCACTGACGAAGAACCCAGACCCTCAGACAGCGTGCAGACCTTTTGATAAAAATAGAGATGGTTTTGTTATGGGAGAAGGTAGTGGAATTTTAGTTTTAGAGGAATATGAGCGAGCGAAAAAAAGAGGTGCCAAGATATATGGCGAAATTTGTGGATATGGTAATACAAATGATGCTTTTCATATGACAGCACCAGACAGTGAGGCAATTTCTTCAAGTAGAGCTATAAAACAAGCAGTACTGGAAGCTGTAGAGCAAAATGAAATAAATAAATTAAAAGATTTATCTTTTGAACAGATTTATATCAATGCACATGGCACAAGTACACCTTTAAATGATAAAACAGAAACATTTGCTATTAAAAAAGTCTTTGGTGAAAATGCTGAGAAACTACACATCAGTTCAACCAAATCGATGACAGGCCATATGCTTGGTAGTGCAGGGGCAGTGGAAGCGATTGCCACCATACTAGCTTTAAAAAATAACATGGTGCCACCAACTATTAATTATGAACAACAGGACGAAGCGTGCGATTTAAACTATACGCCAAATAAAGCTGTAAAATCAGATTTAGAACTGGGAATTTCCATCAGTTTAGGGTTTGGTGGACATAATAGTGCTATTGCATTTAGAAAAATAAAGACAGATTAAGGCGATAGTAGGTTGTTGTAATAAATAAAATAGAAGATATTGATAAAAATGGTGTAAAAAATGAGAATAGAAAAAATAAAAGAAATAATAAAATTGCTGGAAAACTCTTCTTTAGAAAGTTTAGAAATAACGGAAGACACAGATACGTTAAAAATTTCTAAGGGAGATAATAGGTTTCAGAAAAAAATAGGGCATCATAGCGAGGAAGATACAGCGTATCAAGAGCATAGTGAGGAAAAGACAATAGAAAAGGATTCTGTTTTATCGACAGAAAATAGCGAAAATAAAAAAATAGAATGTAAAGAAAATCAACAAGCGATTACATCGCCAATGGTTGGTGTTTTTTATCAAGCCCCTAATCCAAAGGAATCTCCTTTTGTAGAAGTTGGAGATAGAGTGGAAAAAGGGCAAGTGGTATGTATCATAGAAGCGATGAAGTTGATGAATGAAATTCAAGCAACAGAAAGTGGAGAAATTGCTGAAATTTGTGTTGAAAATGGGAAACCTGTTCAATATGGTCAGCCACTATTTTATCTAAAATAAAAAATGATACAATGCTCATAGTGATGTTGATATAAAAAGAGTATAAGGAAAAGCGAAAGATGAATAGAGAAGAAATAAAAAAAATAATACCTCATAGAGATAAGATGTTGTTAGTGGATGAAGCTTATATTGACGAAGAGGGTAATGCAGTAGGACATTATGTTGTTCGAGGAGATGAATTTTTTTTGCAAGGGCATTTTCCCAATAATCCAGTAGTGCCGGGTGTTATTCTTTGTGAAATGATGGCACAGACCTCTGCTGTATTGTTAAGCAGTAAACAAAATAACGGCACAAAAACACCATATTTTACAGGACTAAATAATGTAAAGTTTAGAAATCCTGTTAAACCAGAAGATAAGATTACTTTTGTATGTGTTTTAGAAAAGGAAAAACCACCTTTTTATTTCGCTAAAGGGAAAGGATATGTAGATAATAAATTGTGCGTCAGTGGGGAATTTTCTTTTGCATTAGTAGAATAGGATAAATTATGTTTCAAAAAATTTTAATTGCCAATAGAGGAGAAATCGCTGTAAGAATAATAAGAGCTTGTAAAGAAATGGGTATCAAAACAGTAGCTGTTTATTCACAAGCAGATAAGGAAGCCATGCACACTTTTTTAGCTGATGAAAGTGTATGTATTGGGCCACCACAAGTAAAAGATAGTTACTTGAATATGCAGGCGATTATATCGGCAGCTGTTAATACGGGAGCTGAAGCAATCCATCCGGGGTATGGATTGCTATCTGAAAATCCAGCATTTGCAAAACTTTGTGAAGATTGCAATATTACTTTTATTGGTGCATCTTCTGAAATGATTAAGCAAATGGGGGATAAAGATCAAGCTAGAAAGACGATGAAATCAGCAGGTGTACCAGTAGTGGCAGGTTCTGATTTATTGGAAGATGTTCATCAGGCTACCCAATTAGGAGCTGAAATAGGATTTCCACTCCTAATTAAAGCAAAGGCAGGTGGTGGTGGTAGAGGCATCAGAAAAGTTGAAAAGATGGAAGAATTACAACCTGCCTTTGCAGCTGCTTCGGCAGAAGCAGAGGTAGCCTTTGGTGATGGTGGTGTATATATGGAAAAGTTTATTTATCCTGCCAAACATATTGAGGTACAGATTTTAGGGGATAAATATGGTAATATCATTACCTTAGGGGAAAGAGAATGTTCCGTACAGAGAAATAATCAAAAAGTTTTAGAAGAAAGTCCATCGCCAGCAATCGATGAAAGGACAAGGGAAAATTTACAGAAAACTGCAAAAAAGGCAGGGGAAGCTGTAAAATATATTGGACTAGGGACTATCGAATTTATTATGGATAAAGAAAAGAACTTTTATTTTATGGAAATGAATACAAGGCTTCAAGTAGAGCATACAGTGACAGAAGCAGTGACAGGGATTGATTTAGTAAAATGGCAGATTCGAGTAGCTTATGGTGTTAAATTAAATATGAAGCAAGAAGATGTTGCTATTAATGGTTCTGCAATAGAGTGTCGAATTAATGCAGAAGACCCTTTTAACAATTTTATACCACAAGTAGGAAAAATAAATTTACTTCATATTGCAGGAGGGCCTAAGGTACGGTTTGACACAGCTGTGTATCAAGGGTATGAAATACCACCTTTTTATGATTCGATGATAGGAAAGCTGATAGTTCATGGCAACACGAGAGAAGAAGCTATACGAAAAATGAAAGCAGCTTTGTGTGAAACAGTTATTGATGGTGTTACTGTCAATACGGAATTACAACTAGAAATATTGGAATATGAGGATTTTATTACAGGAGATTACAGTACCTTCATGTTAGAAAAACTTTTAGAAAATAGGAATAAATAAGACGATGTTAAATTTTAAAAAACCAAAAATAACGTTGGAAAAACCAGCAAATAAACATTTTTTGCATAAAGAAAAGAAAAAGACCAAGCCTATTATTCCAGATAATATTTGCACGGTATGTCCAAGTTGTAAAGAAACGACTATCAGCGAAGAAAATGAAAAGAATCAGGGTGTTTGTCATAAGTGTGGCTATCATCTGCTTTTAGATCCTAACAGTAGAATTGATTTAATATTAGATGAGGGTACTTTTGTAGAAATGGACAAAGAGCTTGTTGGTAAAAATCCAATCAAATTTCCGGATTATGAAGAGAAACATAAAAAAATTCAAGAAAAATCATTAGCGACGGAAAGTGTAGTGACTGGTTATGGTGAAATTGAAAAAATAAAAGTAGCAATATTTATTATGAACCCTCATTTTATGATGGGTAGTATGGGTGTAGCAACAGGAGAAAAAATTACAAGACTTTTTGAATATGCTATTGATAATAAACTACCTGTCATCGGGTTTACAGCATCTGGTGGTGCAAGGATGCAGGAAGGATTATTTTCCTTGATGCAGATGGCAAAAACAAGTGGTGTTGTAAAAAAACATAGTGATGCAGGGAATTTATATATTACATTTTTAACGAATCCAACAACGGGAGGTGTGACGGCAAGTTTTGCGATGGAGGGTGATATTATTCTTTCTGAACCAAAGGCTTTGATTGGCTTTGCTGGTCCAAGAGTGATAGAACAAACGATTGGGCAGAAGTTACCAAAAGATTTTCAAAAGGCAGAAAAATTGTTGGAAAAAGGTTTTATTGATGATATTGTAGCAAGAAAAAATCAAAAAGAGTATTTAGCAAAAGTATTAAGAATTCATCAGTAAAATGAAAAAATAGCAAGTTCTTTTCAATGGGAATGAATAAAAGTTAAAAATGTTTCATAAAGTATTTTTATGAATGATTAAAAGGTAGGAGAAAAAATGCAACCGTATAAGAGAGTTCAGCTTTCACGAGCAAAAGATAGACGTACGTCAATTGATTTTATAAATAATCTGATTATCGATTTTATAGAATTTCACGGTGATAGAAAATATGGTGATGATACAGCAATCATTGGTGGTATAGGTATGATTAAAAATATGCCTGTTACTGTTATTGCCATCGAAAAAGGAAAGAGTACCAAAGATAAACTCTATCGAAATTTTGGCTCGGCAAACCCAGAGGGGTATCGAAAAGCATTAAGGTTAATGAAGCAGGCAGAGAAGTTTAAAAGACCTGTACTTTGTTTTGTAGATACAGCAGGTGCCTACTGTGGTATTGGTGCAGAGGAGAGAGGTCAAGGGATGGCAATCGCAGAAAATCTTATGGAAATGATGTCTTTGAAAACACCAATATTATCAATATTAATAGGAGAAGGTGGCAGTGGAGGTGCTTTAGGGTTAGCTGTTGCAGATGAAGTGTGGTTGTTAGAAAATGCTTGGTATTCTGTTATTTCTCCTGAGGGGTGTGCAAGCATCTTGTGGAAAGATGCTTCTAAGATGAAAGAAGCTGCTGAAACGTTAAAGCTTACCTCTTATGATTTAGAGCATTTAGGTCTTATTGAAAGAGTAATCAAGGAGCAAGATAGTAAAAATCCGAAAAGTATATATTATAAATTAGAAGATTTAATCTATGAAAAATTTAGAGAAAAAAAAGGATTAAATGAAGAGGAACTTTTGAAAATGAGATACGAGCGTTTTAGAAATATTGATAAAGAGTATATAGCGTTAAATTAAAAGAATAAAAATAGTGATTAAGTAGTTAATTGCTATTTTTTTATAAATATAAATATTTTATAGGAAAAAGGTTGTCATATAAAAAACAAAGTAGTAAAATGAAAATATAAAAAACAAACAAATTAATACAAAAAGAAAATATAAAACCTTCATAAATTAAAAGGAGAAAATAGAGATGGATAATCATACAGAAAAGGAAATATTAATTTTTACGATAGGTAGTCAAGTTTATGGTGCAATGGTAGAGCAAGTAAGAGAAATTTTGATGACAGGAAAGTTAGAACCTGTGCCAAATGGCCATCACTGTATAGAGGGGCTTTATAGACCAAGAGATGTGCTTATTACTGTAATAAATTTACCGAAATATATGAATGTAGAAATGGATGAAGAGGGTCAACAATTATTTATTGTGGCAGATGTTGAAAATTTTGCTACTGCTTTTTTAGTGAATAAAGTGTTAGGTATAGAAAAAATAAATTTAGATATGGTAGAAAAGCAATCTAGTGGTTATTTGCCAGAGGGAGTAAATAGAGGTGTTATAAGAGTTAACGGAGAACTTGTTACTATTTTAGATTTTCAAGTAATATCATATGATATAATTAATTAAATGTTAAAAATGATAACAAATTGTTAAAAAAATAACAAAGTGTGATTTGGAGGTAAATGATGAAGTTTCAAATGGTAAATGTTTTTTCAGAAAATATACAAGGAGGTAATCCAGCAGGAGTAGTTCTTCTTCCTGATGGGGAAGATTTCCCCGAAAAATTTAAAATGATTGCATTGGCAAAAAAATTAGGGTATTCAGAAACAGCTTTTATAAAGGTTTTAGATGAAGATACTTTTAATATTAGATATTTTACACCAGCAGAAGAAGTGGATCTTTGTGGTCATGCGACAATAGGTTCTTTTGGTGCCTTAAAAGAGTGGAATTTAATCAGGAAAAATGGTGTGTTTAAGCTTAGAACATTGGCAGGGCAATTACAAGTCTATATTGATGATGGAAAAATAACAATGGAAATGCCTACCCCTGAAGTAAAAGAAAAATTATCTAATGAAAAAGAAACCATCGCCCAAATAATGGGAATAGAAGCCAGCGACATCATCTTGGAACCACAGATAATATCTGTAGGACTTCCCGACATCATGTTAGGTGTTAAAAATAGAGAAGTTTTAAAAAATATAAAGCCTGATTTTGAATCCTTATCAAAGTTTTCAAAAGAAAAAGAAGTTGTTGGACTGCATGCTTTTACACTATCAGATGAAGATGGTATAACTGCTTACTGTAGGAATTTTGCTCCTCTTTACGACATTGATGAAGAACCATCTACGGGGACATCAAATGGTTCTCTAACAGCATATTTGTATTTAAATAAAAAGATTGAAGAAAATAAATTGAATTGTTTTATACAAGGTGTAGAAATGGGGTTACCATCTGAAATTATTACAATACTAACAGCAGAGGGTAATAGCTTAGAAATAAAAGTAGGTGGTAAATATAGTTCTGTCATAAAGGGAGAGATTCAATTTTAAAAAATGCTAAAGAGGGAATAAAATGTTTAAAGAAAAAATATCTTTTGTAGAAGAATTTCCAGTATATGTAGTAACTGCAAACGTATATGATTATCCTATACATTTCAGTGATGATTTAGAAATATTTTATGTTCTTAAAGGTGATATTAAACTGAAAAGTGGATACTATGAGCATCACCTTGAAAGAGGTGATATTTTCGTCGTAAATCCTAGAGAAACATTGAGTATAAGTAAGTGTGAGCATGAAAAT
>PDWI01002948.1_pt1 | contig 34841 bp, 29 predicted proteins | sample 1430891 | NCBI WGS metagenome assembly PDWI01 (sample SAMN01162508, study PRJNA174530) | Oral metagenome, whole genome shotgun sequencing project. | biome: Marine environment; feature: Marine mammal; material: Swab sample of the gingival sulcus; isolation source: swab sample of gingival sulcus... | reverse complement strand
TCATTCAAACCGTAGCTATCGCTACGCTTTTCATGATGTTTGAGCAACCTTCTTTGTCCTTTTGTTCCGAAAATTCCATTTACTGGTGAAATATCCGGGTTAAAACCAGTGGTATTACTTTATACATACATATGTAACACCTTATAAAGGGTTTACTAACAAGTTATCCACAGCTTTAAGTTTTACAATTTTATTTTCCTGCAAGCTGGCTAAAAAATAGCCATTTTTATCATAAATAGCTGTTTATTATGGATAATATTTTTTTTATCCAAAGGGAGCTTCGCAAAAAAATATGTGGATAAGTTCTTCTCGCAAGGGTATATTAACCCTCCGGTGAACGGCTTTGGCTACTGAATTCAACGCCTGCTTGCCGCAGCAGAATATTAGAAATATACATGTAAGTTGGTACTTACCAACTTGAGAGGATTTGTCATTGTCTATTCAAACGTGGCACCGATGCGTCGATTGTCTGCAAGAGGAGCTACCTTTACAGCAGTTCAATACGTGGATTAGACCCCTACAAGTCAGTGAAGACAACGGTGCTGTGGTGTTGCTTGCGCCCAACCGTTTTATAAAAGATTTTGTTCAGGATAAATATTACCCACGCATTGCGGAGCTGATGCGTGAACTGTCAGCGTCGGATATTAGCTCTGTCAGCCTTGCTGTGGCTGGCGCACCAACACCAGCTGTATCGAATTCCTATTCCGAAAGTCAGGGTTTTCAACCGACCATTCAGGCTGCGGATATACCCCGCCCTTTTGCGCCGCCGGCGCCAATGCACCAACCAGAGCACGACCAGGCTGTCGTAGGTCTATCGGGTTTAGCGATTGATGAAACACCTGTAAATGGTGCTTATCGACCGCGCCGAGCGCCGATTCAAGCTGCAGCGGCAGATTCCGAAGACCGTCTAATGAAACCCTATACATTTGATAGTTTCGTAGAAGGTAAATCTAACCAGCTGGCGATGGCTGCATCCTTACAGGTGGCTGAAAACCCCGGTGGTTCTTATAACCCCTTGTTTTTGTACGGTGGTGTGGGCCTGGGTAAAACCCATTTGATGCACGCCGTTGGTAATGCCCTAAAACAGCAAAACCCCGATGCAAAGATCGTCTATTTGAGTGCTGAACGCTTTGTGCAGGATATGGTAAAGGCTCTGCAAAATAAGGCCATTAGTGATTTTAAACGCTATTACCGTTCAGTAGATGCGCTCTTGATCGACGATATCCAGTTCTTTGCCCGTAAAGATCGCTCCCAAGAGGAGTTTTTCTACACCTTCAATGCCTTGTTAGAGGGTGGTCAGCAAATGATTCTCACTTGCGATAGATACCCTAAGGAAATCGACGGTCTGGAGGAGCGCTTGAAATCTCGTTTTGGTTGGGGCTTGACGGTAGCTATTGAACCGCCGGATTTGGAAACCCGCGTTGCTATTTTGATGAAAAAGGCCGAGGAATCCCAAATGGATTTACCTAATGACGCGGCTTTTTTTATCGGCCAACGTATTCGTTCAAATGTGCGTGAGTTAGAGGGTGCGCTCAAGCGGGTTATCGCCCATGCCAAGTTTATTGGCCAAGGTATCGATATTCCTTTAGTGAAAGATAGCCTAAAAGATCTTCTGGCCTTGCAAGATAAACAGGTGGGGCTTGATAATATCCAACGTACGGTAGCGGAATACTACAAAATCAAAGTGGCAGATTTGATGTCCCGCAGACGTAGCCGCAGTGTGGCTCGGCCGCGTCAGGTAGCGATGGCCTTGGCTAAAGAATTGACTAACCACAGCTTACCTGAAATTGGTGACAGTTTTGGTGGTCGGGATCACACGACAGTTCTACACGCATGTCGTAAAATAAAGGAGTTGCGAGACACCAGTTCCGATATTCGTGAAGATTACAAAAACTTATTGCGCTCATTGACAACTTAATTTATGAATGTACGTATTACCTCTAAACAGAAGGCAAAAATACTATGAAGTTTGTGATTTCCAGGGAAGCCTTGGTTACTCCCTTGAACCTGGTGGCAGGTGTTGTGGAGCGTCGTCACACCATGGCTATTTTGGCCAATGTGAAGTTATCGCTTACTGATAATACTCTGGAATTGACAGGCACTGATACCGAGGTTGAATTGGTCGCCCGTATTGATATTTTGGAGGGCGATATCGAGCCCGGCGATATCACGGTACCGGCACGAAAACTGGTTGATATCTGTAAGTCATTACCTGATGGTGTGGATATTAGCTTTCAATTGGATGCTGATCATTTAATTGTCCGTAGTGGACGCAGTCGTTTTACCTTGTCTACTTTGCCTGCGCGAGATTTTCCATCCCTACAGGATGAGGTGACGGGGCGCAGCTTTTCTATGGGACAGAGTGATTTGCGTCATTTAATTGAGCGTACCAGTTTTGCGATGGCGCAGCAGGATGTGCGTTACTACCTAAACGGTATGATGTGGGAGCTGACCAAAGAGCATTTTCGAGTAGTGGCTACTGATGGACATCGCCTCGCTTTGTGTACCTTGATCACAGCGCTGCCTGATATTGAGCCCACGCAAGTTATTGTGCCCCGCAAAGGAGTGATAGAGCTAGCGAAACTGTTGAGCGGCGGCGATACGGACGAAGTAGGTATTGTTATTGGCAGTAACCATATTCGCGCTACAACATCTGAGTTCAGTTTTACATCGAAGTTGGTGGACGGTAAGTTCCCTGAGTATCAGCGCGTGTTACCGCAGGGTATTGATAAGGCTATTGTTGGTGTGCGCCAGGAATTGAAAGAAGGTTTTAGTCGAGCGGCGATTCTATCCAATGAAAAGTATCGCGGTGTTCGTTTGCGAATCGACCAGGAAAATCTGGAAATCCTTGCGAATAACCCTGAGCAAGAGAAGGCGGAAGAGTACGTTGCAATTCAGTATAACGGCAAAGAGCCTTTAGAGATTGGTTTTAACGTTAGTTATTTGCTGGACGTACTCAATGCGTTGGATTCAGAGCAAGTGCAAATGTCGCTTGCGGGGACTAACTCCAGTGCATTGCTGGAGGAATACCCTGCTGGTGATGCCTTGTATGTTGTAATGCCAATGCGTTTGTAAGTTTGTCCCAGCCCGTGTTTGTTGAGAATGCGGGCTTCTTTCCCTTCTTAGTTTTCATGTGCTGCGTATAGTTTCTTTCTCATGGCTATTGATCAGCTTCGCATACATCATCTTCGAAACTTAAGCGGTGTTGATTTATCCTCTTTAGGTGCTGTAAATATTTTCTATGGTGAAAATGGCAGCGGTAAAACCAGTGTTTTAGAGGCTGTGTACGTATTGAGTATGGCACGTTCTTTTCGTAGCCATAAGATCGCCAGTGTAGTAAGTCGGGGACAAGAGAGTCTTACGGTATTTGGGTCTTTGGATGATGGTACACCAATTGGCGTTGAAAAGTCTGTCGGTGGGGAAACCCGTATCGTTGTGCGCGGCCAGCGCCTTCCAGGTGTGTCTGCCCTGCTCCCGTACGTGCCCGCTCAGTTGATTAATGCGGATAGCTTTGATTTGTTGGTCGGCACACCCACCGCACGACGGCACTATCTGGATTGGGGTGTGTTCCACGTGGAACACCAGTTTCTTTCCCTATGGCAACGATATCAGCGCGCAATTAAACAGCGGAATGTGCTGTTACGCCGTGATAGAATGGACGATTCAGAATTGCGGGTTTGGCATAGAGAAATAGTGCAATCCGGTGAAGCATTACACGAAATGCGGACAGCCTATTTTGAGCGCTTAGTGTCGGCATTCAGTAGTATCTGCCAGCGTTTACTGCCAGATTTGGGAGCGCTTACGCTGCGTTTACACGCTGGATGGGATCTTAAAAAAAGCCTTGCCCAAGCTTTAGAGGATAATTTTTTATCTGACAAAGAGCGGGGTTTTACCCAGTCAGGGCCGCACCGAGCAGATTTGCGCGTGACGCTGGATGGTTATCCCGCTGCGGATGTGTTGTCCAGAGGGCAAACTAAACTGGCGGTATGTGCTTTAAAGATTGCCCAGAGTCAGTTGGTGAGCGCAAAAAATACAGGGTCATCGGTGTTTTTGCTGGATGATTTGCCTGCCGAACTAGATGAACAGCACTGTATCCGTGTTTGTGAAGAATTAAAGACGCTGGGTGTACAGCTTTGGTTAGCTTGTATTGATCCAGAGTTGCTGAAACGTTGTTTTGCGGATGGTAGCACTAAACCGTCGGTGTTCCACGTGGAACACGGCCAAGTGAGGCTTAACGCTTAACTGATTTACAAAGAGAGATGAAGAAACATGAGTGACGAACAGGATCGAAATTACGACTCGTCGAGTATCAAAGTATTAAAGGGTCTGGATGCAGTGCGCAAGCGCCCAGGCATGTACATCGGTGATACCGATGACGGAACGGGCTTGCATCATATGGTGTTTGAGCTGGTCGATAACTCTATTGACGAGGCTTTAGCTGGTCACTGCAACCAAATCTCCGTGATTATTCACCCAAATGAGTCTGTTTCTGTGTCGGATGATGGTCGTGGTATCCCAACAGAAATGCACGAAGAAGGGGTTTCTGCGGCGGAAGTGATTATGACCGTACTTCACGCGGGTGGAAAGTTTGACGACAACACCTACAAGGTCTCTGGGGGTTTGCACGGCGTGGGTGTTTCCGTGGTGAATGCCTTGTCAGAAGATTTAACTTTGACCATTCGCCGTGAAGGTAAGCTGTATGAACAGATTTATCACCACGGTGTACCGGAAAAACCTCTGGCAGAAATCGGCACAACTGAAAGCTCTGGTACTGAAGTGCGCTTTAAACCCAGTGCTAATACCTTCTCAAACATCGAGTTTAGCTTTGATGTGCTGGCTAAACGCCTTCGAGAGCTGGCTTTCCTCAATTCTGGCGTCAATATCGTACTTAAAGATCTGCGCTCAGGAAAAGAAGAAGTTTACTGCTACGAAGGCGGTTTGAATGCTTTCGTAAACTATCTGAACAAAAACAAAACCGTGGTCAACCGCCCTTTCCACTTCAATATCGAGCAGGAAGACGGTATTGGCGTGGAAGTAGCAATGCAATGGAATGATGGTTTCCAGGAAAACATCCATTGCTATACCAATAATATTCCCCAACGCGATGGTGGCACGCACTTAGCGGGTGACGCCCGCGAAGGTTTGACGGCGATTATCTCAGTGAAAGTACCTGACCCTAAGTTTTCATCGCAAACCAAAGACAAGCTGGTGTCATCTGAAGTGAAGGGTGCTGTCGAGCACGCGATGAATCAGCAGTTTTCAGATTACCTCTTGGAAAACCCGCAAGAGGCCAAGGCGGTAATCGGTAAAATGTTAGACGCGGCTCGCGCAAGGGAAGCAGCCCGTAAAGCCCGCGAAATGACGCGCCGCAAGGGTGCGTTGGATATCGCTGGTCTACCAGGCAAACTGGCGGATTGCCAGGAGAAAGACCCAGCCCTGTCAGAACTGTATCTGGTAGAGGGTGATTCAGCGGGTGGTTCGGCCAAGCAGGGGCGCAATCGCAAATACCAGGCCATTTTGCCCCTGAAGGGCAAGATTCTGAATGTAGAGAAAGCTCGCTTTGACAAGCTCCTAGGTTCCGCAGAAGTCGGTACCATCGTAACAGCTTTGGGTTGTGGCATTGGCAAAGAAGAGTTCAATCCAGATAAACTGCGCTACCACAGCATTATTATCATGACGGATGCGGACGTAGATGGCTCGCATATTCGTACCCTGTTACTGACCTTCTTCTTCCGTCAAATGCGCGAACTTATTGAGCGCGGCCATGTGTATATCGCCCAGCCGCCCCTCTATAAGATTGCCAAAGGTAAGCAGTCGCAATACCTTAAGGATGATGAGGCCTTGAATCAGTTTTTGACCCAGTCCGCCCTGGACAATGCCTCGCTGTATGTAAACCCTGACGCGCCCGCTATTTCCGGCGAAGGTCTGGAAAAGTTGGTCGTGCAATACCGTGAGGTGGCCGCCACTATCACGCGCTTAAACCGTTTGTATAACGAGTTGGCGCTGTGGCAAATGGTATACGGTGATACGATCACCACGGAAGAGCTAAAAGACGAAGCTAAAGTTCAAGCCTTCGCAAGTCAGTTAGAGCAAAAACTGGCCGATAGCGCGGCAAAGGGTGAGTTGTACAACGTGTCTGTGCGCAAAGACAACGAACGCCAGGAATACTATTTAGCCCTGGTAGCCACCGCGCACGGCGTAGCAACGGAAACGGTGTTCTTGCACGACTTCTTTGCCTCGGCAGAATATCGGTCAATGATGGCTTTGGGTGAAACGTTAAATAATCTGATTGAAGAAGAAGGTTACTTCCAGCGCGGCGAAAAGACCTTTAAAACTCAACAGTTTGCAGAAGGTCTGGAGTGGTTGATGAACGAGGCCCGCCGCGGTTACACCATTCAGCGTTATAAAGGTTTGGGTGAGATGAATCCTGACCAGCTGTGGGAAACCACCATGGATCCAGAAGTACGCCGTATGCTGCAAGTCACCATCGACGATGCAATGGTTGCTGATCAAATGTTCACCACGCTTATGGGTGATCATGTCGAACCTCGCCGCGAGTTTATTGAGGATAACGCACTGTCGGTGGCGAATCTGGATGTTTAGTTTGTAAGTAAGCGCTTACTATCAATAAAACCCCTTTCCTTTGGGGGCGGGGTTTGGTTTTTAGCTGGTGCAATACGTGCTGAGCTTTACCTTATTAATGCAATATCCAGAAAATTCGCGCAAATAGCAGCTAAAAGTCTTTATTTGAAGCGATATGTTTATAAAGTTGTGTTTTTCCGATTTATAAACGGCATAAGCGAACCGCTAAATTTCCACCGCCCTCACCACATACCTCAGCGGTCCACCGGGAATGCTGGCGTCAAAGGGATAGCAGGTCACCAGTAGCAGTTGTTGATCGTCAGTGTCAGTTTGCAATGCATTGTTTCGTGTGTCGATAATGTCGATAGAATCCACCCGGTAGCGCAGCGCTTTGCCGTCCTGGGTCTGCCAAAGCAACATATCGTTTTTAGCAATATGCTCAAGCGCCGCAAAATGGGTATCGCGGTGCGCGGCGATGATTTTTGTCTCACTGTTTGCACCGCTGGCGTGTAGCCCCGGGCCAAAGGCCAGGGCTTCACCAGAACTGTCGGACATGACATACCACTGTTTATTCAGGCGTGGAATCTGCAAATGGGCGATGGGTTTTATATCTGCCCAGGGCCAGGGTTTGCTGGGTTCGCCCTGCTCCCAGGCGCGGTGAATTAACCACTGCGCCAGCTCCGCCTTTAAAGGAATCCAACTGCCCGCCAGCAAAAAACCAAGGCCCACGCTGATCAATAACAGCGACCAGTAACGCTTATTGACGAACATCGCTTTCTTCCTCACGACTCATCACAAAGCTGATTAAACCCAGCAGCAGCCCCGCCATTCCCAACCACAATTTCACTTCTGCACTGGTTGCGGTGGATGGCCACGCGGTTTGACCGTGGGGTGTGGTGTTGCGCACAATGGCTTTGCCAAGTTTTTCCTGTGCCTGGCGACTTGGGGTTTCCTCCACGGCCACGAAGGCGGTATAGGGACTCAATAATTGGTGGTTCAAAGACAATGCGGTAACTTCGCTGCGAATTCGGTTCATATCGCCGCCGCGATAGCGTTGATCGAGTAATTCATCAATGTGTGCACGTACCCACAAATCTGCGACGCCGGCGCCCGTACCTGCCTGGCTGACCGTAACTAGGCGTTGCCAGGTTTCGCTCGCTAATCGCCCCGACACGGTTATTTGCTGGCCTTCCGTTAAGGGTTCACTCGAACGCATCACCGCAAGTACGGGTGCACCGGCGTAGAGGTCGGGAATGGGGTTGGGGTATTGCACGGCGCTGTGCGTCTGTGGCCAGTTAATCTGTACATCGCGACTTAAAGGGCGGCCGATATCGGTGAGTAATTTTTCCATGCGTGTGGCGACTTGTTCCAGGTCACTGATAAACACAAATTGCCCGCGTCCAAGTTCTGCTGCTTCGCGCATAAACCAACTGTTGGGCGCCGAGCCAATACCGACGGTAAACAGACGACGCTCAGCAAGGTGTTGGTCAATCATTGAAAACAGAGCCTGTTCGTTACCCACTGCACCATCGGTGATAAAAATAAGCTGTTTCAGGGCTTCTGCTTCTGTTTTTGTCTGGGCCTGGGTTTGCGATAAGGCAAGCGTGAGCGCGCCAGCCATTTCCGTGCCACCGTTGGCTTCTAAATTGCGCACAAATTTTTCGGCCTGTGCGATGGCCAATGCATCGGCAGGTGCCGGCCTCGAAAATAAGCTATTGGTACTGTCGCTGAAGCTGATGATATTAAAACGGTCAGTGGGGCTCATTTTGCTCAGCCCACGCAGCAGAGCCGCGCGCGCCTGCTGTATGGATGTACCGGCCATTGAGCCTGATACATCGATGACAAATATTACTTCACGCGCGAGCTCAGTTTGGGTTTTTTGTGCAGGTGGCAGCAGCATCAGTAAGCTGTAGTGCTCGTCACCCACGGTTTCGGTAATTACGCTGGCCAGCGGTTTTTCGCTGGGTTTTGCCAGCCAGCTAAGTTCGAAGTCCCTGTCCATTTCCACTTCACCAGCGGCGAGGGTGAATTGATAGCGTTCACCCTCTCGTGACAGTGCCAGAGTATGCTGACCACCGCTGATAGATTCTGGCACAAAGCCTGGCAACAAAGAGCCGTGAATACTGATGGGGTTCAGCAGCTTATTGGCTCCAGCGTTTTGTGGTAGCGGCATCGCTACTGGGTTGATCGTGTTTATGGGGGTGTAGCGCGGCGTGATGGTCATAGGAAAGCGCAGCGAAAAACGCCCATTGTTAAAATCCGCGAGTTGTCGATACACCAGGGTGACCGCGATGGTTTCCCTTGGGGCGATATTGGCGACCTTAGTGCGAAATAAATTGGGGCGGTGCTGCTGCACAAGCGCTGCTTTTTTGCCCTGGGCTTTGGCTTGCTGGTAGATTTTTTTGGCTTCTGCTTTTTCGCGAATACGCCCGTCAATAATGCGCTCGCCTACCTTTAATTGCATGTTTTTGATGATGGCGTTTTCTGGCAACGGAAACACATATTCCCCTTCCACCCAGTCATTTCCCGAGTGAACAAAGTGCTGGGTCAAAGTAACTGTGGCGATATTGGCGGTGATGTCGAGATTCAGTTCACTGCGCTGGGCAAGTGTTTTGGTCACGGTGCCACTGTTTCTGGCACGCAGCTGCATATGACCTGCATCGAGGTCATTGAAGTCTGTACCAAGGCTGAGATTAGCTTGCACCGGTAGGGCAAGGCTTGCCAGCAACAGCGCCAGTAAGGCACATGCCCCTTTAAACAGGGTATGAATAATGCGTTCGACAACTGCATCGAAATGTTGGTTTGAGTTAAGAGGTTCTGACATGATGGCGTGCTCCTGTTACGATATGACGCCATTGCAACAAATCAAAAAGGCGTGGAGCAGGCAGAGCGATGATGTTTTGTGATGAATTATGGCGAATTGTGGCAGGTGCGTTGTGAGCGCGCATATCGCCTTGGTAGAAGATGATCCGCTAATTGCGGCTAATTACCGTGAAGCGCTGGAAAAACAGGGGTTTCGTGTTTCCACTTATGACAGATTGAGCACCGCCAGCGCTGCGCTTGCGGCGCAGTTACCCGACCTTGCTTTAATCGATGTCGGGCTTGCCGATGATAGTGAGGGTGGTTTTGAATTGTGTCGCCAATTGCGGGCGGCCTCGCCGTTACTTCCCATCGTGTTTCTCACTGCCCGGGATGACGAATGGGATATTATTTCCGGTCTGCGCCTGGGTGCTGATGATTATTTAAGTAAAGACATTAGCCTTGCTCAACTCAGTGCTCGCCTGCATGCTCTGCTGCGCCGCGCCAGCGCCAGGCGCGGAAATGAGGCACCCGGCGCTTTGCTGGATGTGGGTTCACTGCGTCTGGACAGCGCGCGTATGACCGCTACCTGGCAATCGCAGCATGTGGATTTAACTGTAACCGAATTCTGGATTGTACACAGCCTTGCCAAACACCCTGGTCATGTCAAAAACCGGCAACAACTCATGGATGCGGCAAGCGTGGTGTTAGATGACAACACGATCACCTCGCATATAAAACGCATACGCAAAAAATTTATCGCCTTGGATGGCGAATTTCAGGCCATAGAAACGGCTTATGGTTTGGGTTATCGCTGGCAGGGTGATTGTCCTTGAGCCTAAAGCAGCAGTTATTATTGGTTAGCCTTGTGGTGCTGTGTCTGCCCTGGGCAGGGTGCGAACTGGTGCGTGAAATGGAAAGTGGTATGCGCGAGGCGCAGCTTCGTGACTTAGCCGCCAGCACCCGCGCCCTCGCCAAGGTGCTGGATGAGGATTTACCCGTTACCGAGACAAGCCCGGACTCCTTGTACACCAGTTTTACCTCATCCCCACCGGTGCTTGATGGCTATGATGAGGAATGGCGGAGCTTGCCGACGCAGGTTTTTGTGGATGCAGACAACAATCCGGTACTGCAGGTACAAAGCCAGTTTTTGCCGCCCTATTTATACGCCCTGATCAAGGTTAACGATACGCAAATTCGCTATCACAATCCCAGTTTATCCACGGCGCCCAACGGTGACCGGGTTGTGCTGACAATGGGCAGCCCCAATCGGCTCTCGCGTTACACCCTATACACCGCTGCACCGGGGCGGGTTCGAGTAGCCAAACAACTTGGCGGAGAATTTTCCCTAAGCAATGATATTAGCGGCCAGTGGCAGGACACCCGCGATGGTTATCAACTAGAGCTAAAAATACCCCTGGCGCTCAGCGGCGACTATTTTGCGGTAAGCGTGGTGGACGATAGCGGCAGCGCCGTTAGCAGTTATGAAGAGTCCGTGCCACCGCTGGTGCGTTACAGGCCAGAGCTTGAACGTATCCTGCGGGCTTTTGTCAGCCCCGGCACCCGCTATGAACTGCGCGATGCAAACGGCTGGTTGATTGCCGCCGTGGGCTCTCCCGGCAGCATCGAAACGCCTTCGACGTTTTGGCTGTTGCGCGTTTTATATCGGCAAATGCTGTACACGCCCGGGCGCGTTGCGAACACCAATGCGGCGAATTATCCCGAACTGCAACAGGCATTGCGCGGCGCCGCGGCACAGGGTTGGTATAGGGCAAATGGTGTGTATCGCAGCGCAGGCCTTGGGCCGCAAACCCTGTTAGTTGCAGCGCAGCCAGCGGGTGTAGACAACATGGCGGTACTTGCGATTCGCTCTACGGAAAGTTACCTGACTCTCACCGACGAAGCGGTGGTGCGCGCATTGGGTCGGGCAACAGTGGCAGTGATGCTTGCGATTGCTGTGTTAGCGGCCTATGCGGTTTGGTTGTCCTTCAGGATTCGCCGTTTAAGTCAGGCGGTAAATGCATCGCTGAGTGACGATGGTCGCCTGCAAAACACGTTTAAGCGCTCCCGTGCCCGTGATGAATTGGGCGAGCTGTCGCGTCGCTACGGGCAGTTGGTCGACCAGGTCAGCGAACATCAGGACTATTTGCGTACCTTAAACAGCAAACTCTCCCACGAACTGCGCACACCGCTGGCCATTATTCGTTCGTCGCTGGAACATTTAGAGCACGCCAACGACAGCGATGCAGCCGTTTATCAACAGCGTGCCAGGGATGGTCTGGACCGGCTTGCCACCTTGCTTAAACGCATGAGCGAGGCCTCCCACTTACAGCAAAGCATCGCCAGCAATCCGCGCAGGCAATTGCTGCTCAATGATCTATTGAGCGAACTGATTGAGGCTTACCGCGGGGTGTATTCACAGCATCAGCTCGCACTGGAGATGGTTGCCGAGCCCGTTTATATCAATGCCAGCGCGGAACTACTGGTACAAATGCTGGATAAGCTGCTGGATAACGCCGCAAGTTTTGCACCTGTTGCCAGTACGATCACCCTCAGGTTGGATAAAAACGACCATCACGCGCAGCTCGCGGTAAAGAATCACGGCCCGCGCCTGCCGGATCAGTTGCAGCAGGGCCAGTTGTTTGACCCCATGACGTCTGCGCGCGAAGCACGAGGCAGCGGCCCTCACCTGGGTCTTGGCCTGCATATCGTGCGGTTGATCTGCGATTACCACGGCGCCAGTGTTATTGCGCGTAACTGGGATGACGGGGTTGAGGTACTGGTACAGTTTGAGTTGTCAGCACAGTAGCTTATACGCGCGCTACTGTGCTGGCGCGGCGAAGCGCGCAATCACAAAGCGTTAGGTTTTAGCCACAACCAGGTGCGAAATATCCGCGACTTCGGTGAACAAACCCTGCAATCGGTGCAACAGATTGAGTCGGTTGTTGCGCACTTGCGGGTCATCACTCATTACCATCACGTCGTTGAAAAACGCATCCACGGGTGCGCGCAGCACGGCGAGTTCCTGCAGGGCGCTGATGTAGTCGCCCTGCTGTTCGAGCTGCGCGACCTTGGCGGATAGCGGCGCGACCGCCTCTGCCAGGGTTTGCTCTGCAGGTTCTGTTAGTAAGTCATCACTTACTTTCGAGAACTTGTGTTTGCTGTCGAGTTTGCCAAGGATGTTACCCACCCGCTTGTTAGCGGCGGCCAGGGCGGCGGCCTCTGGCAGCTCGCTAAAACGGGCCACGGCGTGAACGCGTTGCTGAATGTCCAGTGGTTGGGTCAAGCCCTTGGCTTCTACAGATTTGAACACTTCTGCGGGAATATTCTCGTCTTCAAAGCGCGCCCGGAAGCGCTCGATGATATAGCCAAAGGCGGTCTGCGCTGCATCGTCGCCAAGAACGCCCGCGGGGTATTGCTCGGCGGCTATCGTCAGCCACTTCTGCAGATCCAGGGGCATGTTGTTCTCCACGATTATACGCAGTAGAGCAACGGATGCGCGGCGCAGGGCGAAGGGGTCTTTCGAGCCGGTGGGCATTTGGCCGATGCCGAAAATACCGATAGCGGTGTCCAGTCTGTCCGCCAGAGCCACGGTGGTGGCAACGGGATGAGAGGGCAAACTATCACCGGCGTGGCGTGGCAGATAGTGTTCTTCTATAGCCTGCGCCACCTCGGCTGCTTCGCCATCGTTGGCGGCGTAACTCCTGCCGGCAATGCCCTGAAGATCGGGAAATTCACCCACCATGTTGGTGAGCAGGTCGGCTTTGGCCAGCAGCGCGGCGCGCTTGGCCTGGTTTACATCGGCGCCGGTTTCGGCTGCGAGCAGACCAGCGAGCTGTGCCACGCGGCGGGTTTTATCCCCCAAGCTGCCCAGTTGCCGTTGAAACACGACCTTATCCAGTGCGGACAGGCGCTCGGCCAATGGGGTTTGGCGGTCGGTATCGAAGAAGAATGCAGCGTCTGCCAGACGCGGGCGAATCACTCGCTCGTTACCTTCAATTACCTGCGCCGGATCGCGGCTTTCGATGTTCGATACGGTAATAAAATGTGGCAGCAGCTGGTCTTTATTGTCGACCAGATGAAAGTACTTCTGGTGTTCTTTCATTGAGGAAATCAGCGCCTGCGCCGGCAGCGTGAGGAAGCGTTGCTCGAAATTGCCCAGCAGCGCCACCGGCCATTCCACCAGTGCGGTCACCTCATCAAGCAGGTCCTGCTCGATCACGGCCTGGGCGCCTTTACTCTCTGCCAGCGCCTGAACCTGTTCGCGAATCCGTGTTTGGCGCTCCTTAAAATCAGCTATTACGTAGGCTTCGCTCAGGGCGTTTTGGTAGTCATCTGCATGTGTGAGCACAACACCCTCGGGGTGGTGAAAACGATGGCCATAGGTTGTGTTGCCAGCGGTCAAGCCAAGTACGGGCTCACTGCCGATTACCTGGTCGCCAGCCATCATCACCAGCCAGTGCACCGGCCTTACAAATTCCGCTCGCGTTGCGCCCCAGCGCATACGTTTGGGAATGGGCAACGCCGCCAGCGCTTGCGTCGTCATTTCGCTGATTTCATCGCCAAGTGACGCTCCCGCCACACTTGAGCGATAACACAAACGCGCGCCCTTGGGAGTCTCGGCAACCTCAAGCGCTTCTGGTGCAACGCCCTGCTTGCGGGCAAAACCGGCGGCGGCGGGCGTCCAGTTACCGGCGTCGTCTTTGGCTTTGTCAGCGGGCGGCCCCAGGGATTCGATGTGTTTATCCGGCGCCTGGGTCTGGCAGTCTTTAACCAACACTGCCAGGCGGCGCGGGCTGGCAAACCATGTCACCTCGCCGTGCTCAAGCGCGCGTTGGTCGAGACCTGAGACAATGCCATCGCGGAAACTTTCGGCCAGTGTTTTCAGGGCTTTTGGGGGTAGCTCTTCCGTGCCCAATTCAATTAATAGTGAGTGCTTACTCATGCTTTGTTGCCCTCTGCCTGGAGTTTTTGCATTACTTCTTGGCGTAGATCGTCATTGGCCATCGGGAAGCCCAACGCTGCGCGGGCATCGAAATAGGCCTGCGCTACACTGCGGGCAAGGGTGCGTACGCGCAGGATAAAGCGCTGGCGCTCGGTTACGGAAATGGCGTTGCGGGCATCCAACAGGTTAAAGGTGTGTGATGCTTTCATGACCATTTCGTAAGCGGGCAGCGGCAAGCCCCGCTCCACCAGGCGCGTTGCTTCACTTTCAAAATAGTCGAAGTGTTCAAACAGGGCGTGGGTGTCGGCTTCTTCAAAGTTGTAGCGCGACATTTCCACTTCGTTTTGGTGAAACACATCGCCGTAGGTGACATCGCCCTGCGGGCCGTGCGCCCAGACCAGGTCGTAAATGCTGTCTACCCCTTGCAGGTACATGGCGATGCGCTCAAGGCCGTAGGTAATCTCGCCGGTAACGGGATAACACTCCAGGCCGCCGACCTGCTGAAAATAGGTAAACTGAGTCACCTCCATACCGTTAAGCCAGACCTCCCAGCCCAAACCCCAGGCGCCCAGGGTGGGCGACTCCCAGTTGTCCTCCACAAAACGAATATCGTGAATGGACGCATCGATGCCAAGGGCTTCCAGCGATTTCAGATACACGGTCTGAATGTCTGTGGGCGAGGGTTTCATCACCACCTGGTATTGGTAGTAATGCTGCAAGCGATTGGGGTTCTCGCCGTAGCGTCCATCGGTGGGGCGACGCGAGGGCTGCACGTAGGCCGCGTTCCAGTTTTCGGGGCCGATGGCGCGTAAAAACGTAGCGGGGTGAAACGTGCCCGCACCCACTTCCATATCCAGCGGTTGCAGGACAACACAGCCCTGCTCGGCCCAAAATTGTTGTAGCTTCAGGATGATGTCCTGAAATGTCAGTGTGCTCGACACGGCGTTACCTTTGGCGATCTGCAAAAAGCCGATTATTATACAGCCTCTTTCACTTACAGAATACGCGCGAATTATGCTTGATCGTCTTATCTCTGCCGCAGCGGTGCTTTTGTTGAAGCTTACCGCCCTGTTACCGCTTTCCTGGTCGCGCGCACTAGGGCGTACCATGGCGCGCCTGTTTGCGCCGATTGCCAGTCGCAGTCGCAAAGTGACCGAACTCAATATTCGCCGCGCCTATCCCGGTTTGAGCGAGACGCAGCAGCGTTCCCTGGCGCAGCAATCTCTTGCAGCCACCGGCGAACTGATGGGCGAAATGGGTTTTGTGTGGCTGCGGCCATGGGCAACGCTTAAGGCTTCCATTGTCAGCGAGACCGGCAGTGCGCAGATTCGCGAGGCGCTTGCCAGCGGCCGCGGCGTTATCGTGCTGGCACCGCATATTGGCAACTGGGAAGTGTTAGGGTTGCACCTGGGCACCTTGGGCGAGACGGTGTCACTGTATGAGCCGCCGGCCATTAAAGGCCTGGGTAAAGTGATAGAGCGCGCCCGCCAGCGCAGCGGCGCAGAGCTGGTGCCCACAGACAGCCGGGGTTTGGCGAAGCTGTTGCGCAGCGTAAAACGCGGCAAAATTTCCGGCATTTTACCCGACCAAGTGCCCCCCAGAGGCAAAGCGGGTCGCAACGTGCCGTTTATGGGTATACCCTGCTACACTGGCTCGCTGGCGGCGCAAATGATACAGCGCACCGGCGCCCTGGCGGTGTATGGTTTTGCCAAACGTGTGCGCGGTGGTTTTGAGGTGGTTTATTTGCCAGCGGATGAGGCCATTTACAGTGATGACCTGGACATTGCCCTCACCGCTTTGAATGCGGGCGTGGAGCGCTGCGTGAGTCACTGCCCGGAGCAATACCAGTGGGAGTATAAACGCTTCAAAACGCGCCCGCCTGCCCAGCCAGAGTTTTACGCCGACTTGAAAGGGGTTTAAGTAGCGCGCGTACAGGGCAATCTGCGTTTAGAGGAGATAGTGTGTTTGTTTTAGGAAAAATCATCGCCGGTGGTATCGGCCTGCTTGCTGGCGGCTTTGTCGGACTTGTGGTTGGCGTGGTTATCGGCCACTTTTTTGATCGCGGTCTCGCCAGTGTGGCAAAGGCGGTGTCGCCGGAAAATATAGGGCGTATCCAGCGTCGCTTTGCTCAGACCGCGTACACGCTAATGGGTTATATCGCAAAAGCCGACGGCCGGGTCAGCGAGGCAGAAATTGCCCACGCCGAAGCGATTTTTACCCAATTCCGTTTGACCCCAGAACAGCGCCAGCAGGCGATTGCCTGGTTTCAACAGGGCGCCAAAGCGGATTTTAATCTGCAAGGCGAAATCAATGCCTTTATGCAGGAGTGTGGCGGTATTATCCAGCTGCGCCAAAGTCTGATTTCCCTGTTGTTGTCCTCTGCTCTGGCCGACGGTGAATTGCACGCCAGCGAACGCGACGCCCTAAAGCGCATCGGGGGTTTGCTGAATATTCCCGAGCTGGATATCGAACGCTTTATTCGCATGGCTCAGGCGCAAAGTCAATTTCATGAACAGGGCGCTGGCAGCACAGGAAGTGGCGGCAGTCTTGCGGATGCCTACGCCGCACTCGGTGTCGATGAAAACGTATCGGACGCGGATTTAAAAAGGGCCTATCGCAAGCTGATGAGCGCCAATCACCCGGACAAACTGATCGCCCAGGGCGTGCCCGAGCATATGATAAAAATGGCTACGGAGAAATCCCAGGATATTCAGGCGGCCTATGAGCGTGTCAAGAAGAGTCGCGGCTGATTGTTTGCGTCTCTTCGCTTTTAAGGCCGCTCTCAACAGAAGGGAGCGTTAGCGCCGCCAAAACATCGGTGTAAACAGCACCAATAAGGTAAACACTTCCAGGCGCCCCAGCAGCATGGCAAAGCACATAATGCCAAGGGCGGGGTCGCCAGCCTGGGCGTAGTTGGCTGACACCGTGCCAAGGCCGGGCCCCAGGTTGTTGAGCATCGCTGCGGTGGCGGAAAAAGCGCTTAGAAAATCAAGGCCAGTGGCCATCAACAGCAGCATAATAATGATGTAGCTTGTCATAAATACCGCGAGAAAGCTCCACACCGCACTGACAATTTTTGCTTCCACTCTGCGGTTGCCCACCTTCAGGGGGATGACCGCATTGGGGTGAGTCAGTTGGCGCAGTTCACGGATGCCCTGCTTGTAAATCAGCATCAAGCGCATCGCTTTAATACCGCCACCGGTAGAGCCTACGCAGCCTCCCATAAAAGAAAACATCACCAGCATTAATGGTAAAAACGTCGGCCATACCGAGTAATCCTGGGTGGCAAACCCGGTGGTGGTGGAAATTGATACCGCCTGAAAAACGCCGTGGATCAGGCTTTCCCGGCTATTTAAGGTATCGGTCAGTATCAAATAGGAGCAGGTAATCAAACAGCACACCGCCAACACGGACAGGTAAAAACGGGTTTCCGAATCGCGTCTATAGGGCATGATAGAGCGGCGGAAAAACGCGGAGTAATGCAAACCGAAGCTGACGCCTGACATCACCATAAACGCGGTGCAGATCATTAAAATGGTGTCGCTTTCAAAATAGCCCATACTGGCGTCGTGGGTGGAAAATCCGCCAATGGCGACGGTGGAAAATGCGTGTGAGATGGCGTCAAATATGCTCATGCCCGCCAGGTAATAGGCCACGGCACAGCTTGCTGTGAGATAGACATACACTTTAAACAGTGCCTTGGCGGTTTCGGTAATGCGCGGCGTGAGCTTGCTGTCTTTGGAAGGCCCAGGCGTTTCCGCACGGTAGAGCTGCATGCCGCCGATGCCGAGCATAGGCAATACCGCCACGGCCACCACCACGATACCAATACCTCCCAACCACTGTAATTGCTGGCGATAAAACAATATGGACTGGGGTAAATCATCCAGCCCCACGATGACGGTGGCGCCGGTTGTTGTCAGACCGGAGATGGATTCAAAAATCGCCTCGGTGACGCTGAGGTCGAGGCTGCTTTCCAGAGCAAAGGGCAGTGCACCAAACACACCGAGTACCGCCCAGAACATGGCAGTAATTAAAAACCCATCGCGGATGCGCAGATCGTGACGGCTGTTGCGAAAGGGCGCCCACAAAATAAACCCCGATGCCAGGGTAATGAGCCAGGCGCTGAAAAAGCCGGGCAAGGTATGATCGCCCATTGCCAGCGTCATTGCCATGGGAATCAGGTGAGCGGTGCTAAACAGCATGAGTAAAATGCCCAGCACGCGAAATGTGGTGGAAATGTGCATTGCCGTCGCCTATTTAAAAAAAGCTGAAACCCACTTGAAACAGTTTGTCTATCGCATGCAGTTGTTTGCGGTCTACTAAAAATAAAATAACATGATCGTCAGGCTCCACCACGATATGGCCGTGGGCAATCAACACCTCGGTGTCGTTGCGTACGATGGCGCCGATGGTGACGCCCGAGGGCAGATCAATTTCGTCCAAACGCCTGCCCACCACTTTTGAGGAATGCCTGTCACCGTGAGCGATCAATTCTATGGCCTCCGCTGCCCCGCGCCTCAGGGCGTGCACCTGGCTGATATCGCCCCGCCGTACATGGGTCAGCAAGCTGCCGATGGTGATTTGCTGAGGTGAAATGGCAATATCAATTTCCTGCCCCACCAGATCGGCATAGGCGGGGTTGGCGATCAAGGTAATCACCTTGTTTGCGCCCATGCGCTTGGCGAGCATGGAAATCATGATATTGGCTTCGTCGTTGTTGGTCAGCGCGCAAAAGACGTCGGCGTCTTCCACGCTTTCACCCGCTAATAATTCCGTATCAGAAGCACTGCCGTGCAGCACGATACTGTGACGCAGTTTTTCCGCCAGAAGCCGGCAGCGTTCGTAGGATTGTTCAATGACCTTGACCTGATAGTCGTTTTCCAGCGCCAGCGCCAGGGTTGAACCGATGTTACCGCCCCCGGCAATAATCACTCGCTTATAGGGTTTGTCGATTTTGCGAAGCTCCGACATCACCGACAAAATATGTTCTCTGGCGGCGATAAAAAACACCTCATCGCCCTCCTGCACAATGGTGCTGCCCTCGGGAATGATGGGTCTGTCCTGGCGAAAAATAGCCGCGACCCGGGTGTCCACATTGGGCATGTGGTGGCGAATTTCCTGAATTGCATGGCCGACGATAGGGCCGTCTTTTACCGCTCGCACCGCCACCAGCTGCACTTTACCCTGGGCAAAATCCACCACCTGTAGCGAGCCGGGGTTGGCAATTAACTGACGAATATTGGCGGTGACCAGGTGTTCGGGGCCGATAATCACATCCACGGGAATGTGGTTGTCGTTAAACAGTTCCTCTTGGCGATCGAGGTAGTGACGCGAACGCACCCGGGAGATTTTTTTGTCAATGTTAAACAAGGTGTGCGCCACCTGACAGGCCATCATATTCATTTCGTCGCTGTTGGTGACCGCGATCAGCATGTCGGCGTGATCCGCCCCCGCCTGGGCGAGGATGTTGGGGTATGAGGCCATGCCCACCACGGTGTTGATGTCCAGTCGATCCTGCAACAGGCGCAGGCGTTCCCCGTCTATATCCACGATGGTGATGTCGTTTTTTTCGTCCGCGAGGTTTTCTGCGAGCGTACCGCCGACCTGGCCTGCACCGAGAATAATAATGTTCATCGCAACGTCTTACCTTGTTCAGTGTGGCGCAAATGTAGAATATGCGCCCCTAATTATCCACTGTTTTTTGTGTGGGGTTTTCGCGGCCTTTTGAGCAGCTGCGCGTAATAAAGTCCGTCAGCGCCGTCACGATTGGGCAGGCATTGCCTGCCGTAGCGAGTGACCTGCCCCCAGGTGGCGGCAATGGGGATACATTGCGCATCCGCTTGCGTCGCCAGCCACTGCCCTACCACGCCGTCATTTTCAGCGGCCAGTATGGAGCAGGTGGCGTACAATAGTCTGCCGCCGGGTTTTAACAGTGGCCACACGCCCGCGAGCAGGCGTTTTTGGGTGTCTGCGAAACTGCCGATGTCCGGCGCCTGGCGCAGTTGCTTGATGTCCGGGTGGCGGCGAATCACACCGGTCGCAGAGCAGGGCACATCCAGCAAAATAGCGTCGAATGACTCGGGTTCCAGTGCGGCGGGCGGCGCGCCAGCATCGCCTGCTAACAAGGTGGCGGACAATTGCAGCCGTGTCAGGTTTTCCTGCACCCGTTTAAGTCTGGCACCGGAGCTGTCCATCGCGACCAGCTCTTTAAGCTCGGCTGCTTCCAGCAAATGACCTGTTTTGCCGCCCGGCGCGGCACAGGCATCGAGTATCCGCTCACCCGCCCTAGGTGCCAGTATCGATGCTGCTAACTGCGCTGCTTCATCCTGCACGCTGAGGTTGCCATCGGCGAACCCCGGAATAATTGACACATCCACCGCTTGCGTTAAATACACGGCATCGGGCGCTAACGTGCCGACAATGGCGTCGATACCTGCCTGTTTGAGTTGAGCGATGGCCTGCTCGCGCGATAGTTTGCGGCGGTTGACCCGCAAGGTCATTGGCGGGCGTTCGTTGTTGGCCGCGATAATCTGTTGCCGATGATCGGGCCACTGCTCGCCCAGGGCCTTATACAGCCATAGAGGGTGGGCGTTGCGCGAGGCCATATCGAGCTTGCCAGGCAGCGTGTCAGCTTCGCGTTGATAGCGGCGCAGCACCGCATTGCACAGGTTTTTGGCCCAGCTTTTGCCAAGGATTTCGGTGGCGGCCACGGTGGTATTGACCGCCGCGTGTTGACCCAAGCGCATGGCGTGAAGCTGGTAGAGGCCAATAAGCAGGAGTGCGCGCAGGTCGGCGTCCTTGGTTTTTAACGGTTTAGAGAGCAGTTGTTGCAACAGACCGTCAAGGCGCGGCGACAGGCGCAGGGTGCCGTAGATCAGTTCCTGAAACAGGGCTCGCTCGCCGCTGAGTTTTTCCAGCGCCGGTGGCAGTATCTGGTTGAGAGATTTCCCATCGTGCAGTACCTGCGCGATAAGCGTAGCGGCCTGGGCGCGAACCGCGGCGCCTTTCACGACTGTGCCTGCCCTTGTCCAAGTTGTATACCCGGCGCAAATTGTGCTTTGCGGGCGTTGAGCAGGGCTTTGGCATCCATCGCTTTACCGCCAGGCAGTTGCAGGGTTTGCAACAGCAGCGCGCCAGACCCGGTGGCCACCAATACGCCGCGATCGTCTGCGCAAAGAATCGTGCCGGGTACTTGTGTTGCGTCACAGGCTTGCGCGCAGGCTCGATAGATTTTGAGGCGTTGCTCACCCAAGGTGGTGTAGCACACCGGAAAAGGGTTGAACGCCCGCACAGTTCTGGCGATATCGCTGGCGCTGTCGTGCCAGTTAATCAACGCTTCGTGTTTTTGCAGTTTGTGGGCGTAGGTGGCTTTGTGGTCATCCTGTGGCTGGGCGTTTACCAGGTGCGTGTCGAGATTATTCAAACAGTGCAGTAATGCCTGTGGCCCTGCGGCGGCGAGTTTATCGTGCAGGCTGCCGCCGGTGTCGTCATCGCTGATGGCCAGCGTTGTTGTGGCAAGCATCGGGCCAGTGTCCAAACCCGCTTCCATCTGCATAATGGTAATGCCGGTTTGGGTATCACCCGCTTCGATGGCGCGTTGAATGGGCGCAGCACCACGCCAGCGCGGCAGCAATGAGGCGTGCACGTTTATGCAGCCCAAACGCGGCGCATCCAGCACCGCCTGGGGCAGGATTAAACCATAGGCCACCACGATCATCAGGTCAGCATCGAGTGCGGCCAGCTCATCGCGATCGGCCTGTTGTTTGAAATTCAGCGGTTGGTAAACCGGAATGTCGTGGCTTTGGGCAAGTTGTTTTACCGGGCTTGCACTGAGGGTCTTACCCCTTCCTGCACGCCGGTCGGGCTGGGTGTAGACGGCGATCACCTCGTGCTCGCTGTCGATAAGCGCCGCCAAATGCACAGCCGCAAACGCCGGTGTGCCCGCAAAAATGACCCGCAGTGGCTGTGAACTCACGGTTTAAGCTCGCTGGCGGTGGGCTTTTTCCAGCTTCTTGCGAATGCGCTGGCGTTTTAGCGGGGAGATGTAATCCACAAACAGCTTGCCGTTCAAATGGTCTATCTCGTGCTGCAGGCAGATGGCGAGCAGCTCGTCCAGATCTTCGGTAAAGCTGTTGCCATCGCGATCAAAGGCGGTGACCTCCACGGCTTTGGGGCGATGTATGGTCTCGTAGAACCCTGGCACGGATAAACAGCCCTCGTCATAACTGCCCAGTGTTTCATCAAGTATGGTGATTTCCGGGTTGATAAATACCAGTGGTTGATCGCGTTCTTCGCTGATGTCCATGACGATCACCCGCTCGTGCACGTTGATTTGCGTGGCGGCAAGGCCGATGCCGTGGGCGTGGTACATGGTGTCGAACATATCGTCTACCAGTTTGCCAATGCGCCCATCGACCTCTGCCACGGGTGTGGCAACGGTGCGCAGACGGGGATCTGGAAATTCCAAAATGTCTAAGATAGCCATAAACTAGCACCTCATATCAGGTGAGGATGCGCAAGAGCCTGACTTTTAGCACATTTGGGCTTGCAAGAGCGGTGCATCGCGCCGCACACTGTGAGCAGGACTTGCTGTAAAGTATGAAGTATAGCGCTTGTCGCTGTGCGCTGCACACTCTTTACGGCGCAAGTGGGTAAATAGAGGCGGCGAATCATTGACGGAAACGTCCGTATCGTCTGGGTTTACCGGATTAGTAAACATAGGGTTGGAGAGTAGTACATGAAACTGAAGTCATTGTGGCGTGGTCTGCTGTTGGCGTTGTTGTTACCCGCTGGCACCGCGTGGGCGCTGGAGTTGAACAAGGATGTGCCCGAGGTGTATATCGTCAAAAAGGGCGATACGCTGTGGGATATTTCCGGCATGTATTTGCAAAAGCCCTGGTTGTGGCCGGAGCTTTGGGATATCAACCCCCAGATTAACAACCCGCATTTGATCTATCCCGGCGATGAGCTGCATCTGGTGTGGGTCAACGGCAAGCCCCGTCTGCGCCGCAAGGGCGGCACAGTGCGCTTGCAGCCCGGTATGCGTATCAGCAGTCTGGATATGGCAATTCCGGCGATATCGCTGAAGGAAATCGGCCCATTTTTGCGGCGCCATCGGGTGCTGGATTCGGCCGGTTTCGGCAATGCCGGTTATGTGGTGGCGGGCAGCCAGGGGCGTTTGATCAGTGCGCCGGGTGACAGGTTGTTTGGCCGGGGTGAATTTCCTGAGAACGAGCGCGCTTTTGGTGTGTATCGTCAAAGTGACATCTACCGCGACCCCATTACTGACGAGCTGCTGGGCTATCAGGCCAAGGAGATTGGCGCGGCGAATCTGCTCAGCTCCAGCCGCGACGACGTGGTGGAACTTGAGGTTGTGCGCGTGAACGAGGAAGTGCGCATCAAAGACCGCCTGTTGCCGATGGAAGAGAAAGTACTGGACGCCACGTTCAGGCCCCACGCTCCGCTGCACAACATTGAAGACGGCTATATGATTGCGGTGGATGGCGGCGTGAGCCAAATCGGCGCTGGCAGTATTGTGGTCATTAACAAAGGCGCACGCGATGGCATGGAAGTTGGTCATGTGTTGGCGACCTATCAGGCCGGTGAGCTGGTGTTTGACAGCGTTGCCAATGAAAACGTGCGACTGCCCGATGTGCGCGCGGGGTTACTTTTGGTGTTTGAGGTAGCCAAGCGGGTGAGTTATGGTCTGGTTCTCAAGGCTAACCGCCCGTTAAAAGTGATGGATAAGGTGCAGCGCCCTTAAACAGAAATGTTTCTTTTGGGGTGCAAGCGGCACCCCTTTTTTTTGCCCTTGCAAACAAGTTCGCAGCAGCTGCAATGGCGCAGCCGCTTCGAATCGGGCATCACATTACCACGGCTCAAGGATGAACCATGGCAACACAGACCCAGGCATTGTGCCTGTTGGCGCATACGCTTCCCGCTTTGCAGGAGCCGCACTTGCTGCGCCTGCTGCAACACTATCAAACCCCGGCGGCACTGTGGGAGTCAAGCCCCAGGGATTGGCGTGAACTGGGCATCAAGCCAGAGACTATCTCTGCGGCATCGCAGCTTAAACAACACGGTTTTGATAAGGCGGTTGCCAGAGCGCGTGAGCGTTTGACAGCGTTGCCTGATCTCGACATCATCTGTATAAACCACAGCCTCTACCCGCCTCTGCTCAAGGAAATATATGACCCGCCGCCGTTGCTGTATGTGCGGGGTGATGCGAGTGTGCTTAGTCGACCGCAGCTGGCGATGGTGGGCAGTCGTAAGGCATCGCGGGCGGGACTTCGCGCTGCCAGTGATTTTGCCCATCAGGCTGTGGCGGCGGGTTTTGTGGTGACGTCCGGCCTTGCCAGGGGCATCGACGGTGAAGCCCATCGCGCGGCGCTCGATGGTGGCGGTCAGACGGTTGCGGTACTGGCCACCGGGGTGGATAGAATTTACCCGCATCAGCATCTGGCCTTGAGTGATGCCATTATTCGCAATGGTTGTATGGTGAGTGAGTACCCACTTACGACATCGCCGGAACGATGGCGTTTTCCCCAGCGCAACCGCGTAATTACCGGGCTGGCAACAGCGACCCTGGTGGTCGAGGCGGCGCTGAAAAGCGGGTCTTTGGTGTCGGCTCGCCTGGCTATGGAGCAAAATCGCCCGGTGCTGGCCGTGCCCCACTCCCTTTATCATTTGGGCGGTGCCGGTTGTTTGCAGTTGATAAAAGACGGCGCGGCAATGGCTTGCGGCTTTGCCGATGTGTTAAATGAAGTCGGCGCAATGCTGTCGTGGCAATGGGAGCAAAGCGCGGCTGAGATCGGCGAATCAACCCTCGATAAACCGCAGTGCCGCGAGCAGCAAAGGGTGCTGGACATGCTGGGCTATGAGCCTGTTACCCGCGACGAGCTGTTGTCGCACTCGGTCTACGATGTGCCCAAAACCCTGGCGCTGCTCACTGCCCTTGAGTTGGCGGGACTGGTCGAATGCCAGGGTGGTGCCTATATGCGCTCTTAACTAAGCGCCCTAAAATTCTTGAAGTCCGCGCCCAGCTTGGTAGAATCGCGGCCTTTCACTGCCTCTATTACAGGCCACGCGCCGGGAGATTGTTTTATGAGTAAGCCATTTGTCGCCATTGTTATGGGTTCTGATTCTGACCTGCCTGTTATGCAGGCGACGTTCGATGTGCTGAAAAGTTTTGATGTGCCCTTTGAAGCGCGTATTACTTCGGCGCACCGCACCCCAGAAGTGACCAAAGAGTTCGTGAAGGACGCCGAAGCGCGCGGCTGCGCGGTATTCATCGCCGCTGCGGGTATGGCGGCTCACCTGGCGGGCGCGGTCTCGGCTGCTACGGTCAAGCCGGTTATCGGCGTGCCCATCAATGCCTCCTTGGATGGTCTGGATGCGCTGCTCTCCACCGTGCAAATGCCCGCAGGTATTCCCGTAGGCACCGTGGCCATTGGCAAAGCGGGCGCAAAAAACGCGGCCTACCTCGCCACGCAAATGCTGTCTATTGGTGATGCCAGCCTGGCGCAGAAACTGCGCGATGAGCGTGAAGCTAACGCCCAGGCAATCTACGCCAAAGATGCCGCCTTGCAGGACAGCCTCAAAGGTTGATGGCGTGAGCCGACCGCTCAATGCGCAGCGCGCCGCTAGCGTGCTGCGCGAAGGTGGGGTGATTGCCTACCCTACTGAAGCGGTCTGGGGTTTGGGGTGTGACCCCGCTGACCCCGACGCCTTAGCCCGTTTGCTGTCTCTGAAAAATCGCCCGGTCGAAAAAGGTGTGATTTTGGTGGCGGCGGATGTTTCCCAAGTGGCTTTTTTGTTAGACGATATTTCCCCCGCCCAGCGCGCGCAGTTAGAAACAAGCTGGCCGGGGCCTGCGACCTGGCTAATTCCTCATCATGGCCGCGTCAGCCCCTGGGTTTGCGGTCAGTTTGATACCGTGGCCATCCGCGTCAGCGCCCATCCTGTGGTGCAAAGCCTGTGCCGCGCTTTTGGCGGGCCGATTGTGTCAACCTCGGCAAACCCCGCAGGTGCCGAGCCAGCCCGCAGCGCCGAGCAGGTGCGGCAGTATTTCGGCGAGCATATAGATGCGGTTGTTCCCGGGGCCCTGGGTGACGCCTCAAGACCTTCCCAAATTCGTGACTTGCGTACCCTGGAACTGGTACGCGCCTAAGGAGTTGCTATGCCTACGTCTACACCCTCGGTGGAAGCCATCAAAACCTATTTGCTCGATCTGCAAGATCGCATTTGCGATGCCCTGGCGGCAGAAGATGGCGCGGCGCAGTTTATTACTGATGAATGGACCCGCGCCGAAGGCGGCGGTGGCCGTTCGCGGGTGTTGAGCGGCGGCGCTGTGTTTGAAAAAGCGGGGGTAAACTTCTCACACGTCTCTGGCGCTACCCTGCCCCCCTCCGCAAGCGCGAGCCGCCCGGAACTTGCCGGCTGTTCCTTCGAGGCTCTGGGAGTGTCGCTGGTGGTGCATCCCGAAAACCCTTATGTGCCCACATCGCACGCGAACGTGCGCTTTTTTGTCGCTAAAAAACCCAATCAAGACCCTGTCTGGTGGTTTGGCGGTGGCTATGACCTAACGCCCTATTACGGCTTCGCGCAGGACTGTATCGACTGGCATCGCGTGGCATTTGAGGCCTGTGCGCCCTTTGGCGACGAGGTGTACCCGCGCTATAAACAATGGTGCGATGATTACTTCTTCCTGCCCCACCGCGACGAGCCCCGTGGTGTGGGTGGTTTGTTTTTTGACGATTTAAATGAATGGGACGGCCAAACCTGTTTTGAGTTTATGCAGGCGGTGGGCGACTCCTATATCGATGCCTACCTGCCCATTGTGGCGCGCCGCAAGAACACCCCTTATGGAGAGCGCGAGCGTCAGTTTCAGCTCTACCGCCGTGGTCGTTACGTGGAATTTAACCTGGTGTATGATCGCGGTACGCTGTTTGGTCTGCAATCCGGCGGGCGCATCGAGTCTATTCTGATGTCTATGCCGCCGCTTGCGCGCTGGGAGTATAACTATCAAAGCGAAGCAGGCAGTGATGAAGAGAAGCTATTAAAAGAATATTTAACCGCAAAAGACTGGCTTAAGCCTGCTGAGACATAAAATTATGACTAAAAAAGACCGTTACGCTGTATTTGGCAACCCCATTAAACACAGTAAATCGCCGCAGATTCACCACGCGTTCGCCGAACAAACGCAGCAGTCGCTGCGATATCGCGCCGTGTTAGTGAAAAAAGGTAAATTTGCCGAATCTGCCAAAGCCTTCTTTGCTGAAGGCGGCAAAGGGCTTAATGTCACCGTGCCCTTCAAGGCGCAAGCCTATGAATTTGCGCAGGTCTTAAGCGATAGAGCGCGTCGAGCCGGGGCGGTAAATACTCTGGGCATCGACAAAGATGGCCGCATTTTCGGTGACAATACCGATGGTATCGGGCTGGTTCGCGATATGGTGGTAAATCTGGGCTGGCGCATTGGTGATACCAAGGTGCTTATTGCGGGCGCAGGCGGTGCGGCGCGTGGTGTGTTGGAGCCTATCTTGAAAGAGCGCCCCCGTAGCGTGACCATCGTCAACCGCACCGCCAGTAAAGCCAAGCAACTTGCCAAAGACTTCGCCGACCTTGGCAATGTTAAAGGTGGCGCTTACAAACTGATCGGCGATCGACAATTTGATCTGGTAATCAACGCCACTAGTGCGGGCTTGGAAGGCGGCATGCCTGAGCTGCCCGCATCGCTGCTGAATGAAAAAAGCTGCTGCTACGATATGGTTTACGGCGATGAACCTACGGTGTTTTCTCGCTGGGCAGCGCAAAATGCGGCCTGGGCCGTGTCCGATGGCCTCGGTATGCTGGTTGAACAGGCCGCTGAATCCTTCTATCTGTGGCGCAAAGTTCGCCCAGAGACGCAGCCAGTGATTCGCGCTTTGCGAGAAGGATAGTTATTGCCTGGCTCTGCTGTGCGGGCAGAGCCAGAAGACAATCCGCAGCGCGCAAGTCGTAAAGCCCAAGAATTAGCGCAATAAAGGCGACAAAAGCGGCTAAAATTCTTGATTAGGCCGCTATATCCGCATTTGCTACTCCGCGCATTCTGCCAGATACTCATCCTTGAGTTTCACATAATTGCCCGCCACGTAGCTGAAATAGGCGATTTCTTTCTCGGTAAGCTCACGGCTTGGACGCGCGGGCGAGCCGGTGTACAGGTGGCCGCTTTTCAGCGTTTTACCCGGTGGTACCAGGGTATTGGCGCCGATAATAACCTCATCTTCGATCACCGCACCATCCATCACGGTGCTGCACATGCCTATCAGCACACGATTGCCAATTGTGCAGCCGTGCAAGGTCACGTTATGCCCTGCGGTGACGTCATCACCAATTGTCACTGGCCAGCCGCCAGGGTTGTAATCGCTGGCGTGGGTGACGTGTAACACGCTGCCGTCCTGTATGGAAGTACGCGCGCCGATGGAGATGCTGTGCATATCTCCGCGAATCACTGCCTGCGGCCAGACTGAGCTGTCATCGCCCAGGCTGACCTCGCCAATAACCGTGGCGCTATCATCCACCCAAACACGCTCGCCTAACACGGGGCTGTGGCCACGAAAAGACCGTATTGCTGTGCGTTTTGACATGAGCTTGCCCTCACTCCTGATACAATTTAGTACAATGATCGTTTCTGAGACTGTAGAGGTGAACAGGATGCAACGCAAACGCTTTATTGCTGGAGCCGTGTGCCCGAATTGCAAGGAAATGGATAAAATGGTGGTGTATCTGGACACCGAGGTACGCGCCTGCATCGCCTGCGGTTTTAGCGAAGCGCGCCCGACTGCGGACGCAAAACCAGAACTCCCCACCCGCGTCAACCGCCCCAGCGCCCGCAGGGTGGAAACACCAGTAGAAGTGGTGCACTTGGTTGATCCCAGGGCAACGCGGCATTAGCCGGGATCTTTCATCAGTACGGCGGCTGCCCTGCTATTGTTTAATGATCTGAACGAGTTATACCGAAAACACCGAAAGTGCAAATTTGCTTGTTGCGCCTAAACCCAGGCCCCCGCCCGCATTTTCGCCCAGAACACCACTCCCAAACTCAGCCCGCGCGCAGCGCTGAACACGGCGAAGGCAAACCACAAGCCGTGGTTACCGTAGTCGCGAGTGAGATACCAAAGTGGCAGGTAAATTAAAAAAGTACAGATCAGCATGGTCCACATCATTGGGCGGGTGGTGGCGGTGCCGATAAATACGCCGTCAAGCAAATAGCTGGGCGCGGCCAGCAGTGGAAGAAGCACCACCCAGAGCTGGTAGTGCGCGAGCAGTGCCAGCACCTCTGGCAGCGTGGTCAGGCAGGAAAAAATAAACCCGCCAAATGCGCCGTAGACAAGGCTGAACAGCGCGGCGGTAGCCATACACCACAGGCCGGTCAGCCACACTGCGCGGTAAAAGCGCCTGCGCTGCCCCGCTCCCGCAGCTTGCCCGGTGGAACAGCAGTGTCATGGTGCGCACCAGCAGATGCTGGTTGGCGATGAGCAACGCGCGGTAGCCGGTTCGGCTGGACAGCGCCTGGCGTATCTTATCGGTAAGCGAAGAGTTAGACACACTGGCTACGGCGGCCAGGGCAAGCGCGCAGCCGCTGTATTCCGCAATCACTGTGGCCCAGGCTGCGCCGTCGCTGCCCCAGCCGAATTGCAAAATAAACAGATAATCCAGCAACACATTAAAACCATTGGTGAGCACTAAAATCACCATCGGCCAGCGCGTGGTACCACTGCCGATAAACCAGCCCAGCACCGCGTAGGTGGCCAATGCAGCGGGCGCGCTCAAGGTGCGAATGGTGCTGTAGCTCTGTGCCAGCTCAAGCCCTGTGCCACTGGCGCCCATAAGACCCAGCCCGAAACCCAGCCACAATGGTCGTGACAGCATCACCAGCACCGCCAGCCCCAGCGCGACTATCAGCGAACGCGCCAGCACTGCCAGGGCATCATCGCGCCTGCCCGCACCCACCTCCCGCGCGACCAGCCCGGTGGTTCCCATGCGCAAAAAGTTAAAGCCCCAATATACAAACGACAATACCGCACCGCCCAGGGTGACCGCGGCGAGGTAACGAGCGCTATCCAGGTGACCGAGGATGGCCGCATCCGCCAGCCCCAATAAGGGAATGGAGATGTTCGAGACTATCGCTGGCCAGGTCAGTTGCCAGATGCGCGTTGATAGGGAGCTTTGCCGTTGCACTGTGCCTGCTTGTTACCGTGGTTGACGTGTGAAGAAAGACCGGCTCCCATTGTACGCAAGGCGAAATGCAAAAGCTGCTGGCTTTGCCCTGCCAGGCTTTCTAAAATAGCGCCTTTTACGCCCGCACAAGGACGACACCATGCCCCAGATATCCACCAGCGCCCCCATTGTTTTGGTTGACGGCTCGTCCTACGTGTACCGCGCGTTTCACGCCCTGCCCCCGCTGACCAACTCCGCTGGGCGCAACACCGGCGCGGTGCGCGGGGTCATCGCCATGTTGCGTAAGTTAGTACAAACTTATCCGCAAAGCCCTGTCACTGTGGTATTTGATGCCAAAGGTAGAACCTTTCGCGACGATATTTTCGAGCAGTACAAAGCCCATCGCCCACCCATGCCCGAGGAACTGCGCGAGCAGATCGAGCCGATTCACGCCCTGGTAAAAGCCATGGGTTTGCCGTTTTTATGTGTAGAAGGCGTGGAGGCGGACGACGTTATCGGCACCCTAGCCCGCCAGGCCAGCGCCCTGGGGCGCGAGGTGGTGATCTCCACGGGCGATAAGGACATGGCGCAACTGGTGAATGCCCATGTCACCCTGGTCAACACCATGAATGATACGGTGCTGGATATTGACGGCGTAAACGCTAAGTTTGGTGTAGGTCCTGAGCTGATTATCGACTTCCTCGCGCTGATGGGCGACAAAGTAGACAATATTCCCGGCGTGCCCGGCGTGGGTGAGAAAACGGCCCTGGCTTTATTACAGGGTATTGGCGGTCTGGATGCTATTTACAGCAATCTCGATGCGGTGGCTGAACTCAGCTTTCGCGGCGCCAAAACCATGGGCGTAAAGCTGGGCGCCGCCAAAGATCAAGCCTATTTGTCTCATACGCTGGCCACCATTAAAACCGATGTGCCGCTGGAACTTGCGCCAGAGGATCTGGCTAACAAGCCACCCGACACGGGCGAATTGCAAAAGTGGTATACCGAGTTGGAGTTCAAGGCCTGGCTGGCAGAGCTGTTATCTGGCGATGCGCTCGCGGCTGACAGCACCCCTGCACCGCCGCCGCTTGAGACCAAATACCATATTGTTACCGAGCAGGCCGACTTCGATGCCTGGCTGGACAGGCTCAAAACATCGGCGTTGTTTGCGTTCGATACCGAAACCACCAGCCTCAACTACATGGACGCCAAAATCGTGGGCGTGTCCTTTGCCGTTGCCGAGGGTGAGGCCGCCTATGTGCCCCTGGCGCACGACTACCTCGATGCGCCCGAGCAACTAGAGCGGGAGCAGGTGCTGGCCGCGTTAAAGCCACTGCTGGAGGATGAGGCCCAGGCCAAAGTTGGGCAAAATCTGAAATACGATGCCAGCGTACTGGCCAACCACGGTATCACCCTGCGCGGTATCCGCCACGACACCATGCTGGAATCCTACGTGTTAGATGCCAGCGGCAGTCGGCACGATATGGACACCCTGGCACTGAAACACCTGGGCGTGAAAACCATCCACTTTGAAGACATTGCGGGCAAGGGCGCAAAACAGCTCAGCTTTAACCAGATCGACATCGACACCGCCGGGCCCTACGCCGCAGAAGATGCGGATATCACTTTGCGTTTGCACCATACCCTGTGGCCAAAACTTGAAAGTGAGCAATCACTAACTACTGTTTACGAAACCATCGAGCGCCCCCTGGTGCCGGTGTTGTCAACCATAGAGCGGCGCGGCGCGCTGGTGTCGGCACAGCTATTGGGCGAGCAGAGCCTGCAACTCGGCACGCGGATGGGAGAGCTTACCGAGCTGGCCTATGACCTTGCCGGTGCGCCGTTCAATTTGGCCTCGCCCAAACAACTGGGCGAGATACTGTTTGAAAAACTGAAACTGCCGGTGATTAAAAAGACCCCAAAGGGTGCGCCGTCTACCGCAGAGGAAGTGCTGGTGGAACTGGCACTGGATTACCCGCTGCCAAAACTGCTGCTGGAATACCGCAGTTTGAGTAAATTGAAATCCACCTACACTGACAAGCTGCCCGGCATGATTAACCCGCAAACTGGCCGGGTCCACACCTCCTATCATCAGGCCGTCACCGCCACCGGGCGCCTGTCATCCTCCGACCCAAACTTACAGAATATTCCCATCCGCACCGAAGAGGGACGCCGCATTCGCCAGGCATTTATTGCACCCGAGGGGTATAAAATCGTCGCTGCGGATTACTCACAAATCGAGCTGCGCATCATGGCCCATTTGTCCAAGGACGAGGGCCTGCTGCGCGCCTTTGCCGACGGACTGGACGTGCACAGAGCCACCGCCGCAGAAGTGTTTGACGTCGAGCTTGACGAGGTAACCGCCGAACAGCGCCGCCGCGCCAAGGCTATTAACTTCGGCCTGATTTACGGCATGTCGGCCTTTGGTTTGGCCAAACAATTACACCTGGGCCGCCACGAAGCCCAGCAATACATCGACCGCTATTTCGAGCGCTACCCCGGCGTGCAACACTATATGGACAGCACCCGCGAGAGCGCGAAAGAAAAAGGTTACGTAGAAACTCTGTTCGGCAGAAGGCTCTACCTGCCCGAAATCAAAGCCCGCAATAAAATGCGCGTGCAGGCCGCCGAGCGCACCGCCATCAACGCCCCCATGCAGGGCACCGCCGCCGATATTATCAAGCTCGCGATGATAGATGTGCACCACTGGCTCACACAGGACCACCCCGACACCCATATCATCATGCAGGTGCACGATGAATTAGTGCTGGAAGTACCGGAACAAAAACTGGCCGAAATCAACGAGCAGCTCTGCCAAAAAATGTCCAACGCCGCCAGCCTGGATGTGCCCCTACTGGTCGAGGCGGGCGTTGGCGATAACTGGGATGAGGCGCATTAGTGGGTAGTGAGTTTCTGTCTGCGCTGCGATTTTGATAGCGAATGTAGCAAAGAATCTAATAAACAGAGGTCTGCTTCGGGCGCCTGGCATAAAGCCGCGCCTGCGGATGGTCGCGTATTGTCTGGATAAAAGGGCAAGCCATAGTGTAGCTGCATAGCGGTGTGTCGGTGAGTTCGTTGGGTAAGCACCCCGTGATCGCCCGTTGCGTTTTTCTTTGGTTGCGGTTGTGGGTAGGGTAGTAAGGTGGTATGTTTCGGGGGGTTGCCGTAGTTTTGGCGGGCGGTGAGCGCGGATAGACGATGAAGTGTCGTCTATTTGTCTGTTGTACGCAACTTAAACAGTAGAGTTATGAATGGATATATGGGAAATAGACAGGCTGGCATTGTTTCTTGCGTTTGTAATACCAGGGTTTATTAGCATCAAAGTGTACCAGTTAGCCTTCCCTGGTAGGGAAAGAGCGACACCTGATCAACTCATTGATGCGATAGCCTACAGCTCCATTAACTACGCACTTCTGATTTTTCCGATAATTTTAATTGAATCGGGAAATCTTCAAGAATCATGCGGGTTTCTTTATTACCTTTTCTATGTTGTCGTGCTCTTTATAGCACCAATCGTTTGGGTTCTAATCTGGAAGTATTTGAGAACTCGAGATTTCGTTCAGCGCAATGCTCCACACCCAACGGCCAAGCCATGGGACTACGTTTTTGCACAGCGAAAACCTTTCTGGGTAAAGATCATCTTGAAAGACAGCACTATCATAGCTGGCCGCTACGCATGTAAATCATTCGCGTCGAGTGCCCCCGCGCCAGAGCAGATTTACCTTGAAGAAACTTGGATGCTAAATGATAACGGCGGTTTTGAAAGAAAAAAAAATGATACGGCGGGTGTAATAGTTCTGTCTGACGAAATTTCTCATATTGAGCTGCGAAACTAAAGGAGGCTTTATGTCTGACGATAGAAAACCAATTAATGAGGGCTATATTCCCCAAAAAATAGAGAAGGGTTATCAACCGGCAAACCCAGCGACGCAACCAGCTGGTGATCCTAAGCCTAAGGACGGGTCTGTTCCGACTACTAGCGGTGGTGGCAATCCCGCTAATAATCCAAAACCGCCCGGTGACGAATAAACGTATAATAAGTGGTTGCTAGGGGCTGCATACGCTGCGCTCCATGCAGTCCCAGATTTTTGGGCGTTAGGCATAAAAAAATGGGCGAAAAGGGGACGGAGGCTGAGGTATCCCCACAAAATTATCACGCCACTCCTCCCAGCCACGCTTCGTTTGTTATTGTCCTCAGCCATTTACTGACGCTCTGCCACGAGCGGGGCGGTAATTTAAGACGGGTGGCTACAGCTCTCAAACCGAGTGTTTGGTATGACAGGGTGCGCCGCTTCACGGTGTTGGACTGAAAGCGCCT
>PDWI01001650.1_pt1 | contig 34868 bp, 28 predicted proteins | sample 1430891 | NCBI WGS metagenome assembly PDWI01 (sample SAMN01162508, study PRJNA174530) | Oral metagenome, whole genome shotgun sequencing project. | biome: Marine environment; feature: Marine mammal; material: Swab sample of the gingival sulcus; isolation source: swab sample of gingival sulcus... | reverse complement strand
TATGTCCCCACCAAAGTTGTCGTGATATGCACCAATCCCTTATATTTTCAAGCCAGTGCTTATAAATTTTAGTAAATCTATCTGGAACAAATCTAGTATTCCCATCATCAATAGCTTTAAGTGCCTTTTTAGCCAAATCTTCCATTTTTACAAACCACTGATCAGAAATTCTAGGCTCAATAACGCTATGACATCTATAACAAGTACCAACTGCGTGTTCATGGTCTTTTATTTTAATAATATGTCCCAATTCTTCCAAATCACCAACAATTGCCTTGCGACACTCATATCTATCCATACCCACATATTTGCCAGCTAGCTCGTTCATAGTGCCATCTTCATTCATAATTGATATTTCATCAAGATTATGTCGTTTTCCAATTTCAAAGTCATTTGGGTCATGTGCTGGAGTAACTTTAAGCGCCCCAGTTCCCTTTTCCATATCGACATATTCGTCAGCAACAATAGGTATTGCCTTATTTAAAATAGGTAATATTGCCGTCTTTCCAATATATTTTTTATATCTATCATCATCGGGATGAACTGCAACAGCAGTATCTCCAAGCATAGTTTCCGGACGAGTTGTAGCAATCTCCAAAAAGTCATCACTACCCTCAATCATATATTTAATATGCCAAAAATGCCCTGCCTTATCCTCGTGTTCCACTTCTGCATCAGAAAGAGTCGTACGACACTGTGTACACCAGTTAATCATACGATTTCCTTTATATATCATATCCTTATTATATAAATCAACAAAAACTTTATTTACCGCATTATTACAACCTTCGTCCATTGTAAAACGCTCTTTATCCCAATCACATGATGAACCCAGTTTTTTCATCTGCTCAACAATACGCCTACCATAAACATCTTTCCACGCCCAGGCACGTTTTAAAAATTCATCACGTCCAAGTTCTTCTTTACTAACTCCCTCATCTTCTAAAATTTTCTCAACAACTTTAACTTCAGTTGCAATAGAAGCATGATCTGTTCCAGGAAGCCATAAAGTCTCAAATCCTTGCATTCTCTTAAATCGAATAAGTGCATCTTGTAATGTCTGATCAAGAGCGTGTCCCATATGTAGTTGCCCTGTAATATTGGGCGGTGGCAAAACAATTGTAAATGACTCCTTATCAGGATTTACATTTGCCGAAAACTGCCCCGTATCAACCCAGCGTTGATAAATTCTATTTTCAAAATCATGCGGATTGTATTTTTTTTCCATTTCTCTAGCCATTTTTTTCTCCTTATTTATTCCAAAGCAATAATCCACCTACTATTATCATAAAAGCGGGAAATACATAATCACCAAAATGTATGGGTATAAATTCATCTAATATAAAGAAAAAACCAAACACCATCAATGTTATACCCAATATTTGCCTGCTTTCAAATCTTCTCATTCCCGTTTTAGAATTAGCCGTTGCATAATTATTAGATTCTGTATTATTACTATTTTCTTTAAACTCATTTTCTTTCACCGTACTACTATCATCATATACCACATATTCATTTTCAGCTAAATTGGAAGATTCTAACGTCGGTATAACAATCCACATTATAATATAAATTAAAAGACCCCCACCACCGAATATAGATAAAAATACAAAAATTAATCTAACCAAAACAATATCTAAATCAAAATAATCTGCTAATCCAGCACAAACACCACCAAAAACACCATTTCGTTTATTTCTATATAATTTTTTGTTCATAGTACAACCTCTTAACCAATTTTTCTAAATATACTTTAAATTTTTCACCAACTAAACCAATAAATATCCCAGATACAATTGATGTCATAAGCATTATGGGCAAATATCCCAATAATCTTATATTTTGAAATAAAACCATGGCCATTATAATCTGTCCTAAACTGTGAAAAAATGCACCTGTTACGCTCACTCCAATTAAACTGACTTTTTCATTTGCAAATTTTATAAGTAACATCATCATAACTAAGCTAAGCAACCCGCCTGATATGCTATATAAAAATCCTGACACACCTCCACCAAATATAGAACTTAAAATTATTCTTACAAATAAAATTAAAAATGTATCCTTATATCCTAATACAATAAGACTTACAATGGTTATTATATTGGCAAGTCCAAGTTTTGCACCTGGAACAATAAACGGAATAGGAAGCATCCTTTCAATTAAATGCAACACTAAAGCTATCGCAATAAATAATCCCATCACGCTTATTTTTTTTGTATTTACAGACATAATAACCTCTATAATTTATAATACAAAATAAATACATTTTACACTAATCTAAAATTATTTAAACTAACATTAATTTACATATAATATTTTTTAACTAAAATTAACACATATCATTAAATTGAGATTATCATTAATTAAAGATAACATTATAAAAGCATACACTGCCACATCTATAATTATATGTATAATTATAATATCATGCAATATCTATTATAAATTAACTAACTTATAATATCTCAACCAAGTCTCTAACCACTTTTCCAGCACATATCATACCCACTACTGAGGGAACAAATGACATAGAACCAACTTTTTTTGAAGATATCGGCACCTCATCTGAAAAACAGACATTTAACTTAGCCACTCCCCTCGCTCTAAGCTCTTTACGCATAACTTTCGCAAGCGGACAAGTGTGAGTGTCATATATATCGACAATCTCAAATTTTTCGGGATAAATTTTATTACCCGTTCCCATGCTTGAAATTATAGGTACTCGCCTTTTATAGCACCTCTCTATCAAATCAATTTTAGAGCTTACCATATCGATGGCATCTATTACATAATCCCATTTAAAATCAAACTCTTCCTGTGCTATATCCGATTTATATACTTTCGATATAGCACTAACTTTTATATCTGAATTAATTTGAGCAATGCGATTTGACATAGACTCAACCTTTGACTTACCAATATTAGTTGATAATGCATGAATCTGCCTATTAATATTTGTAATATCAATCGTGTCAAAATCAACCATCACAATATTACCAACTCCTGCTCTAGCAATCGCTTCAGCCGCAAACGAACCAACTCCACCTATGCCAAAAATGGCAACAGTGGAGTCCTTTAATTTATCAATTCCCTTTTGACCTATTATAATTTCAGTTCTATCGTATATGCTACTCATTTTATTCCCCGTACTCACTTATTATAGTATCTTCAAAAGCATCAACTATCCGTTTGCACAATTCATTCTCTGATGAACTGTATATATATTCATCAATTGAATAAATAGGAAGTACGTGAATTGACGTACCCGTTAGAAATGCCGCCTCAAACTTTTGTGGATTTTCACTATCTAAAGTAGTTTCAATAAGCTCTATTTCTAATTCCTTTAACACTTCCAACAACTTCATTCTAGTTATACCATGAAGTATTTCCGCCCTTTTGGCAGAATAAACCTTGCCATTAGCAATAAAAAATAAATTAGAACGAGAACCCTCAGTCCATGCTCCATGAACATTTTTTAATAACACCTCAAAATTATCAGTAGTCTCGCATATATGTTTAACCCTATCTTTCATGTCCTTATAATAAACTTTCGCAAGGGGATCAGGCCTTTCAAAATCTATCGTGCAGATTTTGACTCCTTTTTTATAAATTTCTTCAGTAGGATAATTACTTTTTATCTGATATACCCTCCAAGTGAGCTTATCTCTGAGAGTTTTTTTGACCTTACTCGCTATATCTTTTGCAGAATTTATATTAGAATCAAAATTTTCTTCATTTGCATCTGAATTTGTGTCTAATAAGTTATCAGAGCTTGTTTTTCCCTTAGAATACCAAAGTGCTATTTTAAGATTATTATTATCAATTTTTTCAGCTTGTATAATCCTATTAACACCATTTTTTATATCATCAATTATACTAGATAGTGCCTCATCTTCATCATACATATTAAATATTAAGTCCACAGACTTAGATAATCTATCAAGATGAGCTTGCAAAAATACAGGTTGCCCATTTTTAACCCTTATAACTTCATATATAAATGGATTAGGAATATTTTCAGGCAATGCTGAGGGATCTATCTTCTCGTACTCACCATCACATATCCAATTTTGACCTATCATATCCTTTAACATAAATCCCCCTAAATCCCTATACAAACGCTATACCAAGCCCTAAGCCAAACCCTAAGAATTGGTACGTATAGCCTCAAGTGCCGATAATTTCATTGCCCTTCTAGCAGGATAATATCCAGATATTACCCCCATCATAGTTGAAAATAAAAGAGCTGCTAAAACCAACCAAATCGGAATAACTGAAATATCACTGTCAATTCCCATATCTAAAAATCCGATTCCAACCTTGTTAATCAAAGAAGATATTCCATAACTTAAAGCCACTCCAATAAGTCCACCAATCAAACCTATCAGACCCGCTTCAAACAAGAACAATTTTTTTATATCCCTGATATGTGCTCCTAAAACTTTCATCACACCAATTTCTTTAGTTCGTTCATAGATAGACATTATCATAGTATTTGTTATACCAAGTGCAGCTACAAATAATGAAACCGCACCTATTCCACCGAGAACTGCCTGTATTCCAGACGATACCTTTTTCATTTCTTCAAGCATATCAGCCAAAGACCACGCTTCAAAACCCATTTCTTTAATTTGATTTTGAACTTCTTTTACCTTCTTAATATCTTCAACTTTAACGTCAACATGATCATATTTATTTTTATCCCTATCTCTTTTACGACGTGAAGATGACTGTCCTTTATTTTTTTTTGCTACATCTTTTTTTATTTTTTCAACAGTTTCAATATCCATATAAGCATTCCAGCTTTTTCTATCTTCTATGCCCGCTAACATTCCAACCACTTTAACTTTTCTTCCACGTGGTTCCTTGTTGCCAGTTCTCTCCTCATCTAAAATCATTTTAAGTGGTACAGTCATTAAATCAATATCAACCTGTTCTCTATGCCTTTTTCTACTCTTAGGATTATAAAATTGATTACTAACCTCAGCCCCAACAAGCATTTCATTTTTACCAGTAGCTTTTGGCAAAGCTCCTTCTCGAACATTAAAATCAAACTCCTCAGCAACAGATATATCTATTCCAATAATTTCTAAATTTGCTCTGTATCTTCCACTTACAAGTTCTACATACATTAATAAATAGGGCATCACAGCCGTTACATTTTCAATTTTTTTGAATTTTTCAACCGCCTTATCATCGAGAACTCCCTTAACCTTAGGTGATGAACCTTGTTCCTTATCTCCATAATCCCACATAGGATGAACTTCAATAATATTTAAACTCCCCATACCGTCAAGACTCTGTTCAAAACTCTTTTGCATACCAATACCAAGCGACATCATTACTATAATTGCTGCCGTTCCTATTATAACGCCCAAAATTGTCAAAATCGAACGAGCCTTGCGTCTCCATAGGTTTCTAATTCCCATAGAAATCAAATCACGACTACTCATCCTCGTCCTCCAATGCTTCTAACATCGCTTTCTTCTTTTTCTTTCTATGACGAATAAATAATATACCACCAATGATTACAACAACTATAATTCCACCGATAACAAATTTATTTTTTAGAAATGCTAATTTTGAATTTCCACCAAACTCATCGCCCATTTCGCCTTCAAAATTTCCATCAGGATATTTCTCAAATTCTCCATTTTCTCCCATGCCCATTTCAGAAGAATCCATAGCCATAAAATTAAATTCTTTTTCTACAGACACTGGATTACCCAGAGCATCTTCAAATTCAAATAATAATTTTCCTTTTCCATCTCCTGCCTTTGTAGGCATAAAACTTCCAGAATAATATTCATTAGAACCCGAAGTAAAATTTCCTACAAAATATTTTCCCTCTTGAACATCAAAATCTCCTTTAAGTTTAACAAACATATTATACATATCAGAACGACCCATATTGTAAAATTCAACTTCTACATTTGCAGGCATTCCAACATATACATCAGGCATCATCTGAATATCGCCTATCTCAAGCCTATTTGGTTGAGATACATGAATGCCTAAAAATTCTTCTTCTTTATAGGGTTGTTCTTGAGAGTCATAAGCATTTCCCTGTCCATCTTCGTATTCCATAACTAGCTTTAGATTATATGTTTTAACGGCGGCATCCTTCTTAGTCTTTAATTTTAAAACCGTATCCACAGTTGATTTTCTGTCAATTTTATCTACAAAAAATGAACTAGCACTGTCTACAAGACTAAAAACACCATCATCAGAACTTACAGAAACTTTCATATTTTTGATAATATCACTTGAGCTAGTATTAAAAAATGTCAAATTAAGGTCAAATTCCTCACCCGCAAGCACTGATTCACCATCAAATGAATAATCTTTAACGAGAACCTTAGGGCGACCTCTGCCAGTTTTTCCATCTACTCTAATCCCCGTATATTCCTTTAATATTTCCTCGCTATTTGACACTGAACGCTTATAAGTTGCAGTAACATAAAGATTATAATACCCTTTTTTCAAGTCATCGGTAGCAAGAACCCTAAACGAATGATGTACTACCTCGTTATCAGATAATTTGCTTAACTTTAATTTAGGTTTACTAGCTGGAACAAAACCATTTTCTAATGTCATACCAAGCTCTACATTGTTAACTGCAAATCCAGATTTATTTGTAATATCAAATTCTATTTCAAATTCCTTGCCTGATTCAACTGTTTCAGGCATTTTAATATTTGACACTTCGAGATTTATAGATTCTCCATCTTGACCTGCAATAGGCACATATATATCATTAATTCTTTTATATTCATTACCCTCTTCATCATCATAAGTTAGCTCAATATTAAGAGGAACTTCGCTTGTTTTAGCAGTTTCAGAGGGTTTTATCTTAAAATAAACAATTTCTTCTGAACCTGCACTTATCATTGGAATAATTTTTGTATCCATATCTCCATCTAATCGTATGCCATCAGGAGAAAAACCCTTTGCCGTTACCCTAACATCTTGTGCTTTAAGAGTTCCCGAATTTTTAATTCTTATCACAACAGCTTGCTTGCCACCATATGAATTTAATTTATCATTTGTAAATTTATAGAAAGATATGCCCAAGATAGGCTCTACCGCATCATTTTCAATCTTTACATATACGACAATATTTTTTTCATATTTATCATGTTTAACATTTTCGTATTCAACTTTAAGAGAAATAGGATATGTCTTTGCCTTCGCAAGCGGTGAAACTTTAACGGGCATTTTAAGAACATCGCCATTTTTTGTAACCGATTTTGCAGATGCCCATGGAGTAGTATCATTTAAATCAAATGGCAAATTCTTTGATGGGTCATCAAGGGTAACCTTAACATTAAGTGCCGTCTTTTTAAGTGCCTCAAGAGGTATAAAAAGATCCGTTTTTTGCCCACCCACTAAAGTTTGTATCTTAGACTCTGGATTTAATATCACATCAGGGTCCTTTTCTTCTCTAGTCTTTGGTGGAGCAGGTGAAGAACTACCATTAATTAGAGGGGCTTCGTCAATGTAGAGTGTTACAGTCTCAGATTTGGGCGGAGTTGAACTATCAGTTAATGTAATACTTAAAGCATTACCATTACCAATCCTAATCATATCAAAATTAATAGCTGAACCAGCTGCAAATGTCTTTTTATTTACACCTTTAGATGGTTGAAAATCATTGCCACCAAGTTCCACAGTAAGTGGATAAGTAGGCAGTCCAACATTAGTAAAAACAGGAGTCAATGTTAAAGTGAATTTCTGTTCCTCACCAATACTGGTCATACCCCCAACACCATAATTAATGCTATCTACAACTTCACCAGCATAACTCACCCTACTTACAACAATTCCCCCAAAAATGGAAAAAAACATCATAAAACAAACTGCCATAAGCAGAAATTTATAATTTGCTATATTACCTATCCCATAAAGATTACTTTTCTTTCTCATAAACCCAATACCTCTATTCCCCTTATTTTTAAACTTATTTTATTTATTAAATTAAAATTAGATATATGTTTAGTTTAAACTGAACATTAATACATATAAATTTCGTCATCTATGATGTGAAAATTTTTAAATAATTCGTTAAGAAAGTCAACTGTCTGAGCGTAATTAATTCATATCCTCGTCATCATGAGACTGTGCGTCCTGCTCCACTACGCTCTCAATATCCCCATCGAGTATATTCACAATCTTATCTGCAAATTTAGCAATTTCTCTATCATGCGTTACAATTATCAAGCTTTGACTATTTTTTCTTACCATCTCTATCATAATCTTCATAACATCTCTTGATGTCTTTGAATCAAGATTACCCGTAGGCTCATCAGCAAATACAATAGCGGGCGTTCCCATAAAAGCTCTGGCAATACCCACACGTTGCTGTTGTCCACCTGACATTTGGGTGGGTTTATGAAATATATACTTCTTTAAACCAACCGCCTTTAACATCGACTTCGCTTCTTTTTCTCTTTTATTTTTACCAACTCTTCTAAACATAAGAGGCAAACTAACATTTTCAATTGCAGTCAAAGACGAAAGGAGATTATAAGACTGAAAAATAAATCCTATATACAGTTGACGCAGTTTTGCCAACTGTTTTTCATTCATAATAGTCATTTTTTGACCTTTAATCCATATATGACCTTTCGTCGGTTTTTCAAGACCTGCCATCATATTTAAAAGGGTTGACTTGCCAGAACCTGATGGGCCTAATATGCAGCAAATCTCCCCTTGATATATATCCAAATTTATTTTATTAAGAGCTACAACCTTTTCCTTACCAATACGATACACTTTTCGTATATCCCGTATTTTAAGCGCTATTTCCCTTTTTTGTTCCATCGCTTCACCTTCTTGCACATTGCTATAAAATAATGTCCTATGACATAATAACATAAATATATTTTATATCCAGTTACAAATTGGTATCATCATTATTTCTATCTATGTATATCTCCACTCCTTTTGAACTAACCCTAGATGTCCAATACTTAACATTCTTACCATTTATTATATGTTCAGAATCAATTTCACACATAGGTATCAAAACAAATGCCCTCTCTAACATTCGAGGATGTGGGATCGTTAAATCTTTATCATCACATTCATAATCATCTACATAAAGTATATCTATATCAATAGTTCGAGGTCCCCATTTAACGATTCTCTTCCGACCCAAATCATTTTCTATCGCTAGAAATTTTTTTAGCAACAAATGAATATCTTCATCTGAAAAAATAATCATTACAAAATTCAAAAAATCATCTTGTTCAACATGACCGATAGGAACTGTTCTATATATAGAGGAAATTTCACCAATTTCAACGCCTTCAAGTTCTCTAATTTTTTGCACAGCAGATTTAAGATAAGCTAATTTATCTCCAACATTGCTTCCCAAACTCAAACATATCTTACGCATGACGCCTTCTTTCTATTGAAACTCCACAACAATCCATTAATCCATCCACAGGAGGATTTTTTTTGCTTACTTTTACTTCAATTTCCAATATCCTATCATATTCATTAAACACACTATGAACTATATTCTCAGCCAATGTCTCTAATAAATTATATGATTCTTTTTCCACTATATCCTTAATAATTTGATAAACTTCAGCATAACTTACAGTATCATCTAAATCATCAGTTTTTCCAGCATGACTAAGATCTAAACCTAAACATACATCTACTGAAAACATCTGTCCTAATGTCTTTTCTTCAGCCAAAACTCCATGGTATCCATAAAAAAGCATATTTCGCATAAAAATCTTATCCATTTTTACACCTCACAATCGCATCAGCAACTCTAATCGCACGAATATTTTGTTTTACATCATGCACCCTTACAATATCAAATCCAGATGAAACTGCTAACACACTAGTTGCTATGGTTCCCTCCAGCCTCTCACCCACTGGCAAATCCAGTATATGACCTATTACGGATTTTCTGCTTGCACCAAGAAATAGAGGATAACCCATTAATGATAATTCTGACATCCTACTTAAAACTTCTATATTTTGTTCTGGATTTTTACCAAATCCAATACCTACGTCCAATATTATTTTATCATTTTTTATACCAGCTTTATGAGCAATGTTTATAGATTTATAAAAAAATTCACGCATATTATCTATAATATCACCATCATAATCCGTTCCATTTTGATTATGCATTATAATTACAGGTACATCGTATTTTGCAGCTACATCTGCAATTTTCGGCTCTCTTTGAAGTCCCCATATATCATTTATAATATCCGCTCCTGCTTCAACTGCGGCTTTTGCAGTTCTAGCTCTGTATGTATCAATGGAAATAGGATGATTAGTTTTTGCACGAATTGCATTTATAATTGGGATAACTCTTTTTATTTCCTCTGATTCGGTTATTTGAGTATGCCCTGGTCTTGTAGATTCTCCACCAATATCTATTATATCAGCTCCATCGTCTATCATTTGAAGTGCATGGGCAACTGCTTTTTCAACCTCATTATACTCTCCACCGTCAGAAAAAGAATCTGGAGTAACATTTAATATTCCCATAACATAGGTTTTATCTCCCCAGTTCCATATGTGATTTTTAAATTTCATAAACCACCTCTTTCTAAACCAAATATATCAACAACCGTTAAAATAAAAACAACTTACTTTCCAAATGAAATCAAACTCATCGCCTCAGCCCTCGCCTTAGAATCTGTTTTAAAAATACCCCTTACAACCGATGTAACGGTTTTGCTCCCAGGTTTCTTTACACCACGCATGGTCATACACATATGCTCAGCTTCCACAACTACTACAACCCCATATGGAGATAATTTTTTCACAAGTGCATCTGCAATTTGGTCGCTAAGCCTTTCTTGTAACTGTGGTCGCCTAGCTGCACATTCCACAACCCTAGCCAATTTGCTAAGTCCTGTTAATTTCCCTTTTTTTGGTATGTACGCAACATGAGCTAGTCCAAAAAATGGCACCAAATGATGTTCACAAACCGAATAAAATGGTATATCTCTTACCAACACAACCTCTTCGTGATTTTCCTCTTGAAAAAACACGCTTAATTCATCAGCGGGATCTTTATCAATTCCATAAAAAATTTCTTCACACATCCTCGCAATTCTATCAGGAGTTCCAACTAATCCCTCTCTATTTGGATTTTCTCCAATAGCTTCAAGAATTTGTACTACCGCATTTTTAATCTTATCTTTATCCATAATTCCCCTTTTCAGATATATTATAGGATTAAAAGAGCAAATAAATATTCAACTCTCCTAAAATTAGACTGCTTTTTTCAAAAAAAGTTCCCATAAAAAATATACATCATAAAAATTGTCGATATCACTACACATATAAATACTCATATCAATATAATTAATAAAATACTAAATTAAAATTATAATTGCTAATTATAAAAACTAGTCAAAAAGAGTAAACTGATGACTCTCTAATGGCGTCAGCCCCGCTAATGTTACTCCTATAAGCCTAATAGGAGAACAAAATTCAATTTCATCTAATACCCTCAATGCTTCATTTTTAATATCCTCATATCCATAAATCGGCATATACAAAGTCCTTGATTTAGTATGAACCCTAAAATCATCTGTCTTGTATTTTATGCTTATAGTTCTAGCTTCATACCCTGATTTTTCAAGACTTTTAGCAAGCTCTTCACAAAATTTCACAACCCATTTTTTAATGATATTTATATCTTTTGTATCCTCATATAATGTCGTTTCTCGTGCAATAGATTTATTTTTTGCCTCTGATATAACCGGTCTATAATCAATTCCTCGAATTTTATCATACACACTCTCACCAGCTGAACCTAAAAACTCTTGCAAATCTTCTTTTCTGTACTTTAACAAATCATCAACATAAAATATACCAATATCATTAAGTCGCTTGACAGATTTTTTACCTAAACCGTGAATTTTATCAATCTTGAGTGGTTTTAATATATCTGGAACATCACTTTCACCTATAAAAAATGTACCATTTGGTTTATTCCATTCAGAGGCAAGTTTTGCAAGAAAAAGATTATAAGAACCACCAACTGATATAGTAAGCCCAATATTTTCTTTAATATAATCCTTTATATAATTTGCAATATATTCCGTACTATGATACAAGCCCGTTACATCAAGATACGCCTCATCAATGGACACCTGTTGCATCTCATCTGTTATCTGATGCAAAAATGAAAAAACTTGATTCGAAACTTCCTTATACCTATTCATGCGACCTCTTACAAAAATCCCATGTGGGCAAAGAGCCTTTGCTCTAAACGTCGGCATCGCAGAATGAACCCCATAGACTCTAGCCTCATAACTAGCCGTAGAAACAACTCCACGTTTCCCAACCCCTCCGACTATAACGGGTTTGCCCCTAAATTTGGGATTATCCATCTGTTCCACAGATGAAAAGAAAGCATCTATATCAATATGTAATATTTTTCGCTTATCCATATTATTTGGCATAAACACCTCAATTAACACCAAATTTATTTTTTAAATAAATACCCTCCATAGACAGGCTTGGTATCGGAAACGGTAATTACTGAATTGCTCTGAGTTTTAGTCATCATATCCACAACTTGTTTAACTTGCTTACGAGCAACATACATAAATAAAATACATCTCTTTAAATTTTTGCCTTCACCTCTTAGCATTGTTACAGCATATCCTTGTTCTCTCATATGCTTAGCCAAATCATAACCATGTTCCTCTTTTACTATAACCTTAATTTCCGAAACACCTATTCCTAATTTTTGTTCTAACCAACTTCCAGTAAATGTCCCAGTAGCAAATCCAAGTGCATAAACAACACCTCGAATAGGATCACCCGTTATACCTTTGAGGACATTGCTAACTAAAAACACCCACAATAAATCTTCTACAAAACTAACTATAGTTCCCGCTTTTCTTTCGCCACGTGTTATAAGCACTACTCTAAGTGTCATAAGCGACACCTCTATCACTTTGGCAAAATATATACCAAGATAAATCAAAATCGACATATTCTATTCCCCTCTGATATTCTTTAATACGACACCATATCAATATCGTCATTCTCACGCCCGACAATTTGCACAAGCAAACCATTTGGTAAACAAGTAATAACGGTTTTAGAATCATTTACACAGCCCTGATGTACGCAGAACTGACCACTACAACTAGACTCTATTATGCATACTCCCTCTGATGAGATACGCACAATATTTTTTCCTTTGCCGATTACTGAAATATCTTTATATCCTTTTTGTGGAAGTTCATATCTTGCCCACAATTTATTATCAAGATATATCTCCACAAAATCTCCCTTTATATCAGAAGATAAAAACGTTAAAAAAAATAATCCTATAGCAATAATTATATAAATTGCTATTAAAATAATATCTAATCTTTTAATACCAATACTTTCAAGTTTTTTCATTACTATTTACACCTGTATACCATTATAATATAATATTGATAACATAATAATTACAATTACATACTAGCATATATAACAAACAAAGTAATGAAAATGCCATAAATTTTTTTAAATATTATTAATACTAACGGATTACCTATTTAAAATCAACATAAATGATACCACTTTTTAAAATCCGTTTAAATAATACTACTACTTAAACAATACTACTACTAAAAAATTCATCATATAAAATATCAAAAGGAGCAATAATGCTAAATCAAAAACTTATAATCACAATATTATTAATATCAATATGCATTAGTTTATCTGCCTGCAATAAAAAAATAGAGCCTATACGCAAAACTTCTTTAGCATTAGGAACTATTGTCGATATAACCGTGTTTGATAAAAAAGATGAAAAAGCTTTAGAAAATGTTATGCAACAAATATCAAAATACGATAATATATTTAACTCTCATATTGATGATAGTGAAGTTTCGAAATTTAACAAATTAAATGCCAATACTGATTTTAAAATGAGTAACGAACTCGAATACGTAGTATCTAAGGCATTAGAATACTCTAAAATTTCAGATGGTAAATTTGACGTTTCAATATATCCAGTCTCTCATTTGTGGGATTTTACAAGTATGCAGCCCCATATGCCAGATAAAAATGAATTAGAGAACTCATTGCAATATGTTGGATATAAAAATATAAAATACGATAATTCTAAGTCCTCAATTAAAAAGGTTTATGATAAATGTGCAATGGATTTAGGCGGAATAGCAAAAGGATATATAGCAGACCAAATAGCAAAATATTTTAAAGAAAATAATGTAAAACGAGCGATAATAAACCTTGGTGGAAATGTATACGCACTCGGCTCAAAAACTGATAATTCCTTATGGAATGTCGGCATCCAAAAACCCTTTGATGACGTAGGCACACCACTTGGCGTAGTAAAGATAAAAGATATGGCAGTTGTTACATCTGGAATATATGAACGCCAATTTTTTGAAAACGACCAAGCCTATCATCATATACTCGACCCTAAAACGGGATACCCATATAATAATGAGTTAAGTGCCGTATCCATTATATCTACATCTGCCATTGATGCAGATGCTTTATCAACCATCACATACATGTTGGGACCAAAAGATGGTTTAGCGTATATAGAAAATCTACCAAATACCGAAGCAATATTTATCACAAAAAACAATGAAATCATATTGTCTTCTGGTATGGTAGATAATTTTAAATGCTTAGACGATAGCTTTTCTCTTATCAACACCCCAAAATGATAATGCTAACATATCTGGTCCAACATGAGTGGATATAGTATACGATAACTGAGAAATAACAATCTTGCTATCATCCCAATATTCAGATAATGCCTCTTTTAAGCTAAGAGCATCATCATAACAATCCCCATGACCTATCATAATCGTATCAAACATATTTACATCAGCATATTCACTTAAATGATTCGCAAGTAATTTTATGGATTTTTTTCTACCCCTAACGGATTTAAACATTATAATATTCCCAGATTCATTTACGGTTAAAACTGGTTTAATATTTAAAACTCCTCCCACAGTGGCACTCATATGAGAAATCCTACCACCTCTTTTTAAATATTGTAAATCGTCCACTGCAAACCAGTGGTGCAAGTTCATCCTATGTTCTTCAAGCCAATCGCTTATTTGCTTTGCAGCATAACCTTTACCAATTAATTCCATTGCTTTCATAACGGATAATCCCGTACCAATAGAACCGCTCATAATATCAGGTGTAAATATATACCCTGTCTGCCCTAATTTTTCCTCAACCAAATTTTTAGCCAGAATAGAATTAGTATAAGTCCCACTAAGCTTAGACGACAAGCCTATATAAATAGTGTAAATACCCGAACTTTGGTTTTGCTCAAAGATGCTTTCAAAAACCGTTGGCACTATCTGCGAAGTTTTGGATATAGCACCAGCCCTTAATCTATTGTAAAAATATTTTATATCAGTATTCACTCCAAAATCATCAGGAAAATCTTCGTCCTCCATCTGTATAGGCATACTGATAAATTTAATAATATCACTGTGCTTGTTTATATATTCAATTGGTAAATCACAACTGGAATCAGTCAAAATCTGAATTTTCATATTCCCCTCCATTGTCTTAATCATATCATATTATATATAATTTATCACAATCAACCAATACTAAAATATTAATATTTTATATTTTCTTGATTTTATTATACATTTTGATATAAACTATAGTATATCTAACTCTTAAAATGGAGCATTTTAAAATTAATTTTTATTAATATATTATACAAAGGAGCTAAACATGGATTTAACTTCTGCACTTATAACGGGAAAAAACATAGACATATCACTAAAACAAAAAGATGGAAAGCCCGATATATTAAAAACTAGAATTGAATCACCTTATAATAATGGTCAATTTTCTGTGCTTTCACCGATAAAAAACGGTGAATACTATGACTTTCCCGATAACAAGGATTTTTCAATCATATTTGACGAAAAAATAGAAAAATCACCTAAAATATATCAAATGAATGTACGAATCGTTGATAAAAAAACTCAAAAAAATCAAGTAATACTAATTCTTCAAAAAACAAGTAATCCATCTAAAATAGAAAGACGACAAACTTATCGTTTGCAAATTACAAAAACTTTTTCTTACAAATACGAAGGTAGCAATTATGACCTATTATTAAAAGATATTAGCATTACTGGAATGAGAGCCATTATAGAAAAACATATTCCCATTAAAGAATTAATTGATGTTTCTCTAGATTTAGAAATTAAATCTTCTGACGATATTCTTACTTTAAAAGCAGAAGTAGTGAGCTGTGACAAATTATCTGATTCAATACGAAAACATGATTTAAGGCTTAAATTTGTAGATGTTACCCCTAAAGATATCGATAAAATATCGAAATATATTGTAAGTGAACAATCTAAAATACTCCATAATATACATGAAAACAAAATTGAATCAAAAGATACATCAAATATTGTAAATAGAAGAAATGGAGATGATGGCTTAACTAAAGCAATACCTGTTCTTGGATTGCTTTCATGGATTTTAAGCTTAGTTACAATAGTTTTCTTCCTACAAGCTCGCCCAGAACAAAAGTATAACTTAGATTACTTTTTTAATTTTCAAACAAGAAAATTTTGGGATGAAGATTTACTAAATGCTGCAATGATATCCGCACAGTTTCAATTTGTTTTTTGTGCATTTGGTCTAATACTAAATTCTCGTAGACATAAAAGAAAAGAGGATCGATACCATAAAGGCCTAATCCTCAATCTTATAATAGCATCCATAATATTAATTATTTCATTTTTAATTATCTAATTATAATTCATATATAAGTTTAAATAATTAAAAAATAATTAATTATTTAAACTTAATTTTTATTGTTACCCTTTTTTATAACTCTAGTCCGTTTCTTATAGTTTTAAATAATTTAGCTACATGGTCGGATTAAAATAACTTTATAAATTCATTGCTTTTATTCAGTTATTAAAATCTACTTAAATTTATTTATCGTTTGGAGTTTCTTCAATAAGATTTTCACGCTCATATTTTATAATCCACTCTTTTATAGTTTCTCGTTTCTTTTTAACTTGATTTAAATATTTGGTACTATATTTGCCCTTACTAACCCTTACAGGACCTTGATTATAAGATAAAATACCTAAATCCAAATTTCCATTAAAATGATCGACCTGTTGTTTCAAATATTTTACGCCATATTCTATGCTAAGATGAGGATTAAAAAGTTGTTTTTTACTAAGTCCCAACGCCTTACCAGTAGAACCCATAATTTGCATAATACCTAATGCACCCTTATATTCACAGTTTTTATCATACCAACTTTCCTGCCACAAAATAGCCATAATCCACATTTCACCTATATCATTGGCCTCTGATGCCTTTATAATATCAGTTACATAACTACGGGCTTCATCATAAGGAAGATTTTTATTTCTACTCATCATAAACTTGGCCATAGCATCTCTATGCAATAATTCTGAGTTTTCCACCTCTGTAAATGCATCAAAATTTCCATCAAAATTCATCTGCAATCCCAAAATATCTTGATAATCCATAGCCCATTGACAATATTTTAAAATTTCATTTGACAATTCTAAATACAGTATCCCATTACCATAAAGCATACAATTATCCTGTTCATCATTTTCAAACCACTTGAATTTTGCTTCTGATTTAGATAAGCTAATTTGTCCTGATGACCATTTAACATCTGATTTTCCAAAAGTATATGGCTTATTAGAAGTAGCATAAACTCTAAATACTTTATTATCATCATCCCAAGCGGTTAAAAATCCAACTGCTCTAAGAGTTTGATAATCAAGAGGCATATACACCATTTTATCCACAATTAAAAAAGGGTATTGTAAAGCCCTGTTTTGAAAAATATGACCATCTATAACTACTTTATTATCAAACACCTGAGTTATAATATCTGAATCATCTGCATATACGGCACCTGATAAAATAAAAATAGACATCAACATAAGTACAATTATTTTTTTCATATTATCTCCCAATTCTTTTATAATAATATTATCTTATTGATATATTACCATAAATTCAAATTTTATAATAATTAATATTTTTATGATATTTTTACTATACTAAATCATTGGTATTTAAATTTATCATTTTTGAATATTCTAAAAAAGTTAGTTTCTTTAATACATAAAAAACTAACTTTAACATATATAGTTTTTTTATTTATTACTTAAATTATTATTTTTAAATGCTTCTAAAAAAATCTCCGATTCTTCAATATAAAAATTAAATTCCTTTAAAAAATCTTCTACAACTAAATTTAAGCCATATGTATTTGGTAGAACAAGGGCATCTCTAATCAAAGAAATACTTTCTGATATTCCTGATTCTCCAAACACTTTAACATCTGTAGCTATAACATCAAATAATTCTAATAACTTGACTTTATCTTTTGCTTTAAGTGCAAACTTAATGTTTTCAATACAACTTTTAATTCTATCTAAAACATCTATTCCATAATGATAAAATTCATCATCATTCATACTATTCATCAATTCGCCAATAACAGATAAATCAATATAACGATAAAGTCCTGATACCGCTCCTGATAAGCCTTTAGAATAAGTCGTTTCACCGTATATATCATCATATGCAATCGTTTTTTCAAAAATCACTTTCAGCAATGATCTGTCGACAAAATAATTTGCTCCCGCCTTAAAAAAACTACGTTTAACATCTTCTTCTATCGCATCTGCCCAAACTATAATTTCAGCATCTTTATAAACATCATTCATAGCTCTAATATAGGATATAATATGAATACCACTAGCTTGCATAAGATATGCTTCCATAACTATAACATCGTAGTTATTTTTATTTAAGCACTGCATAACATCATTGAATCCTTCAACCAAATCTATGGTTACTGAATTATTTTTTCTCATATCATTCCAAAATTCCACATCTCTATGTTTTCCATTATGTATAACCAAAACTCTATGAATATTACCTATTGAAACCAAAGAAGTTTGAAGAGATATATGTGTAGATTTTGAAAAATCACTCCATTGTTTAACAATTTGTTTAATTTCAACAACTTTTTCATTATCTGTATTATTATCAAACACTTCATCACACAAGGATAAAATTCTATTAATCCCACCCGTAAAGCTATCTGATAAATTTTTCACAAATTTTTCTTGATTAAGTTGATACTTTTGTGCTATTTTTAATGTATTTTTTTGATAATCTTGAAATTTAGCCAATAATGTAACATCTAAAATCGTTATGCACGCATATGATTTATCAAAATAATCATCACATGCCAATTTAGCTTCAAAAAAATTTATAAATCCACTTTTAGATATTGTCCTAAAAGTAATCTTGGACTTATAAATATTTGGAAGAGATAAAATAAATCGGCTAACCTCATCCCAATCATTAGGATGAACAATAGACTTAATTAAAAAAAACTCTATATCATCAGATAATTCATCAAGTTCAAGCATATACTGAGCATATTTATCAAAGCTAATACACTGCTTTTCAAAATTAAAAAAACAATATCCAATATTAGAATGTGATTGTATTTTATCTAATATAACTTTCCCATCATATTCAGTTTCATCTATATCATTAATAAATTTTACAAGCATTAAGCGCCTCCTAAATGCCTTTATACCCTATAAATAATATATCATTCGCAAAAATAGCAACTTTATTTAGTTTTATTTAACAAATCTATAATCGAATATATAAATTAAATTTAATGAATAATAATAAACCACTACAAAATTAGTTTTCTTGAAACTTATATAATTATTTTTATATTTAAAATTACAATTACTACATTTGGATTGTTTATCATCAATTACTTGAATTTAATCTATACTTTTTATATTTTTTATATTTTAAATTACGAAAATTAAAAATGGAGTTAGGGTATTGATTATTTTTACAACATATGATATGTTTATATAAACATATGAGCAATCATTCATATGTTTTAGAAGATAAATAGGAGGTTAATATGACTAGCCAATACATTCTTGCGGATTTACACTGTGCAAATTGTGCAGCAAAAATAGAAGATGCATTTGTAAATTCCCCGTACTGTAAGGAAGTAATATTAGATTTTACAAATAAAAAATTATCCTTGACCTTTGAAAATGCAGAAGATCAAAAAAATATGAATGATGTAGAGGTTGCCAATATAGTACATCAATTTGAACCAAGTGTAGGAGTTTCACGATTTTTTGACGGTGATGATATTGATATTGAAGAATCAAGCACAAAGACATATAAAAAATACACTCTTAGCATAGGACTTGCTTTATTTGCCGTAGCGATGTTTTTATCACATTTTAAACATATACATGGAACTGCTAAAATAGCTATATTTTTTGGGATATATATTTTAGTTGGGCATGATGTTTTAAAGAAATCTATTCTAGGTATTAAAAACGGACAATGGCTTGACGAGAATTTTCTTATGTCTATAGCTACAATTGGTGCAATTACACTAAATGAATGGCCAGAAGCAGTTGCCGTAATGATGTTTTACGAAATAGGTGAGGCATTCCAAGACAAAGCTGTAAACAAATCAAGACGCTCAATAAAAGCATTGTTAAATATTAAACCTGATACTGTTACCTTACCAAATGGAACAATCGTTACTCCTAAAGAAGTTTTAATCGGAACGCATATTTTAGTAAAGCCAGGAGAAAAAATTCCTTTAGATGGAATAGTTGTAAGCGGTAATAGTAATATAGATACATCAGCCCTTACAGGTGAATCCATGCCTAGACATATTGAGGAAGGTAAAGAAGTTCTAAGCGGAAGTGTCAATATTGATGGAACTCTTACCATTAAAGTGACAAAACCATTTGGAGAATCCACTGTTTTTAAGATTTTAGAACTTGTTGAAAAATCAGCTACTAAAAAATCTAAAACAGAAAGATTTATAACAAAATTTGCACGATATTATACCCCAACGGTTGTATTTAGTGCAATTGCACTATCGATAATCCCACCTATAATCTTCCACGAACACTTTAGTATGTGGTTTAATAGGGCTTTGATTTTCTTGGTTGTTTCTTGCCCATGTGCACTCGTCGTTTCAATCCCTCTCGGATATTTTGGCGGTATAGGTGCTGCTTCTAAAAAGGGGATCCTTATAAAAGGTGGTCAGTATTTAGATGCACTTGAGTCCATTGACACGATTGCATTTGACAAAACAGGTACACTTACAACTGGAACTTTTAATATCACAAACATTTACACTGCTGATGCTCAGAGTGAAAACGAAATTTTAAAATTGGCATATTTGGCTGAAAATCATTCCAATCACCCTATCGCCCTTTCCATTAAAAAGGAAGCTAAGGCTAGGAATATACAGATTAGCCCATTAGAACATATTCGTGAAATAGCTGGACAGGGCATATCTACAAATATAGATAACAAACCTCTATTAGTTGGAAATGCCAGATTAATGGAAAAATATAATATTAAATTAGAACTAAATAATCCCGCAATAAAAATAGATTATGATAAACCGCATGGAACATTTATATACATTTCATTAGATGGTAAATTAAATGGAATTATAGAGATTGCAGACCTTCCTAAAGAAGGAGTTAATCAAACACTTAAAAAACTTAAATCCATTGGTATCAAATACACTCAAATGCTTACAGGTGATTGTAATAATGCAGCTGAGCTAGCATTTGAACAAATAGATATTGATAGTTTTAAGGCTGAATTATTGCCAGAAGATAAAGTTAATGCAATTGACTCACTAATTAAAGAGGGTAAAAAAACTGCATTCATTGGCGATGGTGTAAATGACGCACCTGTTCTAGCGATGGCAGATGTAGGAATTGCAATGGGTGCATTGGGTTCTGATGCGGCAATCGAGGCTGCTGATGTAGTGCTTATGACCGATGAATTATCTAAAATTCCTGAGGCAATACACATCTCTAAATTTACAAGAAAGATAATTCTTGAAAATATAATTATGGCACTTGGAGTAAAACTTGCCGTAATGGTTCTTGGAGCTATTGGTATTGCAACTATGTGGATGGCTGTGTTCGCCGATGTAGGCGTTGCCGTTCTAGCTATATTTAACGCAATGAGAATATTAAAAGCATAAACTAAAACTAAAACCACGGTATAATCCATATGTTTTAAGAAGATTTAAACTCTCAAAATATTAAAAATATAAACTACTATTGAGTATAACGAAATTTATTTCGTAAACCGTCTTATCCTCAGCATTTTTTTCCTAGTGCTGGGGATTTTATTTACGTAATGAAACATGAGTGCGATAGATAGTTTCACGAAACATCTTTGAAAATTTATTTTCATAAGATGTTGAGTTATAACTATCTAGCATAAGAATGTAAATCGATGATTAATACTAATCTCAAATAAGAATTTTTGTTGAGTTATATCAGTTTAAATATCCCTCAAAAGACTGGATAAAAAATTCTATCTATATCGTTCAAATTATAATAAATAAAATTTTTAAATCAGCATAGGTGATTTATTAATCTAATTTTAATAGTAAGTTTTATTTAATATTAGGATCAATTATTTGTGGATTAATGGCTAATATAATAAACCCTAAATATAATATTATCGGAATTATGGCATTTATATCAGTAAGTTTAATTACATTGTAAGGCAGTATTTTACTAAAACTCACTATGTCAGAAAGTACGGTAAAAAAAGAATCCATAATAAAAGAAATAATTTTCACAACAAAATATGGCATAAATTTAGCACTTATAACCCCCACAAATATAATCATAATCATCATAAGCATGGGCATTAATATAATGACAGGAACATTAAATATAAATCCATACGGATAAATTTTATGAAAATGATAAATACCATGAGGCATTAGTGCTAATTGAATAGCAATTGGAAGAGCGAATATGTCGAAAAATACACTGTTTGCAAACTTAAACTTCCTCTTTAAAATGGGGATATATAGATTATAAAATCCTATTGCAACCACTGCAATAACAGACATCTGCAATCCTACTGAAAAAACGCATAAAGGGTTGTATAATATTGAAATAAAAAGTACTACACCTAAACTATTTAATAAATCATATCTTCTTTTGCAAAATACTGATAAACTGTGCATTAATATCATAAATAATGCCCTAATGGGAGAAAATGATAACCCAACCATAAATAGAAAGCTAAACATAACTATCATTGTAGTAATTTGTGATAATTTATAATTAATATTTACCTTAGAAAATACAAATAATAAAATCGAATATATTATACCAAAATGAAGTCCTGAAACAACCAGTATATGTGCAGTACCCGAGATTACAAATAAATGCTTAATTTCCTTATCTAAAATTTTCTTATCTCCCAAAAATATCCCCATCGCTAAGCGAGCATTGTCATAATCCAAATTTTCCAATATCTTTAATTTTATAAATGCTCTTATTTCTTGTCTAATTTCTCCTATTTTAGTCGACTTAAATATTCTATTAATATTGTCATTTATTAACCTATCAATCTCATATTTAAAATTATTATTATACAGATTTTCATGTTCTGATACACTTAACTCATATAAAAAAATAGATGCAAATAGACATAAAATTATAAGCCACATAATAATATTATAAGATTTATTAATGTAATAATTATTCACTGAGTTATTTTTATGCAATGGTGTGAGTGTGCTAATCCACGAATAATTTCCACTTCTAGCAAAAATCTCAATTATCATATATCCAACTATAAACACTAAGCTACATATAAGCGTTATCAATGGATATGTATGATAACAAAATATAAATAACATCATAAGTAACGATACGACTAACATAGGTCTACTCATAATACTCTCTCCAGCGGCAGTTTTTCTATAATAAAATTAAATATTTATGTGAATATTTATACTAATATCATATGCTAAAATATATTATTGAAATGCATCAGTTTTTTAAAAATCCTAATAATTATTATATTAGGTTGATTAGGGTGATGAAATATTAAAAGAAAAAAGGTATATATATTTCTTTATAAGAAAATCCTATTTAATTTATCAGCATATTTAATGTTGATTTTCATTTTTTATATAATACCATAAAATTATATTAAAGTAAATATTTGGAATTAATAATTTGACTTATTTTCACGTTAGAGCAATAATATATACAACACTAACTTAATATTAAACTTATTTAACTACATGAGTTTATACTATATACTATTCTCAAATAAAATGAATTATATATGTTCAGTGTAAGCAAGAGCATTATGCATATAATTTATAAAATTTCGTTGAGAAAGGAATTATTATGATTGAAATAGCCAAAAAACAAAGACTGCAAATATGTTCTAAAGAAGATAAATATATATTTTTATGCGAACCAAACAAAGAACTTTCTTCCACAGTAAAAGTTCCAAAAAAAAATATTCCCGAAGATATTCAAGACGAAAATTTTCTTGATGTATTTGTGTATAAAAATTCAAAAAATGAACTTATTGGAAGCCTTAAAGACCCCTTTATCGAACTTGGACAGATAACTACATTAACTGTAAAAAGCACAAATAATATCGGTGCATTCTTAGACTGGGGACTTGATAAAGATTTATTTTTACCATTTGCAGAGCAATTATACCCTGTTACCAAAGGTCAAAAAATAATTGTCGCTCTTATGATTGATAAAACTAATCGCCCATGTGCAACAATGAAATTTAAAAGATTTTTTAAACCCAACCCACCATTTTTTAAAGATGATATAGTCGATGCCATCGTATATCGAATCAATGATGAACTTGGTGCATTTGTAATAATAGAAAATCAATACGAGGGTCTACTGCTAAAAAATTCTTATACCGACAATCTAAAAGTAAATGATTATATTGATGCTAGAGTTACTAGGGTTAAAAGCGATGGACAGGTCGATTTAACTAGACTCCCAGAGCGTTCCGAACAAATTGATAAAGACACTAAAATAATCTGGGCAACTCTAGGAGATAATGCTGGTAGATTATCACTAAATGACAAATCAAATCCAGAAGATATAAAACGCGAACTTCATATGAGTAAAAAGGCATTTAAAAGAGCGGTGGGGAGACTTCTAAAAAATAATAAAATTAAAATTACCGATGATGGTATAGAAATGTTATAAATTATGCAAATAAATATTTAATAAATTCTTAATGAAACTACTTCTTAATAAATAAATATAAAATGTTACATTTTTTTATAAATTAATTTGCTTAAATTTTATGAATATCTATTAGTATCATGTTATACTTTACTAATAAAACATTTTAAAGATTTTATTATACACACACAAAGAAAAGTTCATAAATCCACTATATTCATGAATTTATCGTATAAAATTAAGATTGGAGTTGACTTAACTATGAAAATGTCGCATAAGATTTCATTATCTCTAATTATTTTTCTTATTTTCACAATAGGTATATTAGTTTTTATAGGCTATGATATTTCTAAGAAGTCAGAAATTAAAAAAACTAATATGGTATTAAAAAATGAATCTTCTATTATAGATAACAAATTAGGGGATTGGATGCATGAGCAAGTATCTATTTTAGATACCATTGATTTAGGAATCCATAAAAAACATATAGATTTACACAATGTAGACAATGAAGAATTAAATGTATTCAAACCTGACAGTGGAATCTTTTCTATTTATATGATACTAAATGACAACACTGTTATTTGTTCCGATTATTGGTTGCCGGAAGCTGGTGATGATCTTAGAACTAGAGATTATTACAAGGGTGCTGTAGCAAACGATGGTCCATATTATTCTGATGTATATATTGACGCAGACTCAAAAGACAGTATTATTACCGTTGCCATTCCATTAAAATCTAAAACAGGAACGTTAGAGGGCGTATTAGCAACTGATATTAAGTTGACTACCTTTTTTGACTTTATGAAAAATTTCAAGTCTTTTGATGGAAATGGAAAAATTTATTTAGTAAGTAATACATCTAATATTTTATATAGCAATGTATCAGAATACGGCGAAGTAACCGTAGAACAAGATCCTCTATTATCAGAAAAATATAATCAATTACTAGATAACCAAGGAAAAATTGTAGACACTAAATTCAAGGATAATAAATATACATTATTTTTACGGCATATGGATGATATTAATTGGAATATAATTATTGGAATTAAAACCAATATTATATACAAAGCTTCACATAAAATAAGAAATTATTTTATGATTGTAGGGGTTATTTTACTAATAATAGGTATAATTTATGCTTTTGTATTAGATAAAATTATAAATGCTAAATTTGGTGATATAAAAAAATATATATTCGAAATTTCACAATATAGATTATGTTATGTCCCAGAGCGTGATTATAGTAATAATAAAGATGAAATTGGTGATATATGGCGTTCTATTGAAAATATGAAAAATAATTTAAAAGAACTTACTATAAATATTATAAATTTAGCTACTGATGTAAGTTCTACCTCAAATGAATTGACCGCAACTGTTGGAGATACTTCCAAATTTGCCAAGGAAGTTGCAAGTGCCGTTACAGATATTGCAAATACTACAATAGAACAGGCACAAAACACAACTGATACTGCGAATAGTATAGAAGAAAACTCCAAAGCTATTTCGGATATGTTGGGAATACTTGGCAAGTTAAAATTAGCAATTGATGATATCAATAATAAAAAAGAAGAAGGCAAGCAGGCTCTTGAGGGTCTAAATAAACTAACAGATAAAAGCAAATTAGAAGCAGGTTTTGTAAACCAAACTATAATCGAAACCAATGAAAGTGCAGAGGCTATCTTTACAGCATCAGAGATGATACAATCCATTTCGGATCAAACGAATTTATTGGCTCTAAATGCAGCAATTGAAGCTGCAAGAGCTGGAGAAGCTGGTAAAGGATTTGCGGTAGTTGCAGAGGAAATTAGAAAACTCGCAGAAGATTCTAGTAAATTTACAGATGAAATTCGATTGATTATTGAGGGATTAAAAGAAAAATCTCAAAACGCTGTAAATAAAATGATTGAAGTTGGTAAATTGGTTGATGAACAAGATGCTCAAACTAGAATTACCAGAAATAAATTTAATGATATTGAAGAGGCAGTAACTCAAAGTAAAGAAATTGTTGATATTGTACATGAAAATTCTAAAACACTGGATAAAAATAATGCTAATATAATCGATATAATTCATACCTTTTCTAATATTGCTGAAGAAAATGTTGCGACCACACAAGAGGCTTCTGCCAATGTTGATTTACAGGCAAATTCCATTGTAGAAATATTACATTCTTGTGAAATGTTATTAGATATTGCAACCGGTCTACAATCTCAAGTTGAAAGATTTCAATGTTAAAAATTTAAGTTATAATTTTATAAAATAATTAAATGGAAGTAACTTTCGTAAACAATCTTGCCTAGTTACTTCCATTATTATTTTGCACTTCCTATTTATGATGTTCTCAAATTAATTTAAAAAGTTTGACACTATCTTTCTTTTATTTTCATCAAAACCAAGTCTATCAAATATGCATTTGTCGATAGATTTACGCAATTTAATTTCGTCATAATCACTATTTTTATTGCATTTATCATTAATTTTCAAATTGGTACTTACATCTTGAGTAATAAGATTTTCGTACATACTTTCACTAAATTTATTATCCTTATTTTCTGATAATTTTTCATGCAAATTATCAAATAATATCTTCACTATTTCTTTTTGCCAGTCCTGCTTAGTATATTTAGGAATTTTAACCCCTCTTAGAGAATTTCCATATAGTTCAAGAATCTCTCCCTTTTTCTTGCCATAATTATAAAGCCACATATACATAATAGAACTATTTGCAATAGCTAAATGATAATACCAATTGTCCAATTTCCCCTCATATTTCTTATCTTTAAATTTAAAATAATATATATCTGCACTTCCATACATCGGAAAATCAACAAATGCAAATTTATTATATCTATTTCTATGAGGAACAACTATTTTTTCAGTATCAAATACATCATTATTTCTATGCCATTGTAATTCATACCAAGCTCTACTGCCATTTTTAACCTCTCGTCTAACTGATAAAATGGGAATAAATTTTTTTAAATGAGAAAATAAATTAGGTGAATATTGCTTTAAATCATTTTCTGATGCTCCATTTGTATATGCAATCCATAACATATTTTTATTAGATATATTATTTTGAGTGAGTAAATTTTTTTGGCTAAATATATCGTTTTTATCAGATTCTATATTGAATTTTATGTTGAATTTTATATTAGATTTATTTTTTATTGTATATCTACCAACATCTGAATTTTTATAAAAGGGTTTAAGATAAATTCTTTCTATTTTATATCTTTGTATTTCTTCATTATTAAATACAAAAATCGGCATATTTTCAAGGAGATTATTTTTTCGGGAATATTCTACACCTAAAAATTTATCCATCATTCTCTTACTAAGCCTATCAGCACCAGAAACTATGCCCTGTTTTATGTCAAATATATCTCCCCAAGTGCAATCGCAAATACTCTCATATTCGTCTAATATCGGCTTATGTTCAGGATATTTATATAAAATTATATTTCCATTTTCTCTATATAACTCATTATTTGTCAAATAGTATGAATTTACACTACTATCTAAATTATTGTCATAAATATTGTTATTTATTTTATTACGATGATGTATATTTTTAATTTCATGAATATTTATACGCTCTATTTCATTATTTTTATCACCATTTTTTTGCTCAGACATGAAATTTTTTATTAAAACTTTTTGCCCTGTATAATCATTTTTATTAAAATTTTTTCCTTGATATTTATCATCTTTTTTATTCAAATTATCACATTGACATTTATCGTCTTTTTTATTTATAATGTTTCCTTTGTTTCTAATTCCTTTATTAAAACTTTTAGATGATATTTTTTTAAGAGTGTATATAATATTATGCTGACCCTTTGCTCCTTCAAAAATACTCGCCGTATTCAAATTAAATATTTCAATAAAATCTGCATTATTTTTAATATGCTCTCTAAATATTTTAGCACCATCAGCAGTTACAAAATAATTGGTCATAATATATGTAATTAAGCCATTTTCCTTTATAAGTTCTAAAGCTCTTATAACAAAAAAATAGCTTAAATCCATTTTTCCATAGTAATATTTTTTACCAATAGCCATGCTTTTTATCTTATCAAATAATGCCTTATTTCCCTTTTCACCTAAATATGGCGGATTGCCAATCACAATATCGTATTTATTATTTAAATCAAGACACTTATCGGATAAACTATCAATGCATTTAACTGGAGTATATTTATTAATGCCATTAAGTCCATATCTATTAATTATCCAAAGAGAGTACAACGCTAGTGCATCTGCATTTATATCCCAACCCTCAACGATATTTAATATTATGCTTTTTTTATTATTTTGTATATACTCTTTGCTTAGCTCATCTTTGCTTACATATTCTTTGTTTGTATATTCTTTGTTTGCATCATCATTTTTTACATATACATCTATAATATTTACATCTAATAATTTTTCACATAAAATTTCTAAAATTTTCTCAATTTCACATATCGTCAATATCAAAAATACGCCCGTTCCGCAGGCTATATCAATGATTTTAGCATCTATAATAACATCTAAAAGCCTATTTAAATCAAAATGCGATAATGTATTTAAAAGTCCATTTTCAAGCGGATACAATTTATTTTCATAAGATATATTAAAAATATCACAAATCCATACATTAAGTGTTCGTCTAACCATATACTCTGCCCATTTTATAGGCGTATAATAACTTCCAGTATGTTGACGTGTAGATAAATCAATAACTCCATCGGCATTTATTATCTCATGAGTCATTGCTAACATATCAATATGATTAATATTATAATCAAATTTATCCTCATCAGATAAGTCAAAACTCTTCCAGTTCGGAATCCATTTTTTTATTTGAGTGCATATATCATAAACGGAAACTGAATATTTATGAGCTACTACAACTATCCATTTTTTTAATATATCTCGCTGAGTTATATTATCCACTTTCCTGAACCCTTTTATACATTAAACAAAACCTAATTTTCGAATATATAACAGTTTAAATAGCCATAATTTGAGAATAGTAGCAGACACAAAAAGAGGCTACTCCTTAAACTTATCTAAGTTAATAACCTCTATATTCACTATTTAACTCTTGAATATTGACCATATCCACGCTTTTTTACACCATCAATACTGAGTATAATCTCATCAACTAAAATATCCATATCTGGTAAAGAAATATCTATACCTTTTTTCTTTAAATATTTCATCACCGTAATCAACCTAATATAATAATTATTAGGATTTTTAAAAAACGGATGCCTTTCAATAATGCATTTTACTTCCTGCCTATCAACTTCGCTTAATTTTCGCTTATTTTCTTCTTCTAAACTAGCTTCAACTTCTGATAAATAAGCTGCCAAAGACTCCGATGGATTCTCGTATTTATCTAAAAGCATTCTAATATTTTCAATAATTCCATCAGGTGCCACTGAAAAATTTTTTTGTTTTGTGTTACTATTCGGTTCGGGAACCTCTGCACCCTCACTAACTGAAACTGACACAATAATACCCCTTTCTAAAATAATTTCTTTTGTTTTTTTTTATTTATTTTATTCACTTTATTTACTTCTAATTACTTTAATCATTTTAATTACTTCTATTACTTTAAATATGATATATTATACTACATTTTGCAAAACTTTATTAATATTGTTTTCATCTTGCATAATTACTTTACGTACTCTTTGACGCATACATATAATCTGCTCATAAAGTTTATCAGACTCATACGAATCTCCATAAATTTTCCAGCATCTCGTTTTAGTATGACTAAGAGATGACCAGCCCAAATATCCCAATACATCTTTAATTGGATAACCTAAGAATACGCCTATTTCGTGTGGGCATAATCCCTTTTCAATACGACCTACCAAATCATCAATTTGAATTTCTATATCCTCATCGATTGGATAACCGAATTTTTTTAAACAAATTGCCGCCTTAGGTTTTTCTAAATGAGCTTTTAATGCCTTTGGATTATAGAAAAATATTTTAATTTCATCATTATCTTGATGAATACGTCGCAACTTTATATTTTTAGCATTCTTAAACGCCTGCTCTATATGACATAATTTTTGACATCTATCACAGTCAAATTTTCTATAACTTAAAATTTCTGATGGTTTCACGCCAAAAATAACTGGTGCTAAATGCTCAATCAACCATTTTAAATGATTTTCACAACAATTATGACATTTTTTATTAACAGGCGTATTTAATCCATTAATCATTTTTTTATCCCTAATTATTTAATATTTATTTGATATTTGATGCCGCCTTAATAAAATCCCTAAACAATGGATGTGCTACAGTTGGTCTTGACTTAAATTCAGGATGAAACTGCACTGCAACAAACCACGGATGATTTTCAACTTCTATTATTTCAACAAGTCTACCATCTGGAGACTGTCCTGTAATCTTCATATCTGTGCCATCTAAATCAGAACGAAAATGATTGTTAAATTCATAACGATGTCTATGTCGCTCATAAATTAATTCATGATTATACGCATTAAATGCCAAAGAATTTTCATCTAATTTACAAGGATAAATACCAAGTCGCATAGTTCCGCCCATATTTTCAATATCCTTTTGCTCAGGCATTAAATCTATAACTGGAAATGGAGTGTCTGGATTAAGTTCAGCACTATAAGCACCTTTATGACCCACTACATTACTCATAAATTCAATAACTGCAACTTGAAGTCCTAAGCAAATACCTAAAAATGGTATTTTATTTTCTCGTGCATACTTAGTAGCCTCTATTTTACCATTAACCCCACGTTCCCCAAAACCACCAGGAATAAGAATACCATCAATATCTTTAAATAACTCTTTAGCAGTTTGGTCATTTACTTCTTCTGCGTGAATCCATTTTATTTTAACATCTCTTCTATTAGCTATTCCAGCGTGCTTTAAGGCTTCTGCAACTGACAAATAAGCATCGTGAAGTTCCACATATTTACCAACCAGAGCTATATTAACTACGGGCTTTTCTTGTTTTTCAATATCAACTATCTTTTTCCAATCCGATAAATCAACATCTCCACATAAAAGATTTAAAAATTTACAAACTTTACTAGATAGATTTTCATTTTCCAAAACAAGCGGAACTTCATAAATAGAATCAGCATCTTTACATTCTATAACATTTTCAGAGGCCATATTACAAAAGAGTGCTATCTTATCTTTCATCTCTTGACTGATAGAATGTTCAGTACGACAAACTAACATATCAGGCTGAATCCCTATTTCCCTTAAATTTTTAACGGAATGCTGAGTAGGCTTAGTTTTTAACTCACCTGCCGTTTTAAGATAAGGGACTAATGTAAGATGTATATACATAACCCTATCTTGACCTAAATCATACTTTAACTGACGAATAGCTTCTAAAAATGGCAAAGATTCTATATCTCCAACAGTTCCACCGATTTCTGTAATAATTACATCAGGAATTTCTTCATTGGCAACACGCATAATGCGTTCTTTAATTTCATTTGTAATATGCGGAATAACTTGAACAGTTGCACCAAGATATTCACCACGTCTTTCCTTTTCAATTACAGACCAATATATTTTACCAGAAGTAACATTTGAATGTTGGCTTAAATTTATATCAATAAATCTTTCATAATGCCCTAAATCAAGGTCAGTTTCAGCACCATCGTCAGTAACAAATACTTCCCCATGTTGATATGGACTCATAGTTCCAGGGTCTTTGTTTATATATGGGTCAAATTTTTGAATTGAAACCGTTAGCCCTCTCGCTTTTAGAAGTTTACCAAGAGATGCCGCTGTAATCCCCTTCCCCAATGAGGATACAACCCCTCCAGTAATAAAAATATATTTAGTCATTTATTCCTCCCCTAGCATTTGCAATTTATCATCTATTAGTTCATAAATATTTATAATTATCTGTATTTTTTATCATAATATTCATCATATATTTATGATTTTTTACCCTCTTATAATTTATATTTATGCAATCTGTAATTTATACTTATACAACTTACATTTTATATTTGCACAACCTATAATTTATACTTATATAACTTACATTTTTTGTGCTTAAATCCAATTATTTCATTTATACCCGTTTTTTTTCATTGTTTCAAAAAATATTAAAGACCACCCTCAAGGACAGTCCACGCTATAATTAAGATTGCCTATTTGATTTTATCAGCTTTTTAAATTTTATTCAAGTATTTGGTAAGTTTTCATTCATGTATTTGGTAAGTATAAAAAGCTAGGAAATCACAATACAATTCCCTAGCTTTTTACTATTACACTAATCGAAAATATATTATATATTTACTATACTATGGCTTCAAAGTTGAAATAGGAGCGACAACAATTCCATCTTTTCTTTTATATGCAAAAGGAGTTGTTGCACATAAAATCATCATAAATGAAGGTTCTCTCATTTTATCCGTATCAATTTTCTTATATAATTTCAATAAATTTTTTGCCCCTTCCTCAATTGCTGAATCTCCACCAAGTTTTATTTCGATAAGTCCATATGAACCATTTCTCAAATGAATAACTACATCACATTCCAACCCTGACCTATCTCTATAATGATATACTTCACCATCTAAAACATCTACATAAATTTGTAAATCTCTAACACAAAGATTTTCAAATAATAAACCCATTGTATTCAAATCGTTAATTAAATCATCTGGCCCAATTCCCATAGCTGCAACTGCAATAGATGGATCTACAAAATATCGTGTATTTGTAGTCCTTAATGCTGTTTTAGAACGTAGATTTGGATTCCAAGAAGGTATCTCATCAATAACAAATATATTTCTTAATGCATTGAGATAAGAATAAATTGTATTACTATCAAAAGTATCCACATCATTTGCAATAACGTCTTTACGAATTGTTTCAATGGACGCCTGTGTTGAAATATGCCTTGCATATGATTTAATTAATCTTCTGGTTCTCTCCTTATCTCTTTTAACATTATCTACCCTACTTATATCATCTGACACTATCGCATTATAATAATCTACTGCCTGCCTTAATGCAATTTTATCAGATACGCCAATCGCTCTAGGCCAACCACCTCTACATATAATAAAAGCTATATCATAAATAGATGTATCATCTACTGCTTCAATCTCTTTTCCATCAAATAAATCCTTTAAAGAAACTTGTCCAGTTGATTCTTTAGACTCATATAAACTCATTGGTCGCATATTCATTCTAACAATACGACCTATCCCGCTATGTGTAGACTCATCTAAATTTGGTGGAACAGAAGATCCCGTCAAAATAAATTGACCAAACTCATCTCGTTGATCTACTTCATATCGAACTGCATTCCAAATACTTGGAGCTATTTGCCATTCATCAATTAAATGTGGGGTCTCACCAGTTAATAATAGCAATGGATTCATTTCCGCCATATCTTTATATTGTTTTGTTAAATTAGGTTGATCCATAAATATACTGCTTTTAGCTATATATCTGGCTGTGGTTGTTTTCCCACACCATTTAGGTCCTTCAATTAAAACCGCTCCTTTAGCTTCTAAATGATTTAACAAAACTTTATCAGCTATTCTAGGTAAATATTCTTTCATTTTATTCCCCCTATAAATGCTATTATTTATTTGATTTTATCAGCTTTTTAGATTTCATTCAAGTATTTGGTAAGTTTTTGTTCATGTATTTGGTAAGTTTTTGTTCATGTATTTGGTAAGTTTTTGTTCATGTATTTGGTAAGTTTTT